>Ga0182013_10000419_pt1 | contig 59029 bp, 48 predicted proteins | sample 612S2MmetaG_FD_120487 | JGI IMG/M metagenome (GOLD analysis project Ga0182013, IMG submission 120487) | Permafrost microbial communities from Stordalen Mire, Sweden - 612S2M metaG | ecosystem: Environmental > Terrestrial > Soil > Wetlands > Permafrost | place: Sweden: Stordalen | collected...
AGAAAAACAAAGTCAAAGTCAAAACCGGAGGGCGCTGAGGTGGCAGAGGCCGCGGAGGCGTCGGCTGGCGCAATGAGGGCGTTGGCGCAGGAGCAGCCACCTGGGAAACGGTCGCGGCGCGCAAAGACTTCCCCGGCTGCCCCGCGTTAAAGGCCAACAGCGAATCGATTCTCTACCCGTGTGCCGACGTGGCGCGTGTCAAATGGGCAATCAACGGCCGGACGACGCGCCGGAATTCCGATGTCAGCATGTGGACCACATCGCGATGCGTCCCGCCATTGAACGCGATCAGGCGTTCTTCCGCCATGGCGGCATCGAGATACACCGGCAGCATATACAACTGTCCCACCGGCGGCATGGCGCCCAGTTCGCAGTCGGGGAAGAGCGATGCCAGTTCATGCTCGGTTGCCATGCGCAAGTGTTGCAATCCTAATTCAGCACGCACTTCCTGAAAATCAACCAGTTGATTGCCGGGCGCCACTAGCATGGCGTACCTGTTTTAGCAACCTCCGCCGGGGGCAGGTGCTTCGCCGAAGCGACCTCACGGGCCGTATAGGCGGTTCTGTGAACGGAGTGAGTGTAGACGGTCTGCTGGGCCTGAAGAAAATCGCGTAGACGTTCGAGAAGCGGCATAACTTCCTCCGCTACCTGGATTGTACTCGCTCCATTTCCGCCGGGATAGACACGCGCCACAAAAAAGCCTATATTTGGGTGGGAATTTCAGGATTATAGAAGGTGAATATGATAAAACTCTACGGGGTGCTGGCAGCCGCGGTGTTGTTGACGGCCTGCGGTGGGCCGGAACGGCGCGAAGCCGCGTCGCTTTGTAAGGCGCTCAGCCAAAAACAAGCGGACCTGACCGCCGTAAACAACCTCGAAAAAGACCTCATGGGCAGCTTGCGCCCCTGGTGTGACGGCATCGTCAACAATGGCGGCGGCAAAGGCAAGGAACTGGAGCAGAATGCCGAATCGGCCAAAACGATGGCGTTCTCGGCCAGCGAAGTGGCCAACCAATTAGGCCACCTGAGGCAGGCCATTTACGACCTCCCGCTCCACCAGGAGTATCCGCAAAGTGTGCGCAGCGGTTTGATCAACCAGATGATGCAACGCCAGAAGAAGCTCCAGGAAGTGCGGCTGGCGCTGGAGGCGTCGTCGGCCGGGTTCCTGGATTTGGCCCGCAGCAGCGCGTATAAGGGAGACACTTACCCGCCGGCGATCGACAAGTTGAATTCCCTCACCTCCGGATACGTGATGCCGGAGGACGCGCTAGCCAAAGCGATCGGCGACCTGAAGGTGAAATATACGCTTAAGGACGTGGATCTGGCGGGACGAACTTAGGACGTGGCGGAGCCTTCAGGCTGCTGGGTCGAGACTCCGAACTCCTGAAGTCTTGGAATCGGGTCTGTTCGCGTCTGGCAAAACATTATGGGCCACGGATGGAGACGGATTCACACGGATAAGAAGAGACTTAGTTTTATCTGTGTGAATCTGTGGCCAAATTTGTTTTTGCGAGGCTGGGCTCAGGTTCTCGACCCGTCCCGTCGAGATGAGTCTCCGAACTCCTGAAGTCGTCCCCGCGATTTGGGGCTGGTGAGGAAAATAGCGTGAGCCCTGTTCGCATCCGGGACCACTCCCTCACGGTCGTGGCTCAGTATCGGCACACTGCGTTTCCGAGCCGCGACCGTGAGGGAGTCGGTTTGCGGGCTCATGGCAAATTCCACGACATCGGGAGGTCGGAGTCTCGGCGCTGCCGGCAGGAGTGTCTGCGCCACATCGCGCGACTACTTCGGGATCGGGTCGCCACGCTTCAGCAGATACGGATTGTTGTAAGCGTCGCGCAACGACTGCCGGGCTGCTTCCGGATCGCCGCCGCGCCCACCGCCCAACGGACCTAGCTGCATGGCCAGGCGCTGAGCCTGCTGCAGAAGCTCCGGCGACGGAGTTCCCGTTCCGAGTTGCTGCAGCTGTTTCTGCAGGTCTTCGAGCTGTTGCACGAGGCGCTGTCTCTGTGCCACGATGACGTCGGGCGGGGGCGGCTGCGGGGGAACGCCGGTCATGCCGGCCCACGTCATAAAGAACGTCCATTTCGGCTGCGACTTCAGAATTTCGGGCGATGGAATGGCTCCCACCTCGCCCAGCGCGATCGGTTTTCCGTCGGCGATAGTTTGAATCTCGTAGTAATACCGATCGTCCAGGGTGCGGTAGTTGTCGTAGCTGACTACATCGCAGTAGTTCTTGCCGGGGAAGAAATTGTAAAACTCACCGCCCGGCGCGGGGCCATTCTGGTTCCAGACCCACACCAGGTTATTGAGGTGGTGCACGTTTACCATGCGGTTGTACACTTCGCGATACAGCATCGCCGTACCATACGGTCCCGGGTGGCCGCCCCACCAAAAGAACGTGCCGTTATTTTCATGCATGGGCCGCCACAGCACCGCGATATGCGCCTCCTGCAGCTGCTTCAAATACGCTGCCGCGGTGTCTATGTATTTTTCCCATCGCTGGTGAAGCGGCGAATCGGACGCGATCAGCTCCTGCCACTGATCGTCGCTCAGACGAGCCTGTACGCTGCCACTCCAGCTCGATCCGGGTTTCCCCGGCTCGTCTTCGGTGGGCCGCAGCATGTGCCAGCAGAGATAAACGATGGATCCCGCGGCCGCTTGCTTCCTGGCCTCGGCGATCATCAGGTCGCGATGCGTGATGGCGTCCTTGTCCTCACCGTCGGTGAATCCGAAATCGGAGCCCCAGATGGCCGGATATTTGCCGGTGACGTCGAAAATGCGGTCGGTATCGAGGGTGCGTTCGTTAGGGAAGTTATGCTGTCCGGTGAGGATACCCTTGCCGCTCACGTCGCACAACGTTCTGAGCAGCGCGCGCGCTTCGGGTGTGGCGTTGGGATTCACCGGCTCGCACTTATATGGCGCGGGTGCGGCCGCCCGCGGTGGAGCGGCGCCGCGCCCGCCGCGTCCCAATAACATGAGCTGCATGGCAGTCTGCTGAACCTGCTGCTGAAGTTCCGGGGACGGATTGCCGCTCCCTAGTTGTTGAAGCTGCTGCTGGATTCGATCGACCTGCTGCTGCAGCGTGGATTGCGCGAATGCGCTTCCCGCCGCCCATAGCGTCACAGCTACGGCAGCGTTAACGGATTTCCGCATGGGTGTTGGCCTCGGTAGCTCACGTTATCACGGCGCTCGCAGGAAGTGGCGATAGTTACACGCCGCGCCGCGCAAATTCCGCCAGCTCCGCCACCTTACGCCTGGCCGCGCCGCTGTCGATCGACACGGTGCCGATCGCCATGCCTTCCAGGAAGGTGTCGACCGTGCCCGCGGCCACCAGCGCCGCCGCGGCGTTCACCAGCACGATGTCGCGTTGCGGACCGCGCGCGCCAGCGAGCACGGCGGTGGCGATCTCCAGATTGCGCGCCTTGTCGCCGCCTTTCAGATCGTCGGCATTTGCGCGGTGGATCGCGAAGTCCTCGGGCTCGAGCGTGCGGCGTTCCACATGCCCGTCGCGCACTTCGAATACCAACGTGGGGCCGGTGGTGGTAATCTCATCGAGGCCGTCCGATCCGTGGACCACAAATCCATGTTGGAGCCCCAGTGCCGCTAGCGATCCCGCAATCAATTCGCCGGCTCGCTCGGATGGAACGCCGGCAAGCTGCGCGCTCGCGCCGGCAGGGTTGGTCAACGGCCCCAGCAGGTTGAAGAAGGTGCGCATTTTGAGATCGAGCCGCACCCCATTAGCGTGTTTCATGGCCGAGTGCACGTGCGGAGCGAACAGAAATCCGATTCCCACTTCGCGAATGGCACGAGCCGATTCGGCCGGCGGAAGTGCGATCTCGATCCCCATCGATTCGAGCAAGTCTGCGCTGCCGCAGCCGCTGCGATTGCTGACCGACCGGTTGCCGTGCTTCGCCACGTGGACTCCGGCGCCGGCGACTACAAACGCGGCGACGGTCGAAATGTTGAACGTGCCGGCGCAATCGCCGCCGGTGCCGCACGTGTCGAGCAGAGTCTGACCGACGATGCCATGATCGATGGGCGCCGCCATTTCGCGCATGGCGCGCGCGAACCCCACTAATTCGTCGACGGTCTCGCCCTTCATCCGCATGGCCATCAGGAATGCCGCCAATTGCGGCTCGCTGGATTGGCCGCCGAGGATCACGTGCATGGCCTCGCGCGCCTGCTCCGCGGTCAGATTGCGCTTCTCGGCGACAGGTTCGAGGTAGGACAGAAGCGACATGATATAGTGAGAAGTTCGAGTGCAATCCCAGGCTAACACAGGCAGTTTCTCCAATGAAAATTCACGAGTATCAGGCTAAGGCCATTTTGGCCCAGTACCAGGTTCCTGTGCCGCGCGGCGAGGTGGCGTTCACCGTGGAAGAGGCGGAGGCGGCCGCCAAGAAAATCGGCGGAAGCGTGGTAGTGAAGGCGCAGATTCACGCCGGGGGACGTGGCAAGGGCGGGGGTGTGAAGGTTGCGAAAGACGCCACCGCCGCTGTCGAATTGGCCCGCCGGATTCTGGGAATGAAACTGGTGACGCACCAGACTGGGCCAGAAGGCCGCATCGTGCAACGACTGTTAATCGAAGAGACGCTGCCCATCGATCGCGAATTGTACCTGGGCATCGTGCTCGATCGTGTGCAGGGTAAGCCGGTATTCATGGCTTCCGCCGCGGGCGGCATGGAGATCGAAGAAGTCGCCGCCAAGACGCCCGAACTGATTCTCAAGCAGACCATCGAACCGGGCTTCGGATTGTCCGCCTTTCAGGCGCGCAAGCTGGCATTCGGCATCGGGATTCCGGCTGCGAGCGTGAACAGCGCGGCGGCCGCGATGGCGGCGCTGGCCAAGGCGTATGTGGCGATGGACATGTCGCTGGCGGAGATCAATCCGTTCATGCTGACCAAGGACGGCAAGGTCTACGCGCTCGATGCCAAGGTGAATTTCGACGACAACGCGCTCTATCGCCACAAGGAGCTGCTGGAACTGCGCGACCTGAACGAAGAGGACCCTCTGGAAGTGGAGGCGTCGCGCTTCGGCCTGAATTACATCAAGCTCGACGGTACGGTGGGCTGCATGGTGAACGGCGCCGGCCTCGCCATGGCCACCATGGACATCATTCAGTACGCCGGCGGCAGCCCGGCCAACTTCCTCGACGTAGGCGGCGGCGCCAGCGCCGAGCAGGTGAAGAATGCCTTCCGCATTCTGCTCTCCGACAAGCACGTGAAGGCCGTGCTGATTAATATTTTCGGCGGGATTTTGCGCTGCGACACGCTCGCCACGGGAGTGGTGGCGGCGGCGCGCGATCTCAATATTCAGGTGCCGATTGTGGTCCGCATGGAAGGCACCAACGTCGAAGCGGGACGTCAGATTCTGCTCGATTCGGGACTCAACTTCACTGTCGGCGCGGACATGCGCGACGCGGCCGAAAAAGTAGTCAAGCTGGCGGCATAACGAAAGAACATGAGCGTACTGGTAGATCGCAATACCCGATTAATCGTGCAGGGATTCACGGGCCGCGAAGGCACATTTCATGCGCAGCAGGCCATCGCCTACGGCACGCAGGTGGTAGGTGGCGTCACGCCCGGAAAAGGCGGCGCCAAGCACCTCGACCTTCCGGTTTTCGACACGGTGGAGCAGGCGGTGAAAGCTACGGGCGCCAACGCCACTGTGATTTTCGTGCCGCCGCCGTATGCCGGCGACGCCATTATGGAAGCGACCGACGCCGGATTGCCGCTCGCGGTCTGCATTTCCGAAGGCATTCCGACGCTCGACATGGTGAAGGCGTGGGCGTTTCTGAAAGGTAAGAAAACCCGTCTCATTGGCCCTAATTGCCCAGGCATCATCTCGCCCGGCAAGTGCAAGATTGGAATTATGCCGGGGAAAATTCACCTGGAAGGCCACGTGGGCGTGGTCTCGCGCTCGGGCACTCTCACCTACGAAGCGGTGGGCCAGTTGACCAACCTCGGCATCGGACAATCCACCTGCATCGGCATCGGCGGCGACCCGATTATCGGCACGAATTTCCTGGACGCATTGCAGCTTTTCAACGACGACCCCGATACGCACGCCATCGTGATGATCGGCGAGATCGGGGGCAACGCCGAGGAGACTGCTGCGGAATACGTGAAGAAGTACGTGAAAAAGCCGGTAGTGGGATTCGTCGCCGGCCAGACCGCGCCGCCGGGACGCCGCATGGGCCACGCGGGCGCGATCATCGCCGGCGGTTCGGGCAAGGCGTCGGACAAGATCAAGGCCATGGAAGAGGCGGGCATTACGGTTTGCTCGTCCCCGGCCGACATTGGAGAAAAGATTCAGGTTCGGCTACCAGCGGCGGGGCGCTAATTCGGGCGGCCTGGACCTGGGAAATGGCTCGGCGGTAAGCCTGTGAGAGTGAGCGCATGGATCGGCGTGCGGGACCGCCTTCTCGTGTGGAGACTTTTGTTCACGGTGGGGAGGAACGGTGCGCCCGGGGGCGGGGCCGGTGGGCGCCTCAACTTCGGTCGAAGTAATCTCGGCTCAAATCTCCATTTAAGGGGAATTGAGCTTTAACTATTTGTCTCCAGATTGGGGACAAGTTCAGCCGGCTCCCAGACGCTAATCCTCCTCCTCCCCCATGTCTCGTGACTCCTTACTTGTCGGTGCAAACCCGGCGCGGGGTGGTGACGCGGCTTCCAATCTGCGACGGAGCCAGTACACTTCGCCATCGCGCCCGGTATGCGTCACTTTTCATCGTGCGATTTCAGCGGCGTGAACCACTCGCGGTGGTATCCATGGCCCGAGGGATTGGGCCAAAAGCGGAGGATGTCGGAGCACCAATCCGTCCCCGTGTCGTAGTACTCATATGCGTCCTTGCTGCTCATCCTTCTAGCTTCGAGCATCTGGACCACAGGGAGTTCGGGCAGGTTGCCGTTTGCCTCCACCCAGGACCGCACCCAGGGGTCATCCCACACCGGCGCTGCCGGAGTGGTCGCACCGGCAAGGCCAAGGTCCAGGGAGCGAATCAGAAGCAGGGTCTTGCTGGAGTCGATCGTCGTAGCGCCCTGCGCGGCCGGTTCGAACCGGAGGCTCGACACCAGGCGAGCCGCCCAATCGGCGACGGCTGGACTGGCGGACGCCACCACCTTGACCGAGGTGGCCCGTCCATCGATACCGATCCTGGCCTCCACGAGCGCCAGCGAATTCGTCTTCTTGCCCGTCTCCTCCAGACGCGGGACCTTGGGTGCAGTGCGGCCGTTGCCGACGGTGGGCGGCACAGTCACCTCGGGATTGGGCAGATTCGACGGAGACGGGTCGAGAAACCACAGCTCCAGCCTCTTGGGGCGCACCGCCGGCGCGACGAAAGCTATCGCGCCCAGCGCGCGGCCTTGGCCCGGCTGGAAAGGACCCGTGATTTCGCTGTAATTAACATCCTGGGAGTACACTGACGTGTAGACGAGCCTCCCCGCTTCGTCGTAGTAACGGCCATAGAAATGAGCCCCGTCGAGCGTCCTGGAGGACCGGCTGGCGATGATCAGGAACGGGCCGATCGATTCGAATCGCCCGCCCAAGGAGGCCTCCGACACCGACCAGAGGTCCGCGGCCGCGTCCGGCCGCACGGTCACTTCGAGGGGCACGTCGAAAGCCTCCGGCAGAGCCGGCCCCTGGGCGTGGGCGAGAGCGGCCGACGCCAGTAGGGCGACGACCGCTCCCAGCCAGCGATGCCGGCTCCCCATGCGCTTCTGCCTGTTTGCTGCCGTCGCTGGTGTTACGTCCCTACTTGGCATTGCAGTTTACCTGTACCGGGTTGCCGTTGCCGTTTTGCGACAGGCTCACCGGATAGGTGGTTTTCTGGTTATTGTCGACAACGGTAGCCGTCACGGCGAACGTCACCCACCCAGCGATGTTTCCGGGGTCTGAGTCCACGTCAATCACAACATGTCCTGCCCAGCCGGCCGTGACGCTACACGTCGGGTTGGGGCTGGTTCCTGAGTCAATGTAGACGACCCCTTGGCCACCGTTTCCCGCGGCTGACGCCGAGCAGGATGGCGCCGGGGAAGAGGCGAGCGCGCAAGTGCTGGGAGGAGATGCGCTAATCGTGTAAATGGCGGTTTGTGCGGAACCGTTGCACGCCGCGATCGTAAACGCCGTTGGCGATGCCTTCAAGATGCAGTCCACGGTCACTGGAAAGAACGGTGACCCCGTCTTGATGGTCTGCTGTGCGCACGAGCAGTAGAGCTGAGGTTGGATCTCCACGTTATAGGTGCCGGTGCCGGCGGTGGTTGCCATCTGGGTACCCACTTCCGTGCCTCCATTATAGGTCGACGCATATGACCCGTCCGGGGCGTATATGGTTATGAACGCTTCATAGTTGCTGTGCACACAACCACACCGCGTGCTGTTGTCGACAAAATTACTGTACCCATATACGGTCGATGCGTCGTCGCTGACCGAACCGTCAGTATACACGCTTACGTTGTATTGCATCTGGCACTGAGCGGCAATGGGAGCGGCGCCCAGCAGCGCCGCCACGACTCCTATCGCGAGTATGCTTATTCTGCTCATCGGTTTTCCTCCTACTGCATGCCCCCGTAGATTTTGATCCGAGCCTTGACATGCGTTCTGACGTACTGGTCAAGACGGCTTACGCCGTCCGTTGAGAGCGACTGACGAATGGCCTGGAGCGTCGAGGCGACCAGCGCGGTCTCCTGGGTCCGCAAACTCGTCAATTGAGCCGATGAGTTTGGGCCGGGGGTAATACCGGCCCGGGCGGTGTTGATCTGATCTAGTTGGGTCCTGAATGAGGCAAGGCCCGCGATCAGTGTTTGCCGGTCCTCAGCCGAAAGGCCGAGAGGGGAAAGCTGCGCGGATTGGCGAGCCGACTCCTGTTGCGACGGGAAGGGATGCGCGGCGATTGCCGCGAAGAAATGTTGGTAGGCCAGACTGTCCGGAATCTGGCCGGGCGTGACTGACCCATCGACGGCAACCGGCAGCTGAATTGCCGGCTGGGATTGTGGTTGTTGGGCGATTCGCACCCTGGGATACAAGGCAAGCGGCCAAGGCCATGACACACCTGCCCGCATTGTTATCCATATGGAGCTCCTTTGTCTCTACCGCTGTGCAGCGGCTGGGAGTAACTTGGAGTAACTTGGAGTAGCTTGGTCCCGGGTCAGTTAGAGGTGGCTCGATCCCGGCCGAGCCTATCCGGGAATAAGAATAAATCTAGGTTATGGAAGGTAACAATCGGGTAATCACCTCACGAATTGAGCGCCGGTGGCGTCCGGCGCTTTTGCGTGGTAAAGAGCAAGCAGAATGAGGATTCAAGCCGGGTCGTCGAAGATGAAGGAGCGCTAAACGGGCGCTGGGAGAAGGATCCCGCCGGGGGAATGATGGTAAATCGGAGACAACGGCTCCATTACCTAATGCGGCTGGGAGGCGCTCTTCATGTCGATACTTAGCCCCATGAGATGTACCTCAGCTAGGATAACAATCTTAACTCGACCTGCAACTAAGCGATATCTGGGGATCTTACGCCAGCGGTGTTTGCAGCGGGTAACCCGCGACGTGACAAAATTCACCGTCAGCAAACTGGTTGAACCTGGTGCGCGGCCTCGCCACTCACCGTTACGCTCACCCAGCGGGGCGGAACGACAGGTCCGCTCGATGTCACGGAGCGTTCGCCTCGCGGCGGCGGTTCGACTCCCATGTTCCCCAGGAGGTGGGGGCAGATCCAGCAAGCTCTTTGCTATCCTGGTGACTCGGACCTTATGAGTGTGCAACGAACGTTTTCGATTATCAAGCCCGACGCCGTGAAAGCCGGCCAGGCGGGAGAGATCCTGGCGATGATTCAGAAGGCCGGGTTCAAGGTTTTGGGGCTGCGCATGACGCGGCTCAGCCAAGCGCAGGCGCAAGCCTTTTACGCCGTGCATAGGGAAAGGCCGTTTTTCGGCGGCCTGGTAAAGTTCATGACGGAAGGGCCCATCGTGGTGATGGCACTGGAGCGCGAAGATGCCATCAAAGGACTCCGCGAGGTGATGGGCGCTACCAACCCGGCCAATGCCGCCGACGGCACCATTCGCAAGCGGTTCGCCGAGAACATCGAGCGCAACTGCATACATGGGTCGGACGCTCCCGAGACCGCGGAGGTGGAGCTCCGGTTCTTCTTCAGCAGCGCGGAATTAATTTAGGCGGTTTCAGAGCCGCGGCCGCGAGGGAGCGGTGCTTTTGGATAGCGGTGACTTAGTTTAGAGGACACTGGGCCGATGGGAATCAAAGTCGGGATTGTCGCGGAACTGGCGCCGGGAGAGCGGCGAGTAGCGATGGTTCCCACCGCGCTCTCCGTCCTCAATAAGACGGGCGCGGAATTAATCCTGGAGGCGGGCGCCGGCGAACGGGCCGGGTTTCCGGATGCCGAGTACACCGCCAAAAGCGTCCGCATCGCCGGCCGCCAGGAGATCTTCGATACCGCCGACGTGGTGCTGCAGGTGCGCAGTCCGGGCGCCAATCCGGAGACGGGCGGAAGCGACGTGGCGCAGATGCGTCGCGGGCAGACCGTGATCGGTTTCGGCGAGCCGCTCACGGCATTAGATGCGGCGCGTGGACTGGCCGAGCGGGGCGTGAGTTTTCTCGCCATGGAATTGATGCCGCGCATCACGCGCGCGCAGAGCATGGACGCTCTTTCGTCGATGGCGACCATCGCCGGGTATAAGGCGGTGCTGATCGCCGCCGACACTTTGCCGCGTATGTTCCCCATGCTGATGACGGCGGCTGGTACGGTCGCGCCGGCGCGCGTGCTGGTAATCGGCGCGGGGGTGGCGGGCTTGCAGGCCATCGCCACGGCGCGCAGGCTGGGCGCCGTGGTGAGCGGGTACGACGTTCGAGCTGTGGTCAAGGAACAGATCGAGAGCCTGGGCGCGCGCTTCATCGTCCTCAACGTAGGAGCGGTGGACGCCGAAGGCAAAGGCGGATACGCGAAGGCCATGAGCGAGGATGACCTACGCCGGCAACGTGAGGCCATGGGAGGCGTGCTGGCCGAGCAGAACGTGGTGATCACCACCGCCGCAGTGCCCGGCAAGAAGGCGCCGATTCTGATTACGCGCGAAATGGTGGAACGGATGGCGCCCGGATCGGTGGTGGTGGACATCGCCGCCGAGAGGGGCGGCAACTGCGAATTGACCAAGCCCGGCGAAACGGTGGTCCATAACGGCATCTACATCGTGGGGCCGGTCAATCTGCCGTCCGCCGTGCCGTATCACGCCAGCCAGATGTACGCCAAGAATATCGCCACGTTTCTGAAGTACCTCATCGGTAAGGACGGCAATCTGGCGCTCGATCGCGAGGACGAAATCGTGCGCGAGACGCTGGTGACGCACGGGGGCGAAGTGGTCCACGCCAAGGTACGCGAACTCATGGGGCTTACTAAAGCCGAATTAGCCGCCGATGAACGCCGATAAACGCAGATGAAAAACAACTCTCTTATCCGCGTTCATCTGCGTTTATCCGCGGCCGATTGATAGGGAGCTGACATGGATCTTTCCATCGGACTATTCGTATTCATGCTGGCGACGTTCGTCGGCCTGGAAATCATTCGCAAGGTCTCGCCGCTCTTGCATACGCCGCTGATGTCGCTCACAAACGCGATCTCGGCCATCTCGGTGGTGGGCGCGATCCTCATCACGGGGGCGGAAGGCGCGACCATGCTGAGTAAAGTGCTCGGCTTCATCGCCATTACCGCGGCCGTCACCAACATCGTGAGCGGCTTCCTAATTACCGACCGCATGCTCAAGATGTTCAAACGGCGCGAGGAGAAGAAGTAATGGCGCCACATCCGGGCACGTATCTCTACATCGTTTCGGCGGGCCTGTTCATTCTCTCTCTCAAGTGGATGAACACCCCGGCCACCGCGCGCCGCGGCGTCTTCGCCGGGGAAGCCGGCATGCTCATCGCCGTCGTCGCCACGCTGCTGGTGAATCGCATCTTCAATTGGGAGTGGATTCTCGCGGCGTTCTTCATCGGGACCGCGATCGGTATCCCCATCGCCTACATCATGCCGATGACCGCCGTTCCGCAGCGGACGGCGATGTCGCACGCTTGCGGCGCGCTCGCCGCCGCCCTGGTCGGCACCGCGGAATTCTATCGCGCCAACCAATTGCATGAAACTCTGCCGATGTTCGTGATGGTCGCGCTGATGCTCGAAACGCTGCTCGGCTACCTGACATTCACGGGCAGCCTGATGGCCATGGGCAAACTGCAGGAAGTGCTGCCGCAGCGGCCCATCACGTACAAGAATCAGAACGCCGTCAACCTTACGCTGTTCGTCATCGCGGCGGGACTCGGCATGCGGCTGATCTTCGTCCCCACGGACACCTGGATTTTCCCGATTTTCGCCGGTCTGTCGCTGTTGTTCGGCGTCCTGCTGATCATCCCCATCGGCGGCGCCGACATGCCCACGGTGATCGCGCTGTTGAACTCCTACGCCGGACTATCGGCCTGCGCCATGGGATTCGCCCTCGGCAACAATTTGCTCGTCGTGGCAGGTGCGCTCGATGGATCGTCAGGCCTGATTCTATCGATCATCATGTGTAAAGCGATGAATCGCTCGTTCACCAACGTGCTGTTCGGCGCGTTCGGGCAGATTCAGACCTCGCACGCGCAGACGCAGCAAAGGCCCTACAGGAGCGCCAGCGCCGAAGAGGCGGCGTCGATCCTGGAAGCGGCCGGCAGCGTGATCATCGTTCCCGGATATGGCCTGGCGGTGGCGCAGGCGCAGCACAAGATCCGCGAACTGTACGACAGCCTGATGCGCCGCGGGGTCGACGTGAAGTTCGCCATCCATCCCGTGGCAGGCCGCATGCCCGGGCACATGAACGTGCTGTTGGCGGAGGCCGACATCCCCTACGACCGGCTTTGGGAAATGGACGACATCAACGGCGAATTCGGGCAATGCGACGTGGCGCTGGTGATCGGCGCCAACGACGTCACCAATCCCGGCGCTCGGACCGACAAGTCCAGTCCCATTTTCGGCATGCCGATTCTCGACGTCGACAAGGCGCACACCGTGATGGTGATCAAGCGGTCGATGAATCCCGGTTTCGCGGGCATCGACAACGATCTTTACTATATGGACAAGACGCTCATGCTCTTCGGCGACGCCAAGGCATTCGTTTCGGAAATCATCAAGGAACTGCCGGCCAAAGTGGGGGCGTAGGAAGCGGGTCTGCGACCATAAGGGAGCGGTCCCGGCCCTACCTCATTCAGACTCAGTTATCCTGATCCTGTGATCGCTTTGCGACTGGCTGTCCTCCTGTTAGCTCCTTCGATGCTTTCCTTCGCGGACGGCACACTCACGATTGAGGTGCGCGATAGCCGGGGAGCGCCGCTGGCCGGTGCGGTGATAGAAGTCCACGCTGGGGCCATTCTGCTGAGCTCCAACCCCGCGCCCGAAGGCAAAGTGACGATGCCGGAACCGGTGCCCGGCGATTATCTGCTCGGCGTGCGCTACCACGACGTTACCGCGATTTGCAAAGAGCCGATCCATCTGCCGCGCGAGAACTCGCTCTTGGTGCTGCAACTCTCGGCGGACGGGAGTTTATCGATTGTGCCAGCCGCCACCACGCAATCCGGCACCGGTGGCGAGCAGCTTTCCAGCAAAGCGGTTTCCGAGTTGCCGCTCAATAAACGCGACTTCAGCCAATTGCTCCTGCTGGCGGCCGGCACCATGACCGACACCAACGGCTCCGCCAATTTCACGCAGCAATTCGCCGTCAACGGACAGCGCGGCACCGCCGCAGTCTTTGCCATGGACGGCGCCGATTCGAGCGATCCCGAAATGGGCGGCGCGACCTTCACCAATTTCAATGTCGATGCCGTGCAGGAGATTCGTTCGAGTTCCGGCTGGCTGCCCGCCGAGATCGGCCGCGGCGCCGCGGGGTTTACCGACATCGTCACCCGTTCCGGCACCAACTCGCCGCACGGATCGGTCTTCGAATTCCTGCGCAACGCCGACCTGGACGCCCGCAATTTTTTCGATCACCGCTCGTTCGCCAGCCCCGACCGCATTCCGCCATTTGTCCGCAACGAGTTCGGCTTTACCAACGGAGGGCCGGTGTTCCTGCCGCGCCTTTACGACGGGCGCAATCGCACCTTCTACTTTTTCGAATTCCAGGGATTCCGGCAGGTGCTGGGAACCACGCAGGTGCTCTCCGTTCCGACCGTCGCCGAACGCGCCGGGTACGACACCACGGCTTTCCCCGGCGACACCCTGATCGTCCCCGTCGATCCGCGAATTGCCAAACTGCTGGCGCGCTATCCGCTTCCCAACGATCCGGAGGGCCCTTACGGCGCGCGCACCTACGCGACATCGTCCAAGGTGGCGACCGACTCCGATCAGTTCTCCGTGCGCATCGATCATCGGATCTCCGCGAAATCGCAACTCTTCGGACGCTTCTCGCTGGACAACATTACCGGCCCGACTACCAACCCGGACCAGACCGCCATCGAGCCGGATTTCGCCGTGGAATTCGTGGATCGCGAGCGCAATGCGTTCATCACGTACCGCAACAGCCCGTCGCCGTCGTTCAACTGGGAACTCTCCTTGAGCTTCACGCGTACCACGCCATCGTTTCCCACGCCCGACCACACCGATCCGGCTCTCAAGTTCGGCGACAATCTCTACGAGCCTTTCAATAACGCCGCCGGCTCCGTGATGGCCGCGTACGGCAATCTCTTTCAGGTGCGCCACAACCTCACGTGGGTGCGCAAGAAGCATACCTGGAAGGCCGGCTTCGAGATTCGCGCGAACCGCGACACCACGCTCTTCGGCATCAGTCCGAATGGCGAATATACATTTGGCGGAGGCACGGCTTACTCGCCGGTGGCCATTCACTCGGTCTCCGGCGGGCACGATATTCAGCCCGGCGATCCATTGCCCGACGCCTTGACCGGGCTGCTCACCGCCAGCGCGTTCAGTTATTCAGTGGCCGTCGCGCCGGCCATGTTTTCGCAAGGCGACCATATCGGCGATTCCGCCATCCACCGCGACGCGTACAACGCCTATTTCCAGGACAACTGGAAATTGTCTTCGCGCCTCACGATGGACTACGGCCTGCGCTACGAGATCGATTCCCCGATTCGCGAGACCAATCGCCGCACGTCGGGTCCTGTTCTGAATGGCGCCGGCGGAGGCGTACCGGGCTCGCAATTCCTCATCAATCCGCAGCCGGGATTCGAACTCGACAAAAAAGGATTCGCCCCTCGCGTTGCTCTGCGATGGCACGCCGCCTCGAAGACGCAACTGGTTGCCGCCGGCGGTATCACTACCATGGTTCCCAATCTGTGGAACGATAATTTCCTCACCGGCGCCACCCCGTTCGTTCTTTACCCGCGCGCCACCGCCGCACCGGGACAACCGGTCCGCTTCGGAATGAGCATCACGCCGCAGCAACTTCCTCCGGTCTATACGACCGGCGGGTCGCTGGTCTTCGCATCGGGAAATTCTCGCGATGTCGCTCCTAATACCGTAATGGATGTGACGCGGTTCGAACAGGACATGGCGGCGCTCAGTCCCGACCATCAGGTCATTCCGCTGGTGGTCGCGGGTATCGCCGGAAATTTTCAGAACGGGTATATCGGCACCTGGACCACCGGGGTGGAACAGCAACTCCACGGCGTGACAGTCAACGCCTCCTACGTCGGCACGGCCGGGGACAAGCTTCCGAGCACGGATTATCTCAACGGCTTCGTCGGGGCGGATAGCGGCTTCGCGCCCTACACGCAGTTCGACTCCGCCGGCCGCGCCATCGGCGGCTACGGCATGGCCACCGTGCTGACCAACGGTGCGCATTCCAGCTACCACTCACTGCAGGTATCGGCGCAGAATACGCTCTCCAGCTTCGGGCTGGGCTTTCAGGCGAGCTACTCGTTCTCCAAGTCCATCGACGATGTGAGCTCGGTCATCGGGGCCGGAAACGCGCCTCAGAATCCGTTCGACACCAACGCGGAGAAAGGGCCGTCCGGGTTCGATATCGGGCAGGCCGCGAATTTCAGCCTGTTTCAGGACCTGCACGCGGATCGCGCGCCGGTGCTCCGGCTGCTCGGCAGGAAGTTGACGGCCGGATGGCAGTTGCTGGGGATCGGGAGCTTCATGACCGGTCTGCCGTTCACCGTCGATTCGGGCATCCAGCAGACGGGAGTGGGAGCGATCGGCAGTGACCGGCCCGATCAGGTCGGCATCCCCGATCTTTCGACCAGCCGCACGGTCCGCGAGGACTATTTCGGGCGCGGCGCCGATAACCCTTCCTTTTTTCACATTCCCACGAACGTGCCCGGCGGCACGGGGCCGAACCAAGGCCGATTCGGCACGCTGGGCCGCAATACCTTCCGCGGACCGTCGTTTGAGAATATGGATATCGCCGTAATCAAGAATACGCCGCTGATGACGCGTAGCGGCAGCGAGCGCGCCGCCCTGCAGTTTCGCGCCGAACTCTTCAATATCTTCAACCTGGTCAATTTCGGACTGCCCGCGACGGTGGTACTTGGGCCAGGCTTCGGAGAAATCAACCATACCGCCAGCAACTCGCGGCAGATTCAGTTCTCCTTGAAGGTAATTTATTGAGGGTAATGACGGGGCGCAGCCTTCAGGCTGCTGGGTCAAGACTTCTCGACCCGTCGCGCCGAGAAGACTCTCCGAACTCCTGAAGTCATGGAATTTGCCGTGAGCCCGTTTTCCCGACGTCGGGCGAGTCCCACTCGCCTGGGCAAGTTGAAGCATGCCCCACAGCTGAACGCAGAGTGGCCCTTTCGTGGGACATGCGCCGGCGGGGTCGACGTGAAGTTCGCCATCCATCCGGTGGCCGGCCGCATGCCCGGGCACATGAACGTGCTGCTCGCCGAGGCCGACATCCCCTACGACCCGGTTGTGGGAGATGGACGACATCAACGGCGAATTTCGGGCAATGCGACGTTGCGCTGGCGATCAGCATACGGCAAAATGCCGTATAGTAGTATCAGTGAGACAAACACGACAAGACACCGCCCGCCTCGAAGCGCGCTTACCCAGGGAAGTCATGGCGCGCCTGAAGCGTGCCGCCGAAATCCGCGGGCGTACGCTGTCGGATTTCGTCGTGGCAGCCGCCGATGAAGCTGCATGCCGGGCCCTGGAGGAAGCGGAAATCATCCGTCTTTCGATCGCGGGTCAGCGCCAGATCGCTGCGGCGGTCCTCAAGCCGCCGGCCCCAACGTCCGCACTTAGGAAAGCTGCCAAGCGCTACCGCGAGCTGTTCGGCGCCGCATGAACCCAGCTCCGTTCCGCTGCGATGCGCTTGCTGAGGCGCTTGATCGCACCGGATTCCGCTGTGGCGAGGAGGCGCTGGACCGCTACTTCCGGACACAGGTAACCCAAGACATCCGCCGCCGGGTCGCCAACTGCTTTGTGGTGGTCGAAATCGCTAGCGGCATAGTAGCGGCATACTACACGCTATCGGCCACCAGCATGCCCCTGGTCGATCTCCCAACTGAGGTTGCGAAACGGTTGCCACGCTATCCCACTTTACCCGCAGTTCGCATCGGCCGGCTCGCTGTGGATCTCCGCTTTCAACGCGGCCTGGCCGAACTCATGCTCATGAATGCTGTCCATCGCACCCTTTCGGATGCCGCGGCGGCATTCGCCCTGCTGGTGGATGCCAAGAATGATGCCGCCACCGCCTTTTACCGAAAGTACGGATTCCGGGCCATCGAGGGCAGGCCCCGAACTCTTTTCTTGCCGATCGAGACTGCCCGGAAGTCGTTGCTGGAATCGCCCCGATTTCACTGAGCGACCCAGATCGCCACGCCGGGACCGCGCACCCGAAAGACCGTGCCGGAATTGTCAAGCACTTCCAGCGTGAGGGCGGAGGACGGCGAGGCGACTGTAACCTGCACCTGCACCACGCTAGCGATTTCGCCAGGGAGAGTTTCTGTCGGGAGTGGCGTGGTGGAACCTGTCACGGCACTGATCGTGAGCTGCGCCGGTGTGGTGACGCCCAGTCCATTCAGGAAGATCGTGACCGTGGAACCCGCCGCGGCTGGATTGGCGCAACTATTCGCGCTGCCGTCCGCATTAAACGCCAGCGGTTGCAGTCCCGCGATGCTGGTGCCGTTGCACGTGGCAATGTCGAAGATCGGCGCGTCATAGCTCGCGGCGCCGACGAATATACTCGGCTGGCGCTCGGCCACGGCAAGAATATACGATTCCGACACCGCCGGCGAAATGGACTGGCTTGAAACATCCATGGTCACCTGGCTCTGTCCCGCGATTTCATACGGTACCTGCAGGTTGATCTGATTGGCGGCGGTATAAAGAATCGGCGCGGCGATGCCGTTGAAGGTGACGGTCACTCCATTGAAGAAAGTGGGGAATCCGCCGGTTGACGGTGCGATGCCTTCGGGCGCCAGGTTCGTGCCATAGAGCGTTAGCAACTGCCCCGGCGCCACGCTGACGAGCTTGGCATTATCGGCGGGGTCGGCGATCATCGTCACCCGGCCCGGCGCAGATAAACTCACCTGGTCGACTTCCGATCCGGCCACCACCGCGGTACCGTCGGCGCGCACCGCGACTGCGCCGCCGGTCGGATCGCCCATATCGCGTTGCAAGGTCGCGAGCAATTGCGTCGGCAGGATCGTGCCGCCGTCGGCGCTCAGGCGCGTCACGAAAGCAGGAGGGCTCTGTCCATTGACGGCAACCGGCCGCGAAGCGACGGGCGTGGTCCATAAGCCGGGCAGATCCGCCGAATTGGCGAATCCCGCGATCCACAGGTTGCCGCCGGCATCGACTGCCAAACCTCCGATGGAATCGCCGACCACGAAGCTTCCTATACCCGCGCCGGAGCCGCCGAAGAATGTGGACCAGAGCAGGCCCGTGCCGCCCGCGTTCAATTTGGTGACGTATCCGGCGGATGGGGGCGCCACAAAAGTGATCGCCGCATTTTGCTCTGCCGGATTGGCAAAATACTCGGGTTGATACGCGGCGGGCGTGGTGGGGTAATCGGGCGAATACGTGGTCCCGGCGAGGATCGCATTGCCGGCGCTATCGACGGCGAGCCCGCTTGGCGACGCGCCCCACGCGCCGGCAAGATAAGTCGCGTAGAGTAATTGCGTGCCCGTCGGATCGATCTTCGCGATGTGCTGGTAGGCGCACGGCGCCTCGAAGAACAGACCGGTAATGCAACTGGTGGCAGTGGCATTCGGTTGGAAGGCGCCGGGCGTGGTGGGAGCCAGCGGGTCCTCGAATGCGCCGGCGGCGTAGATGTTCCCCTGCGCGTCGAGCGCGAGCTGACTGCCTCCGAAGCCGACGATGGCCAGAACGGCCTTGGTTCCCGCCGGATCGAGCTCGATCACATAGGCCGTCGGGTAACCGCTCTGCAGTGCGGCTGTCGATCCGGCCACGGTCCCCGGCGTTGCCTGCAGTGCATCGCTCCCTGCGAGAGGGCCGGTGATGAAGGCATCGCCCGCGCCATCCACCACGATGGCTTGCCCGCTGCTCGCCGGAATGTAAGTGGAGTACACCACCACGCCGCCGGCGCTCAGCTTGGCGGCGAAGGTGTTGCCGGAGGTTGCCATTGCCCCCGGTGTAGTGGGGAAGTTCGTCGATTGAGTTTTCCCCGTCACGTAAACCGAATTGTCGGAGCCCAGCGCCAGGGCTAGAGCGCGGTCGTCATTCGATCCGGCCAGCGGGGTCCACCAGACGGTTTGCGATCCGTCGGACGAAAGCTTGGCGACGAAGGCGTGGGCCGGGGCGTTCGGATTCGTCGAATTCGCAAAGTAAAACCCGGCGAGGTACAGATTCCCCGCCGCGTCCACCTGCACGGCATTCGCCAAGGTATTCGCGGGAAGGGGCGTGGAGCTTTGGACGCTGCCGGCGCAGAAGCCGCTGGCTGCTAAAACGAGCAGGCAGAATAGGGACAGCGCTCCAGACACGTCACGCACCCACTATATAAGTCCCTCGCGGCCGGATCTCCTGGTGAGTCCCGACCGCAAGGGAGCATTGGGCGTTAGCCCTTAATCGGTACCGGCGCCAGGTCGCGGCTGGTAATGACGCGATCGATCATGCCGTACTGCACAGCCTGCTCGGGGTCCATGATGTAATCGCGATCCACGTCTTTCGCCACGCGCTCGACGGCTTGACCGGTGGCGTCCGCCAGCATGTTGTTCAGCGTTTCCCGCATGCGCAGAATTTCGCGGGCGTAGATGTCGATATCGGCGGCTTGTCCGGCCAGGCCCTGCATAGAGGGCTGGTGGATCATAATCCGCGAATTCGGCAGGCTAAAACGCTTTCCCTTGGTACCCTTAGCCAGCAGAACCGCTGCCATGGAGGCCGCTTGTCCCACGCAAATGGTCACGATGTCGGGCCGGATAAACGCCATGGTATCCAGGATGGCCAGACCTGAGGTGATCGAGCCTCCCGGCGAATTGATATAAATCGAAACGTCTTTTTCCGGGTCTTCCGCCTCCAGAAAAAGCAGCTGGGCGATGATCAGGTTCGCCACCTGATCGTCAATCGGGGTACCCAGAAAGATGATGTTTTCTTTCAACAGCCGAGAATAAATGTCGTATGCGCGTTCGCCCCTGGAGGTCTGCTCGACCACCATGGGGACCAGGACTGATCCCATCTTGCCTCCGGACTACCTTAAGAGTGCGGGTTTATTAGGCCCGTTTGGCGGTGACAGTACGTTTGGGTTTGCGCTGCTTAGCCGTCGCGATGGCTTTCTTTTTCTGATCCAGCGCCTTGGCCAGGTCCAAAATCGTATTCCGCCCCAGATAATCCATGATACGCCCTCGGAGGGCTACCCAGCTATCGTGCATGGAGCAGGGCATGTCATCGTTACACTCCGAAAGTCCGCTGGCGCACTGCTGATACGGCGCCAGCCCGTCGAGAGCCTCGACGATATCGAGAAGGCGAATCTCGCTCGGATCGACACGGAGGGCAAATCCGCCGGTGGGCCCTTTGCTCGAGCGAAGTAGACCCTTGCGCGCAAGCTGTTGTAGGATTTTCGCCAGGAAGTGAGCCGGAATGTCTTCCTGCTCCGCGATGTTCTTCACCATGGCGTACTTGCCTTCGTTCACCTGAGCCAGGTTGACGAATGCACGGATCGCATATTCGGCCGAACGAGAATAAATCATGCTGATTCCCCCGCAATATTCGGAGTAAGGTTACTCCGTTATCTTAAAATGATTCCGGCGGGCGTGCAAGTGCCACATTTTCTGCCTTGAATGGGTTAACTGTGAGAATCGGCTAGCTCCAAAGAGCCGATCCTTCGTCCCGAGCCGGAATTCGGGTCTGAAACTGCCCTGAATCCTATGACGCGGCGAGTAATCGAAAAGATACATATTTTGCACGCTATGATCGAAGCGGACCCATGCTCGATCTCATCGGAAGCCTCCAGGCCGGCGCGCGCGTACTCGATCTCGGCGCCGGACCTGGCAGTTTCCCCAGCTTCAGAACGGACATCCTGGTTGTCCGGTTCGATCTGGAGCGGCCCCACCGTCTCGGCGAGGGCTCCTACGTGCTCGGTGACGCCGCCCGCATGCCGTTTTCGCCGGGGTCCTTCGATCTCGTGGTGAGCAATCACAGCCTGGAGCATTTCACCGAACTCCAGGCCACGGTCCGCGAGATCGGCCGCGTGATTAAATCGGATGGCGTACTGTACGTCGCTGTACCGGACGCGAATACTCTGACGGACCGCATCTATCGCTGGTTGGGGCGGGGCGGGGGACATGTCAATCCGTTCCGCTCGCCGGACGAGGTTGCCTCGCTGATCGGCCGGCTCACCGGGCTGCCGCTACGCAGCGCCACCGTTCTGTTCAGCTCGCTCTCTTTTCTGAACCGCCACAATTTCGTGACCCCGCCGCCTCGCCGGATTGCGCTTTTCGCGTTCGGCAACGAGCTTTTTCTGGCAGTTTGGATCTGGATCCTCCGTGGCGTCGACCGCCGCTGCGGCACGAAATGGAGCCGCTACGGATGGTCGTTCTTATTCGGGACTGTGGAGGGCACTGCGCCCGCCGAAGTCTGGGTCAACGTCTGCGTTCGCTGCGGTTCGGGCCACTCCGAAGCATACCTGCGAAAACGCGCCTCAATACGCAAACTGTCCTATCGATGCCCGGCCTGCGGAGGATTCAATCTGCTCACGAGGGAATTCTAGCCGCTTTTTCCGAGCCGCGACCGTGAGGGAGCGGTCCGCGGACGCATGGCGCGGCGCGCCACCAAAGGTGATGAAAAACCGGCGAGGTGCGGCGGACGCCCAGGTCCGGCCAGTGCCGAGCCATGGAATCGGCTGCGGGTCTGGCAGGCCCGCTCCGCCAGTTGGTTTTTCAAGGGAGCGGTCTGCGGACCCATGGCGAATTCCACAGGCGCAACCGCTTGCTTACGCGCGCGGCTCGGAAAGCAGCTCAAATCGCGCGCGTAATGATCTCCGTCAACTCGTCCGGCGTAAGCACGATCGGGTTGGCCTTCATACTACTCGCCTTCGCGGCTTTCTCCACCAGCACGCCGCAATCCGCGGAACTCACGCCGTAGGTCCGCAGGGGCGGAATCTCCAGCCGCCGGCAGATCTCCGTGGTCCAGGCGACGGCATCCGCGGCCGTGGCCTGCGGGTTGCCAGTCAAGAGCCGCGCAACCTCGTCGTACCGCCGCAGAGCCTCGCTCGCCGGCGCGCGACGGCGAAGAGCCCGAATATTGACGTCGATCGCATGCGGCAGCACCGCGGCGCAGACCGCGCCGTGAGGAGCCGGGAACATGCCGCCCACCGGCGCCGCGAATCCGTGGACCGCGCCCAGCCCCGCATTCGCCAGCGAGAGTCCGCCCAGCAGGCTCGCCCACGACATATCGCTGCGCGCCGCGCGGTCGGCGCCATCGGCGAACGCTTTCGGCAGCGCCGAGGCCGCCCGCCGCATCCCCTCCACGCAATATAAATCCGTCATCGCATTGGCGCGCGTCGAGACGTACGGCTCGATCAATTGCGTCAACGCGTCGAGCCCCGTGGAAGCGGTGATTGCCCGTGGTAATCCCCAGGTCAGTTCGGGATCGACCACGGCCAGTCGCGGCAGCATCGAGGCGCTTCGCAAACTGGCCTTTACGCGATGTTCGGGCGAGGCCAGCACGGCATTCCGTGTGACCTCCGACCCAGTGCCCGCCGTCGTCGGAATCGCGATCATGGGTGCAGGCGTTTGCTCCAGCGGCTGGCCGCGGCCGACAACCTCCAGATAATCGAGCGGGTCGCCGGTGTTGGTGAGGAGCGCGGCCAACGCTTTTCCGGCATCGAGTGCGCTGCCTCCGCCCATGGCGATCACCAACTCGCAACGCTCGCTCCGGCCGAATGCCGCCCCGCGGCGCACCAGATCGATGCTCGGCTCGCCCGCGATGGCGAACGCCACGCAGCTTACTCCCGCCGCTTCCAGCGAAGCGGCAAGCGTCGCGGCGCGATCCGCGTGGGCGCCAGTCACCACCAGCGCTCGCCGTCCCATGGCAGCAGCGGCCGGAGCGACTTCGCGTACCGCACCCTCACCGAACACGATGCGTCGAGCGGCGGCGAATTCGAACGGCATGGCCGCTAAAACCCCTGGTCGTCGGGAGAGACGTTGGAATAGAGCGCGCGCGTGCGCGGCTCCGCGAAGACCTCGTCCACCGCGGCTAGCCAGGTGTGATAATGCGCGGTCTCTTTGTGTGCGGCCACAGCCGCCTGATCGCGATAGACCTCGATGAGAACGAAGCGTGAAGGATCGTCCGTCTGTTGCAGAAAGTCGAATCGCGCCACGCCGGGCTCCTGGCGGCTGTGGCGCGCGTTTTCCATGGTGGCTTGCTTGAACGCCTCGATGCGATCGGCTTTGATGTGGATGTTGACGACGAGAATCAGCATAGAAGTCCCACTGTACGTCACTTCGGCCCGCCGGTGGAAGGAGGAAAATACCAGAGCATCACGCCCTTGCCCACGCGCTCGCCGGGCGGCACGCGGTCGGGCCAGAGAGCCACCTCGGGATGCGTCTCCATCAGTCCCAGCCGGCGCACCTTCCATAACGACAAGCTGACCGCGTTCCATCCCGGCGACGGCGCCACCGGGCTCGACTGCGTGACTCTCGGAAATCCCAACTCATCCTCGAAATCGGCGAGGATCGTAGGCGAGAAGGCCAGTTGGGTGGCTCCCACCTCGCGCAAGCGCGCGGATAGCCGCTTCATATCCTGACCCCAATCGAGATCGGAATCCGCCAGCACCTTCTCGGGCGACGCTCCGGCGAGTTGGTTGGTGTAAGCCAGGTAATCGGGGTGGCTCAACAGGGAAGAAGCGGCGAACCAGACAACCAGAATGCCGATTGCCACACGGATCCACGCGTGGGTTCGGGCCTGTCCGGCCCATTCGACAACCGCGGCGGCCGCCAGCGCCGAAAAACCGAAGTACACCGGCAGAACATGCCGAACCCCGACATTGATCCGGCTGAAGAGCGCCACCAGCAGGATTCCGCCGATGAAAGCCAGCACCGGCCAATGGCGCCGGAGGCGGCCCGAATCGCGGAAAATCCACCAGACCGCCGCGGCCAGTAGAAGAACCAGCGCCAGCGGCGTTTTCACCGCCAAAACCACCGGGTAGAAATACCAGAAGCCGCCGGTGCTCCGCTCGCCCAGCAGATAGCTGGGGTGTCCTTCCGCATTATGCGCCTCCACCGCGCGGATGCCCGCGAAAAAGGCGGAAAGCGAAAACCGGTAGGCCGCCGCTATGACGACGGCCCCCGCGGCGACCGCCAGGCTGAACGATGGCAGTCGCGCTTTCGCGCTCGCGATCAACGCCGACGTTGCGGGCCGCCGGAAAAATAGATACCCCGCCAGAGCCAGAGCAGCCGCGGCTGGGAAAAATACCAGGCTGGAGAATTTCGAGATGGCCGCGAGGCCCGTCGCCGCGCCGAACAGCAGGCCGTTTCGCCAGGTGGGACGGTCCGCCCACCAGAGCAGCGTCAAGAACGCCGCGCCCAGGAATGCGGTGAGCGCCATATCGGTGGTGGCCAGCCCAGCGTGGGCCAGTACGGGCGGCAGAAAGGTAAAAAAGAATAGCGCGATGACCGCTGCTGCCGGCCCGTACGATCGTTTGCCCCAGGCATACACCACTAGGCACGCAAGCCAGAAAAAGGGCAAAATTCCCAGCCGCGCCATGGCGAGAGTGAGGTCGTAATGGCGATCGCGGTACAGAATCTTCGCGCCTTCTACCGACTCCGCCTCGAAGCCGGTTCCCGGCGTGCCCTGCGCGCGGATACCCAGCAGATATGGCCCCAGCGCCGCCGCCACGCGCGCTAGCGGAGGATGCTGCGGCTCGTACAGGTAAACGTGCCGGTCGAGCCATTCCATCCCGGCGGCGATGTGCGCCGGTTCGTCGGTGGTGTGATTGAAGACCGTGTACGTGGAGGCGATCCGCACAGAGGCGATCGACACCAGCAAAATCGCGAGTAGGCCCGGCCGCCGCTCCAGCAGCGGCAGAAGGAAGGCAGACTGGCGGCGTTTCGGCGGTCTCGACGGCACCAGCTTATGTTAACGCCCGACGTGGCGCAGGCACTCTTGCCTGCTGGGTCGAGACTCCGAACTCCTGATGTCGTGGAATTTGCCATGAGCCCGTTTTCGGGCGAGTTCCACTCGCCTGGGCAAGCTGAAGCATGCCCCACATCGGAACGCAGAGTCTCTTGTGGGACATGCTTCAGCTGGTCCAGGTCGGGTTACCGACCTGAAGGTTCATGTAGCTCGACTCAATTTCCCAACACCCCCTGAGATCTCCGGCGACCTCAGGATTCCAGAGTCTCGGCGCTGCAGACTGAAGGCCGCGCCACATCCTACACGAACAAATTGGCGTTGAGCGCGCGCGCGACCGCCTCAGACTTGGAATGCACCTGCAGCTTGCCGTAGATATTCTGAATGTGGAAGGCGACGGTGTTGATGCTTACGCCCATCTGGCCGGCGGCCGTTTTGTAGCTGTGGCCCTCGACCAGCAGTTTGAGCAGGCGCAGTTCCTGCGGGGTCAGATTGTATGTCGCCTTTTCGGGCGGGTGCACGCGGCGGAAAATCTCGAAGACCAGGCGGGCAATTTCCGGCGACATGGGAGCGCCGCCGCGGTTGGCCTCGCGCAAGCTTTCCACCAATTTCGCCGGCGCCGTATTCTTCAGCAGATATCCGTTGGCACCGGCGCACAGAGCGCGGAACACGCGGTCGTTGTCCTCGTACACCGTCAGCACCACTAGCGCCGCTTCCGGACAACGCCCCCGCAGCACCGCAATGCCTTCGATGCCCGACATCCCGGGCAGCCCCAAGTCCACCAGCACGACATTCGGCTTCGCGCGCCAATCCGCCGCCAGAGCGTCTTCCATCGATCCCCACGCCCCAATGCACTCCAAGCCGTCACTCGACCCAATCAACGCCCGCAGACCCTCGCGCGTGCGGGCCTGGTCTTCGATGATGGCCACACGAATCTTGGCGGGTGAACTGGCCGGCGATGTAGGTGTCAAGGCAGCTTTCATTCTAGCGGCGAAGCCTGCCTGGAAAACCTATCAGTTCATGTAGGGGCTTGCGGACCGGCAAAGGCAGCACGGCCGTAAAGCGCGTGCCGGAATCGGGCCGCGATTCCCAAGTGGCCGTGCCGCCGATCTCCCGCATGCGCCGCGCCACGCTGACGAGTCCCTCGCCCGAATGCGATTTTTCCAGGTCGAAGCCGCGGCCGTCATCGTTGACGGTCAGCTTCAAATTGCCCTCCACCAGTTCCAGCCTGACGGTGGCCTTGCGCGCTCCCGAGTGCCGCGCCACGTTGTTCACGGCCTCCTTGAGCACCAGGTACAGCGGCCGGCGTGCGTCCAGCGGCACGGCCACATCGCCCGGCAATCCCTCGGTCTCGAACGCCACGTCGATATCGGCGCCCCCTAGTACGTCGCTGGCGAAACGGCGCATGCGGTGCCCCATCCCTTCGAAGCGGTCGTGCCGCGGATTGATCGCCCACACGATGTCGCTCATGTCCGACACCAACGCGCGCGCGATATTGGCGACGTCGGCGAGCACTTGGGGAGCCGGCCCGCGCCGCGCCAGCTCGGTGAGAATGGAGATCTGCGTGAGGCTGGCGCCGATGTCGTCGTGCAAATCGGTGGCGATTCTGGTGCGCAGGCGCTCCAAAGCGAGCAGGTGCCGCACCCGATAGTTATACAGCTGTACGATGGCCGCCGTGAGCAGAATCGCCAGCCCCGAAAGGAACCACCAACGGCGCCACATCGGTACGGCAATGGTGAAATCGAAACCGGCCGTCTGCGGGCTCAACTGCCCGTCGGCATCCACCGCGCGGACTTCGAAATGGAACGTCCCCGAGGGCAGGCTGGCGTAGTTCACATCGAGCCGCTCCACGGGGTCGCGCCAGTCGGTGTCGTTTCCGCCCAGCCGGTATTGATAGAGCAGGGCTTCGGGCGAAGCCAGGTCGATAGCCGAATATTCGATCTCCACCTGGTTGCGGTCGGCGGCTAATTCGAGCGAGAGTTTCGGCCTGCCCTGCCAGGGAAGGGGCACGTCCTCGCCGCGCACCCGCACGCGTGTCAGGTAGATATCCGGCGCGGGCCGGCGCCCCGATTTACCGGGATCGATCTCCGCCAGGCCGGCCAGGGTGCCGAACCAGAGATGGCCGTGACGATCGCGCAGGGCGGTGTTCTGTTCGCTCTCCGGCAGCCCGTCGGTCGCCGTGAAATGGCGAATATGTTTGGAGCCGATGGGAGCCCGCGGGTCGATGCGGTCCACGCCGCGCGCCGTGCCCGCATAGATATAGCCGGCGGCATCCTCCACCACCGAGCTCACATAGTCGGTCGAAAGGCCCTCCGCCACGGTATATTGGCGGAAAAGAGGTGAGGCATCGTTGGGATTATCGCAGCGGAACAAGCCCGCGCGCTGCGTGGCCAGCCAGATACGTCCGGCGGAATCCACCAGCATATCCCGCACATATGGCGGGCGAGGCCTCGAGCCCACCGCAAAGGCTTCGAAGCGGCCGTTGCGGAAGCGGATGGCGTGTGTCTCCGTCGCCATCCAGATTGTACCCTGCGCGCCGGCCCGGTAGACCAGGGGCGCCGTGTCGCGCGGCATCCCGTCCGCCTCGCTCCAGCGCTGGAACGTCCCCGTTCGATGCTGCCAGCGCACCGGCAAGGACTGCGGCTGTATACAGGTGATCCACACATCGCCCGACGGATCTTCCCAGGCGCGGAAAATCTCTTTGCACCCGAGCGGTGAGCTTTCACCGTACAGTATGGGCCGGGCGCCGCTGAGATCTTCGGTTCGCCGCTGCTTGGGGAACCGCAGCATTCCAAAGCCGGTGGGAATCCACCAGGAACCATCGCGGGCGGATACCACGTACTGGTTCCATCCCCATCCGAAGTAATGAATCCAGTCCGGGTGCGGGATGGGTACCCGCCGGAATTTCCCGCCGTCTTGCAGCAGAATTTCGGGTTCGTGCTCCCACGATGTGACCACGCACAAACGGCCCTGGGAATCCTCCATGAGCGCGGCGATTCGCGCATTGCCCAAACCGTCGGCGGTGGAGTACGACGTGAAGCCGGATTCTTCGATGCGGAATATGCCCGATCCCTCCGTGGCGCCCCAAAGATTGCCCTGGGCGTCTTCGATCAGATCGACGATGCCCATTGTCGGCAACCCGTCCGCCACGGTATAGCGGTCTCGGGCGGCGATCTCGCCATTGGCTCCCACATCGATGCGCAAAATCCCTTTGCCGGCGATCCAAACGGTTCCGTCGCTCCGCCGAATGATGGCGTTTACTCCCGGCGTCCCCTCCGCAGTGTCGCCAATCTGCTGTCGCTTTATCTCCACGGCCCAGTCTTTTTGCCGCATTCGGAAAAACCCGCTATTCGCGCCCAGCCAATACTCATGCGCGTCCCAGCGGTAGAGACAGAGAACGCCGATCGGTCCCATGGATTTGGTCAGGTTGCGCGCTTCGGATTCTCCCCGCCGCCATTCAAACAACGCCTGGTCGGTGCTGATGAACAGGCTCCCATCCCATCCGTCGGCAATGTCCGTAATATACGTGTGCGGAGGGGCCTTGAAGGCGGATCGCTCCAGCCGCCGGCCATCGTCGGAAACTCGAAACAGAGCGCTGGTGCTCGCCGCCCAGATGTCGCCTTTTTCCGATAGCAGGATCACGCCGCCCTCGAACGGGACCGCCTTGCTATCGGCTTCCATCATCCGGCACGGTTCGCCGATTTTAGACCCTGGCGGCAGGCGGCACAGTCCGCGGTCGGTGAGCAGCCAAAATCCGCCGTCGTGCGTCGCAACCATGTCCGAGATATGCCGCGAGGGCAGGCCATTTTCCGGTCCGAACACCTTGAAGTGGTAGCCGTCGAAACGAACCAGGCCTTCCGGTGTACACAGCCACAGCAATCCGCCGCTGGGCACCATGCACGTCACCGAATTTCGCGGCAAACCTTGCGCCGATGTGTAGACCTGGATGGGTAGATGGCGCGCGGGCAAGGGAAGGGCGAGGAACGCCAGCAGAGCGATTAGGCAATGTCGCGGCACACTACCGCTAAGTCTGTTCCGCATGGAGCGCCCCTTCCGTGACAGCATATCACCGACATGCGGAGTGCCATGTAAAGCATGAAATGGTTGGTACCGGCGATGTTGGGTAGTCTGGTACTGGCGCAGGATCGTCCGGCGTTCGAGGCGGCGTCGGTGAAGCCGAGTGCCGCGGGCGACCCGGGGATGAGCATGCGCGGCGGTCCCGGCCAGTTGGAGTGGAAAGACACTTCGCTGCGTTACTTCGTGCAGACGGCCTATCGCGTCCACGATTACGCGTATTCCGCGCCGGAATGGCTCGATTCGGCGCTCTTCGATGTCATCGCCAAACTGCCCGCCAACGGCGGTTCGAATCGCTATCCCGAGATGTTGCAGACTCTCCTGGCGGAGCGTTTCAAACTGGTTGTTCACCGCGAAACGAAGGATCTCCCGGGCCTGGCGCTGGTGGTCGATAAGAAAGGGCCGCGCATCAAGCCCGTCGAACCGGGCGGCGCAATGTTGAGCACGGGACCGAATATGGTCCGCACGGAGAGAGCGACGTTAGCGCAATTCGCCGACGCCCTATCGACCGCTCTCGATCGGCCTGTAAAGGATTTCACCGGGCTGCCGGGTGTTTATGACATCAAGATTCAGTGGATGCCCGATACGCCCGCTTCGTCCGACCCTACCGACCTGCCGGGGTCGGTTTACGCCGCCGTTCAGGAACTCGGGCTCCGTTTGCAGGTGCGGAAAGTCCCGGTGGAAGTAGTGGTAGTAGATCGCATCGAACGCGTCCCCACGCAGAATTGAGGAGAACATTATTGGGCCACGGATGCACACAGATAAACACCGATAAGAAAGTGCTTGGTTTTATCGGTGTTAATCGGTGTTCATCGGTGGCTAAATTGTGTTTTGATTTCATGCTAATCTGACCGTCGCTTTGGGACACTGCGCGTGCAGTCTCTGCTGAATCGCCGCCACGTCAGACTCGTGCCCGGGGGGAATCGGAATCCTCCGTGCCACCAACGTCGCGCTGCTCCCGTTGAAATTCCGAAATACCAATTCCAACCGCGCTGGCGGATCGCGCGGACTGGTAGCTTCCACCAGGTAACTGCCCGACAAGATCCACGGCGAGAATGTGCCGTCGCAAAACACGCCCTCGTCGCCCAACACCGCCTCTAGGGGAGCGGCCAGCAATCGGCGATTTCGCCGCTCGGGAGCGCCGCGAGTGGCGAGGCTCACGCATAGAATCACAACCAGAAAGAAAGCCATGCATGCGGCGGCCGCGATCAGCCTGTCGCTCACGCTTCCCGACACCATCACCAACGCGCAGCCTATGAATATGGCGGCCAATATCGCCGCCGCTTTCAAAACCTTGCGCCAATCGCGTTTCCAGTCGATTTTTACCTGCTTGGATCGCTCCCAGGCGAGTTGATTCCGCGCCCACGCTTGCCACTCTTCCGGCGAGTAGCGCCAGTGCGCCCAAGGCGCCGCCAGCACCTGCGACATCCCCAGATCGAGACGCCGCGCCCGCATGTACAGCGCCACTAGTGAAGGTCCGCCGCCGAGCAGCACCAGGACGCCAGGCGCCGCCGGCAGCCAGGCCCATTGGGAAGGTATCGCCAGGATCGCTGTTCCGCTGATCAGCAGGTACGCCAGGATACGACAGATCCAAACTTGAATTTTGTGGCGCTCGGCGTTGACGATCCTCACCGACGGCGGCAACTGCGCTACGTGCGAATCGGTGATGCGGATGAGCCCAGCCGTGGCGCCAATCCCCACCGCGATGATGAGCAGTCCCATCAGAACCAGCTGCGCGGTGGGAGATTTCGCGATCGGCAGTTTCAAGATCGCGATCGATGCCCCGACGATCGCCGCCACGGTCAACAGCACCGCGCCGATGAGCTTAAGGGTCGTCTTGCGCGAATAGAGCGGACTCCGCCGCCAGCCAAGCCATGCGCCGGCGATCGTGAGGATCGCGAAAATCAGAATCCAGATTTGCACGAAGCGGTTCCGCGGCAGCGCCCATTATGCCAGCAATGTCGGGTACAATCCATAAGACGAGGGGAATCCGCATGAAGCACATCGCCGCTATAGCGGCTGCCATTCTGGCCGCGCAATTTGCCGCCGCCCAGACGCCTGAGGTCAAGACCGCCGAACAGGTCTACAAGAATATCCAGCAGCTGAAGGGCACGCCTGCCGACCAGTTGACCGCCGCCATGCAATTCATCTCCGTGTCGCTGGGGGTGGAGTGCGATTCGTGCCACGTGGCCGGCAAGTTCGACGCCGACGACAAGAACACCAAGAAAACCGCCCGTGAAATGATGGCCATGACGGCGGCCATCAATAAGGACAGTTTCCACGGCCGGCAGCAGGTCACCTGTTTCACCTGCCATCGCGGATCGCTGCATCCCGGCGCCGTGCCGCCGGTGCAGGATTCCGATACGCCCGCCCATCCCGCCGCTCCCGCCACACCGGGAGCGGCCGGCACACCGCCTGCGCCCACGGTGGACGATATCCTCAACAAGTACCTTGCGGCGGCCGGCGGCGCGGATACCATGAAGACCGTCACCAGCCGAGTCATGAAAGGCACGGTGAATGCGATGGGCGGCGAGAATGCCATCGATCTCTACACCAAGGCGCCGAACAAGCGCATCTCCGTCTCCCACATGTCCCCGACAAGCGAAAGCTACACCGCGTTTGACGGTACCGCCGGCTGGCTGGGCACTACCGGCCGCGCGCCCCGTCAGATGTCGCCCACTGAAGCTTTTGCCGCCTCGCTCGACGCCGATTTCTACCTGGTGGCGCACCTCAAGGAGACTTTCCCGCAGCTCCGCCGCGGCCGGCCAATGGAGATTAACGGCGCGATGTGCGAGGCCGTCAGCGCCAGCAAGCCGGGCCAGCCGCCGGTGAATTTCTACTTCGACCAGAAGACCGGCCTGCTGCAACGCATGGTGCGCTACGCCGAAACTCCCATGGGCCGCATGCCCACGCAGATCGATTACGCCGACTATCGCGAAACCGACGGCGTGAAGATTCCCTGGCGTTGGACGCTTGCCCGCACCAACGGCCGCTTCACCATCCAGCTCAAGGAAGTGAAGAATAACGTGGCCATCGACGATTCGAAGTTCACCAAGCCCGAAGGCGAAGTGAAATAGCCATGTCCCTAAACAACCGCTCCCTTTGATCACGGCTCGGAAACGCTCAGTGCCGATACTGAGCCGCGACCGTGAGGGAGTGGTTGGCGCCCTACGCCGTAACTTGCCGCGCCAGTTCCTCTAATCCGCGCTCGCGAATCTCCTGCTCCCGCATCAGGAACTTCTGCACCTTCTTGGTCACCGTCTGCGGGAACGAATCCACAAAGCGGATGTACTGCGGCACCTTGAAGTACGCGATCTTCCCCTTGCAGAAATCGCGAATCTCTTCCGCCGTGGCTTGCTGGCCGGGATCGAGTTGGACCCACGCCAGCACCGTTTCGCCCAGCTTGGCATCCGGGATCCCGATCACGTACACGTCCGCAATCTTGGGGTGGGTGTGCAGAAAATCCTCCACCTCGCGCGGATAAATATTCTCGCCGCCGCGGATGATGGTATCTTTGGCGCGTCCCTTGAAGCTGAAATAACCATCCGGACGCAGCACCGCCAAGTCACCGGTGTGCAGCCAGCCTTCGCTATCGACTGCTTCAGCCGTGGCCATCGGGTCGGCGTCATAGCCCTTCATCACCAGGTAGCCGCGGGTGCACAATTCGCCTTGCTCGCCTAGCGGCAGGCGCTGTTTGGTGGCCGGATCGATAATCTGCACTTCCGTGTTGGCCAGCGCCTTGCCCACACTCGCGACGCGCACTTCGAAGGGATCGTCCACGCTCGTCATCGTTATCACCGGCGATGACTCGGTCTGGCCGTAGGGAATCACCAGCCGATTGCAGTGCATGCGTTCCGCCACGCGCTTCATCAGTTCCACCGGGCAGGGCGCGCCGGACATGACGCCTTTCTTCAGTGAACTCAAATCGTACCGGTCGAAATCGGGATGGCTCAGTTCCGCCACGTACATCGTGGGCACGCCGTAGAGCGCAGTCGCCTTCTCGCGATGCACCGCTTCCAGCGTCGCCAGCGGGTCGAACTGCGCCGAGGGGAGAATCAACGTGGCGCCATACACCACCGATACCATCGACCCGATGACCGACCCGAAACAATGATAGAGCGGCACCGGCGCGCAAATGCGATCCGTCTCATTCGCCCGCAGCATCAGCCCGATCGCCATGCCGTTGTTGACCAGGCCGCGGTGCGTGAGCATGACGCCCTTGGGCAGTCCGGTGGTCCCCGATGTGTACTGAATGTTAGCGACGTCGTCGGGCGATGCGTTGAATGCGGGTATGTCGCGGCCGTTGGCGATCATCTCGTCCCAGGAGGAGTCGCCCAGCCAGATGACGTGCTCGAGGGGCAGGGAATCGCCATTACGCGATTCGTCGAGGATCTCGCGATAATTCGCGCGCGGGTCCTTCTCCCGCAAAAACAGCGCGCGGATATGGGACTTTTTCAGGACGTATCGCAGTTCGTGCGAGCGGTACGCCGGGTTGACGTTGACCAGCACCACCCCGGCGCGCGAGGCGGCATGCTGCATGAGGACCCACTCCACGCAGTTGCTCGCCCAGATGCCGGCGCGGTCGCCCGGGCGCAGTCCAAGGCCGGCCAGTCCGCGTGCCGTGCGCGTGACCTCGCGATCGAGTTCGCGCCAGGTGAGGCGAACATTCTGATGGCAGACCACCAGCGCGTCCCGGTCGGCAAAGCGGGCAGCCGCATGGCTCACCGCTTGCGAAATAGTCTGTTCCAGCAAGGGCACGTCGGCCCCGCGGACATACGACAATGTGGTGTCCACGACTGGCCAGTGTAACTTATTGCGCATTTGTTAGGTGATTGGCTAACCTTTTAGCGGAACCGTCGTCGGCTGGTATAGAATTCCAATATCGGACTTCTATACAACATGCCGCAACCATCCGCCGAACTCGTGAAGGGAACCCTGGACCCGCTGATCCTGCGCACCTTGGATTTAGGCGCCATGCACGGATCGGCCATCGCCGACCGCATCGCTCAGGTCACCAAGGGCACATTCCAGGTGAAGGCGGGATCGCTCTTTCCAGCCCTGCACCGCCTGGAGCAGGCGGGCTGGATCAGCGGTGAGTGGCAACAATCCGCCGAGGCGCGGCGTGTCCGCTCCTACCGGCTCACCGCCGACGGCCGGCGCCAGTTAGCCACCGAGAAGACCAATTGGAAACGCGTCGTCCAGGCAATGGGCCAGGTTCTCGAATCCACTTAGAGGAGACATCGCATGCGCCTCGCTGCCCAAATCAAGCGCCTTTTTCGCAACCTGCTTCGCCGCGACCAGCTCGAAAGCGTGCTCGACGAGGAACTGAATGGCTATATCGACGAAATGGCCGCCCGCAAGGTGCGCGCCGGCATGGCTCCCGCGGAAGCGCGGAGGCAGGCGCGGAGCGAGGCCGGCGGCTTGGAGCAGGTGAAGGAGGAAGTCCGCGAGGCCTGGCTCGGGAACGCCATCGAGACCGCCATTCGCGACGTCCGCTACGCCTGCCGTACCCTGCGCCGCGCTCCCGGGTTTACGGCGGTCGTGCTCTTCACTCTGGCGCTCGGGATCGGCGGCACGGTGACCATGTTCAGTGTGATGAACGCGGCGCTATGGCGTCCGCTGCCGTATCCCTCGCCCGGCCGCATCGTGTTCGTACAAGTGGACGCGCATGGCGTCGCCGACGCCGGCGCCGCGCCCGGCGAAGTGCTCGATCTGCAGGGTCGGAGCGCTCTGCTGGAGCATGTCTCGATCGTCGGCGGGGCGGACGCTAATCTGGAATACAACGGTGAGGCCGAGCACCTGGCAGCCGCCAGCGTGTCGGACGATCTGCTTCCTCTTCTGGGCGCCGGTACAGCGCTCGGCCGGCCGCTGAATTCGCGGACCGATATCCCCAACATGGTGCGCAACATCCTCATCAGCGACGCGCTTTGGCGCCGCCGTTTCGCCGCCGACCGGGGCGTGTTGGGCCGCGAGGTGCGCGTCAACAATCTGCCCATGCAGATCGCCGGCGTGCTCCGGCCGGATTTCCGCCCCTACCTGCCGGCCTCCTCCGACGCCACCGAGCATGTCGATATCTGGTTCCCCAGTGGCATCGAAAACACCCGTCAGTACCGCGGTTTTTGCGCGATCGCCCGCCTCAAGCTCGGGGCCACGGTGGCGCAGGCGAACGCGGAACTGGCATCGCTCGCCGCCGATTTCGTCCGCGAACACCCCGACACGTATCGCGATGGCAAACTGCGCATCACGGCCCGATCCCTGCAAGGCGAGTTGACGCGTCAAGCGCGGCCGGCGTTGTTTCTGCTGGCCGGAGCGGTCGGGTTCGTGCTGCTGATTGCCTGCGTCAACGTCGCCAACCTGATGCTGGCGCGCGGCGCCGCGCGGCAGCGCGAACTGGCCATCCGCCGCGCCATGGGCGCCGGCACGGTTCGCCTGGTCCGGCAAATGTTGACCGAAAACCTGCTGCTCGCGCTCGGCGCCGGCGGGATCGGCCTCCTGCTGGCGAGTCTCAGCCTGGCGGCCATCGGAGAATTCGGGAGCACCCACCTGCCGATGCAGTCGAGAATCGCCATCGACGGTCCGGTGGAGCTGTTCGCGGTGGCGTTGACCGTGGGTGTCACGCTGCTGTTCGGGCTGCTGCCCGCTTTCCGGTTGGCATCGGGACGCGCCAGCGATCCGCTGCGCGCCGGCCGCTCGGAAACCGCGGCCCCCAGCGCGCGCCTGTTGCAGCGCGGACTCGTCGTAGCGGAGGTGGCGCTCTCCATTGTGCCGCTGGTCTGCTGCGGGCTGATGCTGCGAACGTTCGTGAACCTGGTCGAGGCGCCCCTGGGCTTCAATCCCGCCGGCGTGCTGACCGCCAAGCTTCCGCTGAACCTGGCGCGATACACCGACGACCAACGCTGGCCGGTATACCGCGACGTGCTGGAGCGCCTGCGCACCGTCCCCGGCGTGGACGCCGTCAGCGCCGCCAGCCCGCTGCCTTTTGCATCCTGGCAGGTGATGCGCCGCGTGGGCCGCGCCGAACAGCCGGAAATTCCAGGCATTGTCGCCACTCAACAGACCGCTCTCCAAGGCTATCTGCCGTTGGTGGGGACGCAGCTGCGCCAGGGACGGGATTTCACCACCGAGGACATTGCCGCCAAGCGTCCCGTGGTCATCGTGGACGATCGCCTGGCGCGCCGCCTGTGGCCTGAAGGCGCTCTGGGAAAGCGACTCGCCATCGAATCGGGCAAGACCCGCCAGGAGTTGGAAATCGTAGGAATCACCGCACCGGTGCGCGTCACCAGCGTGCGCGACGAAGCCGTTCCGCATTACTTCGTGCCCCTCCATGTGTACGCCATCGAAATGACGGCGGTGATCAAGACGCGCGAGAGCGCGGCCTCGCTGGCCCCGGCCATACGGCAAGCGGTGAACGCGGCCAATACCGGCCGCGCCGCCTTCGACATCCGTCCCATGGACGCATACGTGGCCGACTCCATCGGCGACACACGCTTCCTGCTGGTGGTGCTCGCCGCATTCGCTGCGTCGTGCGTGCTGCTCGCTTCCGTGGGGCTGTACGGCACGCTGGCGTACCTCATTTCGCGGCGAACGCGCGAATTCGGCATACGCCTCGCGTTAGGCTCGGGCATCCCCGCGATCGTCGCCATGGTGGTGGGCGAGGGCGCTTTGCTGACCGCGTCCGGCGCGGCGATCGGCCTTGCGGGAGCAATGGCCGCCGCGCGGGCAATCCGCCAGCTCCTCTACAACGTGGCGCCCTTCGATGGATTGACGCTGGCGGCAGTGGCCGCTCTGCTGGCGCTGGTGTCGCTTGCCGCCGCGGCGGTGCCGGCATGGCGCGCCGCACGCATCGACCCCAACACTTCGCTGCGTTGCGATTGACTACTTAACGGCGACGCCTCTATAGTAATTTCCGCAGATCTTCGGGCGTGAGATTGCAGTCGCGGAGGATCTTGTGCAGCAGACCGGAGCCCGGAGTATCACCGGAGTGCACGGGTACTACGGTACTTCGGCCATCTTTTGCCAAGCCAGCGATCGATTCAGCGCCGGTGATCCTTGGGCTCCGGCTCATGCTGCGATGGCGATGCGCTGAATGCCGATGAACTCAAGACTCTGATCGAGCTCACCCTGCACTTCGAGGCACAATTCGATGAAAGGCAGCGTCCACGATCTCTTTGGCGATGGCATTCTCCGTCATGGCGGCTTTCTATAGCCTCTTATCGTCGTCTGTAGGGACGGGCGCGCCGGCCTTGCAGGCGGGAACGAACATCGCGGCCGGTGGGGCGGCGAAAGTCGTCTGGGTCGTCTCGAAGGCGACCTTAGGCGCGCCACCCGGCTGCGCAATCAATCCCGGCGGTCTACGGAACGATGGCTGCCGCGGATCGGGCGATCGTCGAGATCGAGCCGCCCTAGGCCCTCGCGCCGGTTCACGGAAAGCAACTTCTCACTTATCTGCGGCCGGCAGATAAGCGGCTTGGTCTGTCGATCGACTTCAACGCGGCGCCGATCGAGGACGGCATTTCGCGTATCGTCAATGGACTGGAAGAAGACTCTCACGCAAAGCCGCAAGGACGCCAAGAACACCGGTGAAACTACGGGTTTCGAGGTCTCGCCGGTTTGAGGCCGAAGACCTCGCTAGCCGTTCACTGCAATGCCAGCCGGAGTTTCTCCACATCGCGCTCGTCATTGTAGAAGTGCGGCGACACCCGCAGCCGCCCATGCCGGGCCGACACCAGAATGCGTTCCTCCCGCAGCCGCCGCACCAGTTCACCCGGATCGCGCCCAGGCAAGCAACCTGTCACGATTTGGGAAGCATCGTGGTTAACCGACGCCCCCAAGTCGCTGAGCATGGTCCGAACCTGTCCAGCCAGGTCGAGCACGCGAGCTTCGATCACGGATGCCCCGATCTCCAACATCATGTCCAGCACGGCGCTCATGGCGTATAGCGACGGAAATACCAGCCCCCCGCCCTCGTACTTTTCGGCGGCATCGCCCAGCACCGGCGCGCCGTGGTTGAGATGGTTCACCTGCCGCCAATCGCGATCCGTGCGCCAGCCCACCACAGTCACCGCCAGCCGCTCCCGCAGTTCCGGCGCCACGTAAACGAAGCCGGCGCCGTTCGGCGAGAGCATCCATTTGTATGCGTCCACACACAGCACTGCCGGCCGGACGCGGCGCACATCGAATTCCAGTGCTCCCACGCTCTGCGTTCCGTCCAGGTAGAGCAGCACGCCGCGTCCGGCAAGAAACCGCGAGATCTCCTCCAGCGGCAGCCGAAAGCCGGTAGCGTAGTTCACCGTGCTTAACACCACCAGCCGCGTCCGCTCATTCACCGACGCATAGAACTCCGGCCAGGGCACAACCCGGTGCACGGCGCCGAAACGCTCCAGCGCGGCGGAGACGTACAACTGGTTCGGAAACTCGTCCTCGATGGTCAGGACTTCGTCGCCGGCCCGCCACGGCAACCCCTGGATCAGAAGCGCCAGGCCGGTAGACGCATTGTGCACGAACGTAATGTCGTCCGCCTGAGCGTGGATCAGTTGCGCGCACTGCGCGCGAATGCGGTCGGCATCGTCGTACCAGTGCAGGAAGTCCGCGCAGGCGGTTTCGTCCCGCCGCTCCATGTGCGCCGCCATGGCCCGTGCCGCCCGCCGCGGCACCTGCCCGAAGGTGGCGGTATTCAGATAGGTCCACTTGGCCAATACCGGAAACTCGCCGCGAACCGCGGACCAATCGGTCATGCGCGGCACTCCCCGGCGACGCGCCGGATCGCCTCCAGGCTCACTTCCACGTCCTCTTCTGTCGTCGCCCATGACGACACGCTGATTCGCATCGCGGTCCGCCCCTGCCACTCCGAAACGCCGCACCAGCACGTGCCCTCCCTCTGCACACGCTCGATCACCGCGCGTGTCGTCTCCGGAGTGCCGAACGAGACCAGCACCTGATTGATCGCCACATCGTTCAGTATCTCGTAGCCTGCCTCCCGCAGTCCGGCGGCGAACCTCTGCGCGTGCCCGCATGTGCGCTCAATCAATTCCGCGAGTCCGCGCCGGCCCATCGACCGCAGCGCCGCCCACAATTCCACTCCCCGCGCACGGCGCGACATTTCGGGCGTATATTGCGACGGCTCGCGTAATTCGCCGGGCGCGATGTAAGCCGCCGCAATCGCCATCGCCGCGCGCAGCGCCCCCGCCTCGCGCACCAGCGCGACGCCGCAGTCATACCCCACGTTCGGCCATTTGTGCGCGTCCGTGGCCCACGAATCGGCCTTCTCAAAGCCCGCGGTCAGGTGGCGATACTGGGGCGATGCCGCCGCCCACTGTCCGAACGCTCCATCCACGTGGACCCATGCGCCGGCGTCATGCGCCCGCCGGCAAATCTCCTCCGCCGGGTCGAACGCCCCGGTATTCACGTTGCCCGCCTGGAGGCACACAATCGTCCGCCGGTCCAGCGCCGGAAGCCCGGAAACCTGCATGCGGCCCTGCCCGTCCACCGGCGCCCGCACGAACCGCTTTCTGCCCAGCCCCGCCATCCCCAGCGCCTTCACCAGCGAGATGTGGACCTCGGCGCCTGCCACCACTTGAATCGCCGGCGCGCCGAACAGTCCCTCGCTCTCCACGTCCCATCCCGCACGCTCCAGCAAGACATGCCGCGCCGCCAATATGCCGCAGAAATTGGCCATGGTTGCGCCCGTCACCAGGGCGGCATCGCACTCCGCGGGCAGACCGAGCAGATCGCGCACCCAGCGCAGAGCCGCGTCCTCCAACGCCGCCGCTACCGGCGACATCACCCGCAGCGCGGCGTTCTGGTCCCAAGCCGAAGCCAGCCACGCAGCTCCTACCGAGGCCGGCACAGCGGCGCCGTTCACGAAGCCGAAGAACCGGCCGCCCGCCGTCGCCACCGTGGCCGGCGAGCCGGCCCGATCCAACAAATCGACCACCGCGCAGGGATCGCACGGCTCCTCCGGCAACGGTCCGCCCAACTCTTCCAAGCCGCGGAGGGCACTCTCGCCGGGCGCCACTCTCCTCGCCGGTATCTCCTGCAGATAAGCTATCGCCCGCCGGGCGGCGTGTCCCAGTACCTCAGATTGCATGTCCTCAGTGTGCCTCAAAGTGGACTTGAAAAAAAGAGCCACTTTGGGCACAATTGGTCTGATATGCAATCGGCCGATGTAGTCAACCAACTCGGCGCCTGGTCGTCCGGAAAAGGGCCGCTCCAGCAGAAGCTCGCTCGCGCCCTCACGCACGCCATCCGCGCCGGCAGCATTCAAACCGGCATTCGCCTGCCGTCTGAGCGCGCCCTCGCCCAAGCTCTGTCACTCAGCCGCACCACCGTGGTGGGCGCCTACGACAGTTTACGGGACGGCGGCTGGCTCGAAAGCCGCTCGGGCAGCGGCACCTGGGTCAGCGCCTGCTCGGCGGTGGTGGCCGCCGCGCGCAGCGCCGCGCACGCAGGAGCCCTGGCTGCCAGCCCGCTATTCGGCCTCCTCTCCAACCGCGATGGCGGCGACCTGCTCGATTTTGCCCTCGGCTCCCCGCTGCCGCTCACCGGCCTGCCCGCCGACCTCTTCCACTTGCCGGCCGACGAGTACTCCGCGCTCCTCCGCGACCGCCTCTACTACCCTCTCGGTCTGCCTCCATTGCGGCAGGCACTGGCGGCGTATTACACGGCCATGGGCGTTCCCACGCGCCCCGAGCACATCCTGGTGACCAACGGCGCCCAGCAGGGTATCGCGCTTTCGGCCGCCCTCTACCTCCAGCGCGGCGACACCGCACTGGTGGAGGACCCAACTTATTTCGGCGCTCTCGACGCTTTCCGCGCCGCCGGGGCCCGTCTCTCGGGACTGCCCGTGGAAGCGGCCGGCGTCATCCCCGCAGTGCTCCGCGACCGCATCTCCGCCACCGCCGCCCGGCTGGTCTACCTCACTCCCACTTACCAGAACCCCACCGGCGCCGTGATGCCCCGCGCCGCCCGCAAAGAGGCCGCGCGCATTGCCGCCGAACTCGGCGTCCCCCTCATCGACGACGGCACACTCGCCGAGTTGGTTCTCGATAGCCCTCCGCCCCCGCCGATCGCCGCCTTCGATCCCGAAGCCCCCATCGTCACCATCGGTTCGCTCAGCAAACTACTTTGGCCCGGACTCCGCATCGGTTGGATACGCGCCCCCGAGCCGATCGTCGGCCGCCTCGCGCGCCTGAAGAGCGCCACGGACCTGGCCTCCCCCCTGCTCACCCAAGCGCTCGCCGTTCGCCTGCTGGCATCCCTCGCGGCCGCCCGCGAGCTCCGCCGCCGCGAACTCAGACCTCGCCGCGAACTCCTCGCCGCCCTGATCGCCCAATACCTGCCCGATTGGACCTTTCGGCGTCCTGCCGGAGGGCTCTTCCTATGGACGAAGCTGCCGTCCGGCGACGCCCGCGAGTTTGCCCAAACCTCCTTGCGCCACGGTGTCGTCGTCCTGCCAGGCCCGGTGATGTCCGCCTCCGACCGCTACACGGCCTACCTGCGCCTTCCTTTCCTGGCCGAGCCTGCCACGCTGCGCATCGGCGTCCGCCGTCTGGCCGCCGCCTGGCGAGACTACCGGTCCACCGTCGGCGAACCGGCCCGCCGTCAGAGCGTCACCCTGGTATAACGCGCTACAGGCTGCCATCGCCTGCCAGCATTGCTGACGAGCAGGGGACGGTCCTTGCCGGGAACGTCTCTTGCGGCAGAAACCGAGAACGCCGGCAAGAGTGCCGGTGCTGCAGACTGAAGTCCGCGCCTCGTCGCTGACGGACCCCGCCATTAGCCTGCAGACGCGCGACGGGTATTTCGCGCTTCCCGAATTAAATGGAGAAGCAATCCAGCCGTTTGAAATGCCGGCCCTGCATATACTCGACAGCAGCCCGCGCAACGATTTCGTATTCCGCGACGCCGCCATGCGATTCCAACCGGTGAGCGGCGGTTACGGTTTCGAAATGAGCTTCGCGGCGCCGATGGCCAGCCTCACCATGCCACAGGACGCGAACACGCGTAAGGCTCGCGTGCACGCCATCTTTCTCGCGCTCATCAAGGACGCTGCCGGCCAGGGGTGGTGCAAAGGGTCAGCCGCGAAATTGACCGCGAGATCCCCGGTGAACGCCTGGAACAGTTCCGCCGCGGCGAGGCGATCCTGACGATGCCCTTTGAAGCCGCCGCCGGAAGGTGATTCCGTAAGTGCCGCCAGGAGCCATCCGGTAGAAAACGGAACTATCCGGAACTTCCGCTGTCGCCCGGGACTTTCAAGGATATCCCAGACCAGGAGCCGGACATGGAGTTCGCGGCCCAGGTCACTCATGCCAGCCGCACCGCCAAAAAAAGGGCGCCTCCGGGAGATCATCCCGGGGCGCCCTTAAGTTTGTCAGTTACCCGACTCGCCGATTAGAACCTAAGCCGCAGATTGAAAGTCAGTGACCGGGGCGAGCTAAATGAACCTCGCTCGTTCGACCCGAGCGCACCGAAGTCGGCCGGATCGCCGATGGACAGGTTGGGGTCGGCTAGAATCTCGTGATTGAACACGTTCGAGAATTGGAAGGACAAGGTGCCGGACACGCGCTCGCGGAACAGGTTGATGTCCTTGGCGACGTTCATATCCATGTTCCATTGAGACATGCCGCGAATCTGGCCGGCGGCTCCGCAATTGGTGTCGAAGCCCAGGATGCAAGGCCTGAACTCATTGTAGACAGCCGCCGGATTGGAGAAGGCACTGATATTGTTTCCGCCGTTTCCCAGGTTGCCATTGATGCCCGCGCCGCTGGCGCTGTTGGGGAAGTTGAAGTTGTAGATGGCCTTGTTGCCGCCGGTATACGGGCCGTTGAGAACGGCGTCATCCCCTTGGGTGCCGCCGGTTTGGGTTTCGCCGAACGACTGTTGGCCACTGTTGTTCCCGACAGCCAGGGGATAGCCGCTGTGGGCGGTGAAGATGGGAGCGATCCTCCATCCGCCGAGCACGCGTCCAAGGATTCCCTTCTGCCCCTTGAAAAACGGCTCGGACCAGAGGAAGGTCTGGGTGTAGGTGAACTTGATATCCCACCACTGCGGACCGTACATGGATTGTTGGACGTTATAGGGGTTGAGCGTGGTATATTCCGAGGTCGCTTGAGACTGGCTGCCCGTGCCGAGAGCGCGCCCCCAGGTGAAGTTGGATAACGTCGTGATGCCATGCCAGTCATGGGTCGAGAATGTGGTGTAAAGCGCATTGTAATTGGAATGGCCGGAGCTGTCGTCGGCATAGATGCCCGACGCCTGGCCGGAGGGCAGCGCCGCACTTTGGCTGCTCGGAATGGTGCGGCCCAGTTGCCAGGAGGGCGCCTGGCTGAGAGCCGACCAGAGGTTGAACACCTGGGTCTGCTGGATGTAGCTGTTCATGGCGGGGTTGGCCACGACCGCCGCTGTGCAACTGGAGTAGCCCTTGCAGAAAGACGAATTCGCGCCGCCGAGCGCGGACTCGAGGAACGGTTGCACGGGAACGGTGGTATTCCCTTGGCACGCGGGGCCGAGCCCGCACATGGGAATGAACACTCCCGCGAAGGCTGACGCGAAGCTCTGGCCGCCCAGCGTCATCATCGTCGGTACGGCGTCGAGATCGCGCTGCATCCACTCATGGTTGATGATGCGGCCGATGTAACCGGCCTCGAACAGCACTTTCGGCATGATTTCGCGTTGCATGCTGAAGTTGAAGTTGTAGGTCGCCGCCGGCCGGAAGCTCTGGTCGAGCACGGAAGCCGCGCCGGCTGCCGTTTGTCCATTGATGCCCGGATAGGAAGGCTGGGGCAGCGTAGCAGAAGGCGTCGGAATGGGAGCGACTAAACCATCGGTTCCGATGCGGAAGGCGGTCGCCGGAGTGACGCCTCCGCTACCCAGGCACTGGCCGGTCATGGAAGCGCCAATGCAAGAGACAGGCTGGCCGAGACCGACTCCGAGCAAGGGAATCAGCACCAGACCGACGCCGTTCAGACGGCTGTAGAGTTGGCCATAACCCGCCCGGAACACGGTCTTACCGTCACCCAACAACTTCCCGCCGCCCTTGGGATTCCAGGCAAGCGCGACACGGGGGCTCACGCCGCCGTAGAAAGGCTTGAACGGATACTTGTGGCTCGCGTCGGTGACATTGGCAATGGTCGCAAAGCCGAGAGTCGGGTTGTACACCGTACCCTGCAGGGCATCAGCCGCCTTGGTGGCGAAATAATTGGAGAAACTGACGGGAGCGCCGTTGGAGTCGACCAACTCCACCTGCTTGCCATTCTGCTCGACCGGCGGCATTTCGATCTGATAGCCAAGACCAAAGGTCAAGGTGAGCGTCGGCTTGATGTGCCACGAATCGCTGGCGTAGATGTTGTAGAAGTCGATCGTGCTCTTGTCGAACATCGGCGTCCCGTTCGGGAGCAACGAGAGTTGGGCGCCGCTGCGGGTGAACAATTGTTGCGGCTGGTCGACGATGCCTAGAACTTCGGAATAGTAGCTATTCCAGGTGTTAATCTGGCTGGACGGCAGGCCCGCCGGCTGGTCAGCCGCCGAGTATTGGATGCCCGGACCGCTGCCGATCTGGTACACCGGCGAGGTATTGATGCCCTGGCCGTTGTCGTTGCGCTCGTGGTAGTCGAAGTTCTTTTGGTATTGTCCGCCGAACGTAATTACGTGACTGCCCTTGATCTTGGTCACGTCGTCCTTGATCACGGAGTCGTGGCCGTCCCAGAACCGTTGACGGGTGTTCTGGTTGTTCACGTTGTAGGGGATCAGCGCGTTATAGCTCTCACCGCCGATTTCCAGCGCTCCACCCAACCCCGGCAGTTGCGGCGGCGCGGCCGCCGATGCCCATTGCCACCAGATCCTGGTAAAGCTGTAATGGAAATCGTTGGTCATGGTCGGGTTGATGACGGTGGTCAATCCACCCACCAGCATGGACGGCTTCTGCGGACGCGGAGCTTGCGCCGCCGGTACACCCAACTTGTCGCCCGGAAGCGCGCCGCCGATGTCCACCTGGTTGGTGGTCAACGACTTGAGAGCAAAATAGCGGTAGGAGCCAAAGAAGCGCCACTTTTCGCTGAAATCATGATCGACGCGGCCCACCAGGAATTTGGAAGTCGTCGGAAGAGACACCGTACCCTGGAACCCTTCTACGTTGTGGGCGTCACCGGTGTTGAAATTGTTCGGCTCGGGCATGTACTTGTTCCAGAGCTGGGCAATCAGGGGATTCAGACCAAGGTTGCGCGGATCGCAGCCAGGGCAGTTAGGCGCGTAGGTGACTCCGCCGACTGTCACTGGGTTTGCATTGATATTGAAGGGAACGTAGGTGCCTTCGTTGATCTGAATGATGCCCGCGCGCAGCGTGTCGGTGGGCACCGGTTTATTGATCAGCGAGGATTGCGGGAAGTTGAAAGCTTCGTAGCCGAAGAAGAAGTACGTCTTGCCGCCCGCCAGTTTGGGCAGCATGGGACCGCCGATGGTGCCACCGTAGCGATTGTTGTGGGTGATGGGAAGCGGGGTGTAGCCGAGGTTTCCGCTGGGGGTGTGGTTGTTGTCCCAACTGTTGGCCGCGCCCACGTCGCTCGCGCTATAATACCAGTACCCTGTCCCATGGAATTGGTTGCTGCCGCGCTTGGTCACCACACTGATCTGTGAACCGGAAGACCCATTGAAGTCGGCCGTTTGTGCGGTGGTGGACACCTTGAATTCTTCAATCGTGTCGGGCGGCGTGGGGAGCACACCGCTGGGAGCGCAGCAGTCGTACGATGAGTAGGAGCTGTGAGCGTAGCTCCCGGTGTAGTCCATCATGCTGCCGTCCATGTCGTTGGAGTTGTTGCCGCCATCCAGTTGAAAGGTGTTCTGGTCGTAATTCGCTCCGGCGACCTGGCCATTCACTCCAACCGCCGGCTGGTAAATCGCCAGGCTGGAGGCGTCGGAGCCGAAGAGGGGAAGGTAGGTCAAAGACGGTCCGCTGACGGTCGTTCCGACGGTGGCATTGACCAACTGCAACTCAGCGCCTGGCGTCGAGGAGACTTCCACCACGCTGGTCACCTGGCCAATTTCGAGAGTGGCGTTGATGGTCAGGATTTCCGCTACCTTGACGTCTTGCCGGTTCACTTTGTTGGTAGAGAACCCGGCCTTGGTGAACACGATATCGTAGGTTCCGGGGCTGACGTCGGGGATGATGAAGCGCCCGGACTGGTTGGATACCGTCAAAAGCGTGGTGTTGGTTGACGGTTCGATGATCTTGACTTCCACGCCCGGTACGGCGAGGCCCTGCTGGTCCTTGACTTGCCCAGAAACGGTGCCGCCGGACGAAGATTGCGCCCACGCGGAAAGGCTCGAAAGGGCGAGCAGCATGGCGATTGAGAAAACGACCCGGCTGGAATGGGCACTACTCCCCCTGGATTGAGACCAGGATGGTCGGGCTGAGATGCCCAAGCTATCCATAACTGGCCCGAAAACTGACAAAGACCCCCTGTTGCACTCCGTCATGTATTCCTCCTTGCTGAAATAACGTGAACCCTGGACTACGGCAAGCCCTCGCCGACAAAGCGAAGCTGTGTGGTTGGGAGCGATTTTATGACTTAACGTTGACTGTTGTCAAGCGATTAGGAAAGAAAATATGAGGCGCCATGGATTTTTCGGCACTCAAAGGGTTTCCGGGAACTCAGATCTGTGGATGATTTTGCAGTTGGGCGACGAAGGTATTGCGGGAAGTGTGCCGCAAGACGCCGGGACACCTGCCTCAGGTCGTCCGTCAGAAGGATCACGACACATGGAGACGTGCGGCCAAAAAGAGAATGCTCTAACGATCTCGGAAGAAGATGGAACGGGGTAAGACGACAACCAAGCTGGTTCAGATGGCATCAGGCAGTAGATACACCTAATGATCTCGGTGATTTGGTAAACTAGTTTTGAATTCAACACGGTGGGCGTAGCTCAGCTTGGTAGAGCGCCGGATTGTGGTTCCGGTGGCCGAGGGTTCGAATCCCTCCGCCCACCCCAAAAATCCCACTATTACAAACAAAACACAGCACTTATGTGATACTGCGACTGTCATCGCCTGGGTTCGGTTTGCCTGCGCCCCGAGGCCGATATGGAACAATGGGTGAGAAGAATCGAGCAGGTAGGAATAAACTTGGCTCCTCCATCGCCGGGCGGGCCTTCCGCTCCTCCGAGATTCCGCCAGCTCATCGCTTAGCGGCGAAAATGTTCATAGCCGTGAAACACTGGCCTCGGCGCAAACCGGACTGCCGGGGCAACGCGCACTACCGGAGGCGCCCAATATCCAGCCACAAAAACGCCGTCGGGCGCATAGTAGCCGTCCACCCACGCGTATCCCGGCCCCGGGAAAGCCGGCCGAACCACCGCTACCGGCGCCGGAACGCCAATGTCGACTCCAAACCGAACATGCGGCGCGGCGAACAACCCACCCGCCAGAAGCATCATCGTAGCCATCGCCTTTTTCATTTCCTTGCCCTCCTTACACCCGTCCTAAGTGCAAGCTCCATGCCAAAACGCAAGCCCTTGAAAATCGGCGTATTTGGGCATTTCCGGGCGATTCGATGGTGGTTCTGCGCCGCCAACGTGGTGCCCTTCGGCCAACGGCGTGCGAATCGAGGCCGCGAGCGTTGCCCGCATCCGCTTGCTTACGCGCGCGGCTCAGAAGCATGTCTTCGCGATTCCGCCACGCCCGCCGGAAATAAGAACTCCAGCACCGCGCCGAAACGCGCGCTCCAGGCCGTCTCATTGTGCTGGGCCCCCTGCACTTCGTCGTAACGCAGTTCGCAGCCCTTGGCCACGAGCGCATCGCGTATCCGGCGCGCGTCCGCCACCACTTTCGCGGGATTGTTCCCCTCGTCCGTGCCGGTATCGAGCCACACCCGCTGCGGGCGCGTCGGCTTCCACGCTTCGATCAACGACAGAATCGAGTGCTCATCCCACCACACCGATGGCGACATCAGTGCCAGCTTGCCGAATACGCGCGGATAGTGCAGCCCCGCCACCAGCGACACCAGCGCACCCAACGACGACCCGCCCACGCCCGCATCGTTCACCGATTTGCGCGTGCGATAGGTGTGGTCGATGAACGGCTTGATTTCGCGCGCCAGCATCAGCGCGTACCGTTCCGCCTTGCCGCCCTTGCGCGTGCGCCGGTCGCGCGTCGGTGTGTATTCCGAAACGCGCCGCACGCCGGTGTTATAGAGGCCCACGATAATCAGCGGCTCGACGCGCCCGCGGCGGATTTCGTCATCGGCGATCATGTCGGCGCGCCATTCGTTCCCAAAGAACGCCGTCGCCGGATCGAAGAGATTTTGCCCGTCCTGCAGGTACAGCACGGGATAGCGCGCCTCCGACGAATCGTACCCCGGCGCATCGTACCCCGGGGGAAGATAAACCAGGACGTCGCGGGGAGTGGAAAGGTATCGCGAGGGGAATCGCTGGTGTAGACGGAGCCGGCCGTCTTCCTTGGCGCGTGGACTCAACTGTCCAGTGTACGATAGGATAAGTTCCTTCCTCGATGCGTCGCGATTACGTTAAGTGGTATAGCCCATCTCTGCACCGCGATATGGAGTTGCTGGCATTCGGTCACGCCGGCTTTCCGATCGTGGTCTTCCCGACATCGGGCGGCCGATTCTGTGAGTATGAGGACCGCGGCATGGTCCGCGCCCTCGCGCCCAAGATCGACCGCGGCGAGTTGCAGGTGATCTGCGTCGATTCGGTCGACCAGGATTCCTGGTATAACAAGCGAGCTTCTCCGCGCGATCGCCTCAATCGCCAGAACGCCTTCGACGCGTACCTCGCGCTGGAGCTCGCCCCGTTCGTCCGCAACCGCACCGGCTGGGGCCAGATGGGCACGACGGGCTGCAGTTTCGGCGGCTACCATGCCATCAACTTCGCGCTGCGTCACCCCGATATCGTCACCTATGCCGTCTCCATGTCGGGCGCGTTCAATATTCCCGCGAAGTTTCTCGACGGCTTCTACAATCAGGATGCCTATCTGAACTCGCCGCTCGATTATCTGCCGCGGCTCGACGATCCCTGGTTTCTGGCGCGCATCCGGAGTAGCTATTATGTGCTGGTAGTCGGCAACGAAGACCCGCTTTTCGATCAGAACGTGAAGCTGGCGCATGCGTTCGGAACGAAGGGCATCCCGCACCTTCTCGATGTCTGGCAAGGGTTCGGGCACGACTGGCCCTGGTGGCACAAGATGGCCCACAAGTTCTTCGTTCAATGAGGTAGACGATGGCCCGAATCGGCGTTCTTTACGGCATGGAAGAATCGTTCCCACCCGCGCTCGTGGACCGCATCAATTCCATGGGTGTCAAAGGAGTCCGCGCCGAGCATCTGAAAGTGGGCGGCGTGCGGATGGCGGAGGCGAGCGGCTACGACGTGATTATCGACCGCATTTCGCATGATATTCCGTTCTATCGCTCGTTCCTCAAGAACGCCGTCCTTTGTGGCGCAGAGGTCATCAATAATCCTTTCTGGTGGAGCGCCGACGACAAGTTCTTCAACTACGCTCTGGCCGCCAAATTGGGCGTGGCTGTGCCGCCTACCGTTCTGCTACCGCACAAGGTGCACCCGCCTGGGACCACCGGCCGCTCCATGCGCAATCTGGAATATCCGCTCGATTGGGACGGCATCTTTAAGTATGTCGGATTCCCCGCGTTCCTGAAGCCGCACGATGGCGGCGGCTGGAAGAACGTCTCCAAAGTCGACTCGCCCGAAGAGTTGTTCGCCGCTTACGATAAGAGCGGCGACCTGTGCATGACCCTGCAGGCCGGAGTGAAATTCCAGGAGTATTTCCGCTGCTATGCGATCGGCCGGCAGCACGTTCACATCATGCGCTACGACCCCGGCGCGCCGCATCATCTGCGCTACGTGCCAGGCAATCCGCCGGCCTCCCCGGAGTTGCACAAGCGCATGGTGGCCGACGCGCTGACGATTTGCCGCGCCCTGGGGTACGACCTCAACACCGTGGAATTCGCCGTGGAAGACGGCGTCCCCTACGCCATCGACTTCATGAATCCCGCGCCCGATGCGGGCCTGGAATCCGTGGGGCCGGAGAACTTCCAATGGGTGGTGGATCGCGTTGCCGAGATGGCTGTGGCGCGCGCGTTGGCTCCGCCGGAAACGTCGGAGCTGCGTTGGGCGTCGTTTCTTGCGGGAGGAAATCAATGAGCGCACCTAAGCGTCCCAGCCTGACCATCGGAATCGAGGAGGAATATCAGACCGTCGATCCCGAAACGCGCGATCTGAAGTCGCACATCAGCGCGGAGATCATCCAGAAGGGCCGAACGCTGCTCGGGGAAGTCGTCAAGCCGGAAATGCATCAGTCGGTGGTGGAGATCGGGACCGGAATTTGCGCCAATATTCAGGAAGCCAAGGCTGAAATCCGCGACATTCGCCGCCAGATTGTGGAGCTGGCGCGGGCGAACGGCCTGCGTCTGTCGGCGGGCGGCACGCATCCGTTCGCGCTTTGGGCCAATCAGGAAATCTATCCGGACGACCGTTACCGCATCATCGTGGAGGACATGAAGATGGTGGCCCGAGCCAATCTGATTTTCGGTTTGCACGTGCACATCGGCGTGGAAGACCGCGAGACCGCCATCCAGATCATGAACGGCGCGCGCTATTTCCTGCCGCATATTCTGGCGCTCTCCAGCAATTCGCCCTTCTGGATGGGCATGGATAGCGGCCTGCGCTCTTACCGCTGCAAGGTCTTCGACAAGTTTCCGCGCACGCAGATCCCCGATGTCTACTCCAGCTGGTCGGAGTTCGAGAACTACGTCGACCTGTTGATCCGCACCAAATGCATCGATGACGCCAAGAAGATCTGGTGGGACATCCGCCCGCACCCGTACTTCCCGACGCTGGAATTCCGCATCTGCGACATGCCCATGCGGCTCGACGAGACCATCGCCATCGCGGCGTTGTGCCAGGCGATCATCGCCAAGCTTTATAAGTTGCACGAGCAGAATCTGAGCTTCCGCCACTACTCCCGCTCGCTGATTATGGAAAATAAGTGGCGCGCCGCCCGCTATGGCTTGGAAGGAAAATTGATCGATTTCGGTAAGCAGCAGGAAGTGCCGGTGCGCCAGTTGATCGGCGAAATCCGCGAATTCGTAAGCGACGTGGTGGAGGAACTGGGCAGCCAGCAGGAGATCGCTTACATCGACCGCATCCTGGAAGAGGGCAGCGGCGCCGATCGCCAGTTGCGCGTCTACCATGAGACGAATGATTTCAAACAGGTAGTGGACTACATGATTGCCGAAACCGAACATGGCCTCTTCGCGGGAGCGGCGCAGTGAACGCCCGGCAACAACTGCTAGCCTTGCCGTTCGACCCGGAACTCGCGCCCGGCGCGCGCAACGCCGTGGTGCATTGTCTGCGCATTCGTCCCGAAGAAAAAGTCACGCTGATTACCGACCTGGCGTGCCGCGACATCGCCGCCGCATTGGCGCGCGAGTTGGACAGCCATCGGCTGGAATTCAACGCTTTCATTCTCGAGGAACTCGCCCCGCGCCCGCTTACCGACATGCCGCGCGCAGTGCTAGACGACATGGAGACCAGCCAGGTGAGCATCTTCGCGGTGCGTGCGCAGGCCAACGAACTGCTCACGCGCATGCAGATGACCGACGTGGTCAATCGCCGCCAGATGCGCCATGCCCACATGGTGAACATCGACCGCCGCATCATGCTGGAAGGCATGCGCGCCGATTTCGACGAGGTCGACCGCATCTCCACGCAGGTGTGGCGCATGGCCAGCGCGGCGCGCGAGATCCGCGCCACCAATCCCGCCGGCACCAGCATCGTGGCGCAGTTTTCGCCGCGCCTGAAGTGGCTCAAGACCAGCGGCATCATCAGCCCGCATAAGTGGGGCAATCTGCCCGGCGGCGAGACCTTCACCACACCCGAGCGAGTGGACGGCACCTTCGTCATCGATGGCGTGGTGGGCGATTACCTCTGCGAAAAGTATGGCGATCTGGGCGCCACTCCGCTGACCATTCGCGTGGAAGACAGCCGCTTGCGCGAAGTCCATTGCGCCAATCAAACGCTCGAAAGCGAGTTCTGGAATTACTGCCACACCGACGAATTCAGCGACCGCGTAGGCGAGTTCGCCATCGGCACCAACATCGGTGTGCACGACGTAATCGGCAATATTTTGCAGGACGAAAAGATTCCGGGCATTCACATCGCTTTCGGCAATCCCTACGGCGCGCATACCGGCGCCGACTGGTACTCCGCGACCCATATCGACGTGGTGGGCCGGCAGTTCGATATCTGGATCGACGGGACGCAAATCATGCAGGGCGGAGCGTTTCTATTTGATACCCTCGCTGCGGCAACAGTTTAATCGCCAGTGGACGCCCGAAAAGTACCGGCGTTTCCTCGAACTGATCGAGCAGCGCTCTGGCGTCGCGACGCAATACCGCCATAGCGAGACTCCCTGCTTTCTCCCGGCGCCGCTCATCGATAAGATGGCGCGCTACGGGCGCGAGATGGTGGAACAACTGCTCGCCGACCCGGACTACAAGCGCGATTCCGAAGCTGCCATCCCGGAACGGTATCGCGTTCCCAACGAAGCTCCGGTGCCGCTGTTCGTGCAGGCCGATTTCGGACTGGATGCCAATCTCGAGCCCCAGCTGGTGGAAATTCAGGGCTTTCCGTCGCTCTATGCTTATCAGCCGGTGGTCGCTGAATGCTATCGCGATGCCTACGGGCTCGACCCCGGCCTCTCCACTCTGCCGGGCGGCCTGACACTCGACGAGTATCACCGCCTGCTGCGCCGCGCGATTGTAGGCGATCATGATCCCGCCAACGTGATTCTGTTGGAAATCGATCCCGCGCGCCAGAAGACCCGCTGCGATTTTATGGTCACCGAGCGTCTGTTCGGCGTCCGCGCCGTCGATGTGCGGGAGTTGCGCAAAGACGGCAATCGTCTCTGGTACGGCCGCGATGGCCGCCAGACGCCCGTGGAGCGCCTCTACAATCGCGCCATCGTCGACGAGTTGGAGCGCCGCGCCATCGCCCCGCCGTTCGATTTCCGCGACGACCTCGCAGTCGAATGGGCCGGCCACCCCAACTGGTTCTTCCGCTTGAGTAAGTTCTCGCTGCCTTACCTGCACCATCCCGCTGTACCGCGGGCGCAATTCCTCGATCGCGTTGATCGAATCGACGATCCCGAACGGTACGTGCTCAAGCCGCTCTATTCGTTCGCGGGGCTCGGGGTGGTGGTGGGACCGACCGCAGAGGAAATCGCCGCCGTGCCGAGTGCGAAACGAAGCCAATATCTGCTGCAGGAACGGGTGGATTTCATCCCCGTGATCGAAACGCCGGAAGGAAAGGCCAAGATCGAGGTGCGCATTATGTATATTTGGCTCGAGGAAATGACGGCGGTCAATACCATCATCCGCATGGGGCGCGGCGCGCAGATGGGCGTGGATCATAACAAGAATCTGGATTAGGTCGGCGGTTCGGCGGGGTTCCTGGCATGACGATTCTCTGTATCTCGAGCTACGAAAAAGGCCACGAATTCCTGCGAGAGTGCAAGCGCCAGGGCGCGGCCGTGGTGCTGATCACGGCCGAAAGCATTCGCGACAAAGCCCACTGGCCCATGGAAGCCATCGACGAGATCTTCTACCTGCCGGATGAAGGAAAGCAGTGGAACCCCTTGCACCTGCGCAACGCCGTCAGCTACCTGGCGCGCACCCGCGTGTTCGACCGCATCGTGGCGCTTGACGATTTCGATGTCGAGCTGGCCGCCATGCTGCGCGAGCACCTGCGCATTCCCGGAATGGGCGAGACCACCGTCCGCTATTTCCGCGACAAGCTAGCCATGCGCATGCGCGCTGCCGAAATGGGGCTGAATGTCCCCGAATTCATTCACGTGCTGAATCACTCGCAGCTGGCGGAATTTCTGGATCGCGTGCCGCCGCCGTGGGTGCTCAAGCCGCGATCCATGGCGGGCGCCATCGGCATCAAGAAGGTGCACTCGAAGGAAGAGTTCTGGGGCATCGTCGAAAACCTGGGCGATCAGCAATCCGGCTATCTGCTCGAGCGCTTCGTCCCGGGTGACATTTTTCATGTCGACACCGTCATGTCGGAGCGCGAGGTGGTCTTCGCCATCGCCAGCGGCTACGGCACACCACCGCTCGAAGTGGCGCATGGCGGCGGCATCTTCACCACGCGTATTCTGGAGCGCGACTCGGACACGGCGCGCCAACTGCTGGAAGAGAACAAGCGCGTGCTGGCCGCGCTCGGGCTGCTACGCGGCGTGTCGCATACCGAATACATTATCGGGCGCGAAGATGGCCGCGTTTATTTTCTGGAGACCTCCGCTCGCGTGGGCGGCGCGCATATCGCCGAGTTGGTGGAGGCCGCCAGTGGCATCAATCTGTGGGCCGAATGGGCCAAGGTGGAAATCGCCGGCGGCAAGGCGCCCTATGCGCCACCCGCACCGCGTGAGGATTACGCCGGCCTGATCGTTTCATTGGCCCGCCAGGAGCATCCCGATACTTCGCAATTCGCCGATCCCGAAATCGTCTGGCGCATGGCCAAGGAGCACCACGTCGGGCTGATCGTGCGGTCGCCGAATCCTGCCCGCGTGCGCGAACTCCTCGACGACTACGCCACTCGTGTGGCGCGCGACTACCACGCCTCAGCGCCGCCCCAGGATCGTCCCGGACACTGACTTTGTGGGACATGCTTTAGCTTGTCCAAATAGCGCTTGAAAAGCGCCAGTTTTCGGCTGTGGTGGCAAACCCCGCCGATACGGGATTCTGCTCAATGTAGTTCACAGCTCGATCGAACTCTTTCCTGCTTCTTACGAAATGGTCGTAAGATTCATGCTGCCAAAACGGGCCTGTGCGCCCCAAAAGCAGGTTCGCTTCTCTGGCGCTTCGCCCTTTAATAGAGTGGGTAATTCTTCGCGGGTCCGATATCGGCAGAATCAAAATGTGCACATGATTCGGCATGATGACCCAAGCGGATAGCTCGTACAGATTCTCCCGCTCGCCAGCCTGTAATACTTCCATGAGCTTGTCAGCTACTCGCGAGTCTTCCAGCCATCGCGAACCTCTCCCGTGCGCGAGCGCGCGATCCTCCGCCGCGAAGCGATGTCCGGGAGTCGCATAAACGACATCAGGCACGGGGGCGGGCAGCGATCCTTCGAGGCGCCACGTGACGAATAAGTACGCGCCTCTCGGATGACAATGCGGTAGGTGGCGTTGATAATCGGGCATACCCCAATAGTTCCCTGCGATCGCCAAGGCTCTCGCCGGAACTTTGGGCAAGCTAAAGCATGCCCCACGTACTAACATAAAAGGTTTGATGAACACACATTTCTCCTGGTATGGTGCGGCATCCACGCAGCCGTCGCCTGTGAATCGCATGATGGCGGCGTTCACCAGCACGTTTCGCGACGGCGTCGACATCAACCTCGGGGTGGGGTTCGTCAATGAACAGACCATCCCCGTCACCCTTATCGAGCGCGCCATGCAAGCCGTCGCCGCCGATCCCGTTACCTACCGGCAGGCGTTCAATTATGGGAGCTCCCCGGGGACCGAGAACCTGATCGGGGCCATCCGCCGATTCCTCCTGCGTACCCGCCTGGGTCAACTCGACTCCGCCACCCTCGACCGCAACCGCCTCATCATCGGCCCCTGCGGCGCTACCAGCCTGCTCGACGGACTCACCTCGGTCCTCAAGCAGGGCATCGTCATCACCTCCGACCCGATGTATTACATCTACGCCGACTCCCTGGAGCGCAACGGGTTCGAAGTGTTAGCCGTTCCCGAGGACGCGGAGGGCATCAGCCTGGAAGCGCTCGAGCGCAAGCTCCACGAACTGGGCGACCGCGCCGGCGAGATTTCGTTCTTTTACGTGGTCACGGTAAACAATCCGTCGTGCACCATTCTGTCGAACGCTCGCCGCCGTGCCCTCTACGACATCGTTGCCAGGCTCTCCCGCCGGCAAGCCCGGCGCATCCCCATCTTCTTCGATCTCGCCTATGAGTGGCTGCTGCACGATCCGCAGGCCCAACCGCTCACTTCGGTGCTACCCCACGACGGCCTGGGAATCGCCTACGAAATCGGCACGCTCTCCAAGGTGATCGCGCCGGCATTGCGCATCGGATATCTGCTCGGACCGGACGGGCCGTTGGTTCAGGCGATGGTGCAGAAGACCAGCGACACCGGATTCAGCGCGCCCCCGTTCGTGCAGGAAATGGCCGCTTATCTCCTGGACCACGGCATCGAAGAGCAACTGCGCGCCGTGAACGCCGGCTATCGCGAGAAGGCGCTGGCGGTGCGCGCCGGCATCGAGCAGCACCTGGGACCGTTTCTCGCCGACTGCCGCGGCGGCAGCGCCGGCTTCTACTTCTACCTGACCATGCGCGATGTAGAGACGCGCCCCGGGTCGGCGTTTTTCCAGGCGCTCGTCGAGGCGCCCGGCGGACGCCCGCGCATCATCTATATACCGGGCGAATATTGCGTCCATCCGCGCGGCGATTTGTCCAATGTGGGCCGGCGGCAACTGCGCCTCTCGTACGGCTTCGAGGGCACCGAAGCGATCCTGCGCGCGCTCGCGCTCATGCGCGAGGCGATTCCGCGGGCATCTGCTACATTGGCCTGAATATGAGGGCTCGCACGCCGCAGCAAAGGGCGGTAAGAGTCACGCGAACAGAAGTCTTCCCTTGGGTTCAGGAATGGGACGCCCGAGTTCCTTGGCCGTCTCCAACCATTCCGCGATGATGGCCTCGGCATTGGCGATCGCCTCCTGCCGAGTTGGGCCATCCGCCGCGCAGCCGGCCAGCTCCGGTACTTCGGCGATGAACGCGTCGTCTTCCGCGCTCCAGTAGAGAATGATTTCGTACTTTGTCATTGCGCCTCTTACTTGCTCACTTCCTAAGCAGCTGCGGGACGAGGCCGCACCTCTTTTTCAATGTCTCGCTGTCGCGATTGCCGAGTGGTCCGCAGGTCGTATTCGAGCTGGAGCCCCAACCAGAACTCGGCCGAAGTCCCGAGGTAGCGCGCCAGGCGTAGAGCCGTATCCGCCGTGATTCCCCTGCGCCCGCGTACGATGTCGTTGAGACGGGTGGCGGTAATGCCCAACGCCTTGGCGAGTTGATTGACGCTCATGCCCAATGGGTCGAGAACGTCCTCGCGTATCGTCTCTCCAGGATGGGGTGCCGGTATCAGATTATTAGCCATAAAGTTATTCGTAAATCAGTAGATGTTCTAGTGATAGTCGGTGATTTCCACATCGTACGCGTCTCCGTCGTTCCAAACGAAACAGACGCGATATTGGTCGTTGATTCGGATGCTGTGTTGGCCCTTCCTCGATCCCTTAAGGGCTTCCAATCTGTTGCCCGGAATCCTGCCCAGATCGCGAAGGGATTTAGTCTGATTCAGTTGGATGAGCTTACGAAGTGCAGTTTTCTCAATCAGTCGGAACTTCTTCGTGGGTTGCTGCCGAAAGGTCCGTTCAGGCGCCGCGCCCCGAAAGGACCGAATCATGCTTTATCGTATATCGGTATGCGACAAACCGCAAGGCGATGATCTTCACTCGCCGCCCTACACCTGGAAATGCGCCGCCAGCGCCAGGAAGAAAATCGTCCCCACCGCGATCACCGCGCCGTGTGGCAGTCCGAGCGCCCTGGGACTCCGCACGTCCAGCTCTTCCTTCCCCATATACGCCGGCCGTCCGCTCTTCATTTCGCTCATGATGAAGCTCAGATTCCACAGCGTCTTCTTCATCCGCCGCTTGTAGGCCACCAGAATCAGCGCCATTAAGCCGCCGATGATTGCCGTAATCAGGAACGTCCCGAACCAATCCCGCCAGCCTACGATCGCTCCCACCGCGGCCATCAGCTTCACATCGCCCGCGCCCATGGCGCGCAGCATGTAGAGCGCGAAATAAACTCCGAACCCGATCGCCAGTCCCTGCAGCGAAAGCCGCAGCCCCGGCCAACCTTGATACAGAAATGCATTCAGTGCGAGCCCGAGCAGGACGCCGCTCATCGAAATCCAGTTGGGAATGCGCCGCGAGCGGACGTCGTACACCGCCGCCCCCAGCACCACGAGCAGCAGGAGAGCTTCCGCTCCCGGTGGAGGAAGAAAGAACATTTCCCTTCGAGTATGGAAAACCGGAGCGCGGCGAGTACAGCTATTTTTGGTTAACGCTAGTTGGCGTACCGCGGGTAGCTGCCAACTGTATTCCTTCGCCATACCGCGCCTCGCCGGGAATCGTCACCGGCAGATGGCCGCGAATGGCGATCTCGCCCCAGAGCGCTTTCACCGCCGCGATCTCCGAGGGCGCTACACTGCTGAACGTCGCCAGGTAGGCTGTCGCTTTAGGATAGGCCCGCAGCAGGTACGGATTGCCCAAGGCCACCAGAGCCAGCGGCTTTCCCGCCGCGATCAGAGTGTCGATGGCGCGCGACAATTCGCTCGACATCCCC
>Ga0182013_10000421_pt1 | contig 58854 bp, 55 predicted proteins | sample 612S2MmetaG_FD_120487 | JGI IMG/M metagenome (GOLD analysis project Ga0182013, IMG submission 120487) | Permafrost microbial communities from Stordalen Mire, Sweden - 612S2M metaG | ecosystem: Environmental > Terrestrial > Soil > Wetlands > Permafrost | place: Sweden: Stordalen | collected...
CCGAGATAAATCCGCCGGACATCCGGATTGGCGACAATCTCCTCCGGCGGGCCTTCGGTCAGCACATGACCGTTGTAAATGATATAGGCGCGGTCGGTTAGGCCGAGCGTCTCGCGGACGCTGTGGTCCGTTATCAGCACGCCGATGCCGCGCGCCTTCAGCTGGCGCACCAGATCCTGAATACCGCCGACCGCGATCGGGTCGATGCCGGCGAAGGGTTCGTCGAGCAGCATGAATGACGGATGACCGGCGAGCGCGCGCGCGATTTCGCAGCGCCGGCGCTCGCCGCCCGAGAGCGCGACGGCCGGCGTCTTGCGATGGCGCGTCAGCTTGAATTCCTCGAGCAGGCCCTCGAGCTCCTCCGCGCGCTTGCGCTTGTCGGGCTGGGTGATTTCAAGCACCGCGCGAATATTGTCCTCGACCGACAGTCCCCTGAACACCGAGGCTTCCTGCGGCAGATAACCGACGCCAAGCCGCGCCCGCCGATACATCGGCAGCGGCGTCACGTCGTAGCCGTCGAGCGAGATAATGCCGCTGTCGGGCTTCACGAGCCCGGTGATCATATAGAACACCGTGGTCTTGCCGGCGCCGTTGGGTCCGAGCAGACCCACCGCCTCGCCCCGGCGCACATGGAGGCTCACATCCTCCACCACCTTGCGCGTCTTATAGGACTTGGCGAGATTATGGATCGCCAGCACGCCCAGGGAATCATTGCTCCAATCCTCCGCCGCCGCCATGGCCGCTCGTTGATACTCCTCGGCGGTCAAGGCTGCTGGCGGCTCGTCCGACTCGCCGAACAGCAGGGCGTCGCCGGAGTTCTCTTGGAGCCAATCTTGCTCGGCGATTTCGTCCGCCTTGAGATTTCCGGGCCGCCGGCTCCAAACCGCGCCGACGCCGCGCGACAGGATCGCGCGCGCGTCGGTTAGACCGGCCGAGAGAGAATCGAAAAGGCGCACGAAGGGGCGGTTCCAACGAATAAGCGGTGAGAAGGGCGAGTCGGTGGGCGTCACGGCCTAGCCGCCCCGCTCGCGCGAAAAGCGGCGGCGAAGGGCCTTACCATAGGCCCAAGCCTAGCCCGCGACTGTTTCCGGCTTATGTCCAAGGACGCTCGGCCTGTGTTCGCGCCTCGAACGCCGCGATGCCGTCGGCTTTCTGCAAGGTGAGGCCGATGTCGTCGAGGCCGTTTAGCAGGCAATGCTTTCTGAAAGGATCGATCTCGAAGCGGACGACGCCGCCATCGGGTCCGCGGATCTCCTGGGACTCGAGATCGACGGTCATGGTGGCGTTGGCGCCGCGCTTGGCGTCGTCCATCAGCTTGTCGAGATCGGCTTGCGGCACGGTGATCGGCAGGATGCCGTTCTTGAAGCAGTTGTTGTAGAAAATATCGGCGAAGCTGGTCGCGATCACGCAGAGAATTCCGTAATCCAGCAGGGCCCAGGGCGCGTGCTCGCGCGACGAGCCGCAGCCGAAGTTATCACCGGCGACGAGGATTTTCGCGCCGCGATAGGCGGGCTTGTTGAGAACGAAATCGGGGTTTTCCGAGCCGTCGTCCTTGTAGCGCATCTCCGAGAACAAGCCCTTGCCGAGGCCGGTGCGCGCGATGGTCTTCAGATATTGCTTGGGGATGATCATGTCGGTGTCGATGTTCATGATCTCCAGCGGCGCGGCGACGCCGGTCAGCGTGGTGAATTTCTGCATTTCTTGTCGCTCTCGCTTAGCTTGGCGCCCTCGCGCTGCTCTCGCCCGAAGGGTCGCGCGCTCATCCGCCCTGTAGCAAATCCTTGGTCTTCGCGCAAAACTACCCGTCGGCGCGATCCAGCCGTCTGGCGGCTTGCGTCACCAGCCTTTCGCGCTCGTCTCGCGATTCGCGGCTTTGCTCGCGAAACGCCTCGACCACGACGGGTGGCGCGCTTGACGGGTCGCCGGCGTCGAAAGGCGGTTTTGGCGCATATTCGAACTGGAGTTGAATCGCCATCGCGGCTTCGGCCCCAGCCAATTCGCCGACGAGAGCAAGCGCGAAGTCGATCCCCGCCGTCACGCCGCCGCCAGTGGCCAGGCCGCCGTCGAAAACTACGCGTTCGCGTATGGGGATAGCGCCAAAAACAGGCAAAAGATCGACGCAGGTCCAATGCGTCGTCGCCCGTTTGCCCACCAACAGGCCCGCCGCGCCCAGGAGCAGGGCTCCGGTGCAGACCGAGGTCACGAATTTCGCCGCGAGCGCCTGGGCGCGCAAAAAATCGAGGACTTCGTCGTCGAGCAGCAACGGGTCGATGCCGCGCCCGCCGGGAACGCAGATGATGTCGAATCGCGGCGCGTCTTCGAAGGCGATGGTCGGCCGCAACCACAGGCCGGTCGAGGAAACGAGCGGCTCGGTCGTCTTCCAAACGAGATCGACGCGCGCTTCCGGCCAGGTCGAAAAGACCTCGAAAGGTCCGGTGAGATCGAGTTGCTGAACCATCGGAAACACCAAAATGCCGATGTGAAACATCGCGCCGCTCCCCTATCCCTCGTCCTCGCTTGGCTCTTTTCTTTCCCCCGCCGCTGGTCTAAGCCTGCGCGAGGGCCGAACAATGGCTCGAATTTCCCATTTTAACGAGCCTCGCCCCCGCAAGCGACACATATCCAATGACCGGCGACAACGCCCGGACAAACGCCGAGAGCCAAGCCTTGGACACGCTCGACCTTCGAAGACGCCGCATTCGAGTCCGCGCCTGGCGGCGCGGAATGCGCGAGATGGACCTTATTCTCGGCGGCTTCGTCGATGCGCGCGTGGAGACGCTGGACGGCGAGGAGTTGACGCAATTCGAGGCGCTGCTCGACGCCGACGACGACGCGGCCTTTCGCTGGTTTTGCGGCGCCGAGGCGCCTCCTCCGGCGCACGACACGCCGCTGTTTAAAAAAATCGCGGCCTTCCACGCCCATCAGGGGCCGTTTCATTGAAGGCTCGTGTTGACGCCCGCGTGGCGACCGCGACAAGCGCGTTAAAAACCGCCCTCGCGCGACTGGAGGCCGGCGACAAGCTGCTTCTCGCCAACGCGCCCGAGGGGTTCGACGCCTTCGTCGCCGGCGATCTCGCGCGCGCGCTGGCGGAACGAGCCGAGAACGAGGCGGCCGTCTTCGTGCATGTCGCGCGGGACGTCACGCGCTCGGCGCAATTTCGCGAGGCGCTGCGCTTCGCCGCGCCCTTCGTCGAAATTCTCGACCTGCCCGGCTGGGACTGCCAGCCCTATGACCGCGTCTCGCCGAGCGCTGCGATCGCCTCGCGCCGCATGACCGCGCTGGCGCGGCTGGCGCGCTCGAAATCCTCCGCCCAGCAGCCGCGCGTGATCGCCACGACGGTGGACTGTCTGCTCCAGCGCGTTCCGCCGCGCGCCAGAATCGCCGCCGACACTTTTTCCGCCGCGCCGGGAAACGTCGTCGAGATGGACTTGCTGACGCAATGGCTGGCGACCAACGGTTTTCTGCGCTCCAGCACGGTGCGCGAGCCCGGCGAATATGCGCAGCGCGGCGGCATTGTCGATCTTTTCGCGCCGAGCATGCCGGCGCCGATCCGGCTCGATTTCTTCGGCAACACGCTCGAATCGATCCGCGCCTTCGATCCGGAAACGCAGCGCACCACCGGGCAATTGCGCGCGCTCGACCTCGTGCCGATGAGCGAGTTGCAACTCGTCAGCGAGACGATGCGCCGCTTCCGCCAGGCCTATACGACGCGCTTTGGCGGCGAGACGCGCGGCGACGCGCTTTACGAAACGATCAGCGAGGGCCGCCGCCATCCCGGCGCCGAACATTGGCTGCCGCTGTTCTACGACAAACTCGACACGTTGTTCGATTATTTCGGCGACGCGCCGCTGCTGCTCGACCCGCAAGTCGAGGACGCCGCGGGCGAGCGGCTGGCGCAGATCGCGGATTATTACGAGGCGCGCAAGAGCGCCTATGATGTCGATCTCGCTCGCTCGAATTACAAGCCGCTGGAGCCGCGCGAACTTTATCTGACGGCGGAGGAATGGCGGACGCGGCTGGGCGCGCGAGCGCAGGCGCGCTTCTCGCCCTTCGCGCCGGCGGAAGGTGAAACGGCCGGCCTCGATTTTTCCGCGCGGCCCGGACGCGACTTCGCGCCCGAGCGCAATCAGCCCGAGATCAACGTGTTTCAGGCCGCCGCCGACCACATCAAGGCGCTGGCGGCGCAAGGCAAGAGCGTCGTCGTCGCGGCGTGGTCGGAGGGCTCGCGCGAGCGGCTTGGCCATGTGCTCGCCGAGCACGGGCTGCCCCTGCCGCCGCTCGTCACCGGCCTGCCCGGCGCGCTGGCGCTTGGCAAAAGCGCCATCTCGCTGGCCGTGCTCGGCATAGAGCATGGCTTCGAGACGGAAAGCCTCGCTGTTATCGGCGAGCAGGATATTCTGGGCGACCGGCTGGTGCGCCGGCGCAAGAAGCACAAGCGCACAGAGAATCTGCTGGGCGAGATCGCCGCGCTGTCGGCGGGCGATCTCGTCGTGCATGTCGATCACGGCATCGGGCGCTTCGTCGGCCTCGAATCGATCACCGCCGCCGGCGCGCCGCACGACTGTCTGGAGATTCATTACGCCGGCGGGGACAAGCTCTATCTTCCCGTCGAAAACATCGAGCTTTTGACGCGCTACGGCTCCGAGGACACGGAGGTAGCGCTCGATCGTTTGGGCGGCGCCGGCTGGCAGGGCCGCAAGGCCCGCATGAAGAACCGCATTCGCGAAATGGCCAAGGGCCTGATCGCGATCGCGGCGCAACGCATGTTGAAGCAGGCGCCCAAGCTTGTCGCGCCCGAAGGTCTCTACGACGAATTTTGCGCGCGCTTTCCCTATGACGAGACCGAGGATCAGGCGGGCGCGATCGACGCCGTGCTCGACGATCTCGGATCCGGGCGCCCGATGGATCGTCTGGTGTGCGGCGATGTCGGCTTTGGCAAAACCGAGGTCGCGCTGCGCGCCGCCTTTTGCGCGGCCATCAACGGCAGGCAGGTGGCCGTCGTCGCGCCGACGACGCTGCTGGCGCGCCAGCACTACAAGAATTTCACGCAGCGCTTCGAGGGCCTGCCCATCCGAATCGGGCGGCTGTCGCGCATGGTCGGCGCCGCCGAGGCGCGCGACACCAAGAAAGAACTTGGCGAGGGCAGCGTCGATATTCTGATCGGGACGCACGCTATTCTCGGCAAGGGCGTGAATTTTAAGGATCTCGGTCTCGTCGTCATCGACGAGGAGCAGCATTTCGGCGTCGGCCATAAGGAGCGCTTGAAGGAGCTGCGCGCCGAGGTGCATGTGCTGACGCTGTCGGCGACGCCGATTCCGCGCACGCTGCAACTAGCGATGACCGGCGTGCGCGAACTCTCGCTGATCGCCACGCCGCCGGTCGACCGGCTCGCCGTGCGCAGCTTCGTCTCGCCCTTCGACCCGCTGATCGTGCGCGAAGCGCTGCTGCGCGAGCGTTATCGCGGCGGCCAGGCGTTCTTCGTCTGCCCGCGCATCGACGATCTCGAGGAAGCTTCGGCCTTCCTGCGCGAAAACGTCCCCGAGGCGAAGTTCGTCGTCGCGCATGGGCAGATGGCGCCGACCGAACTCGAAGAGAAAATGTCGGCCTTTTACGACGGCGGCTACGACATTCTGCTGTCGACGACCATTGTCGAATCCGGCCTCGACATTCCCAACGCCAATACGCTGATCGTCTGGCGCGCGGATATGTTTGGATTGGCGCAGCTCTATCAGCTGCGCGGGCGCGTCGGGCGCGGCAAGACGCGCGCCTATGCCCTGTTCACGACGCCCGCCAACCGCTCGATCACGCCGCAGGCGCAAAAGCGGCTGGAGGTGCTGCAGTCGCTCGATACGCTCGGCGCCGGCTTCCAACTCGCGACGCATGATCTCGACATCCGCGGCGCCGGCAATCTGCTCGGCGACGAACAGTCCGGCCATATCAAGGAAGTCGGCTACGAACTTTATCAGCAGATGCTCACCGACGCGATCGAACTCTTAAAGGCCGGCGTCGACGAGCCGCAGGAGGAGGTCTGGTCGCCGAACATCGCGCTCGGCGCGCCGGTGACCATCCCCGAGGATTACGTCGCCGATCTCACCTTGCGCTTGCAGCTTTATCGGCGCCTCTCCACGTTGGAGACAGATCAGGACATCGAGAGTTTCGCCGCCGAAATGGTCGACCGTTTCGGCCCGACGCCTCCCGAGGTCGAGCAATTGCTCAAGATCGTCGCGATCAAGGCCCTGTGTCGACGCGCCCATATCGAGAAGGTGGACGCCGGGCCGAAGGGCGTCATCATCGCCTTCCGCGACAATCTGTTCGCCGATCCCGCCGGCCTCGTGCGCTATGTTTCGGAGCAGCGTTCGTTCGCGAAGGTGCGGCCGGACATGAAAATCGTGTTCGTCCGCGAGTTCGACACGCTGCAAGAGCGCCTCGAAGGCACGCGCGAAATTTTGCGGGCGCTGGCGGCGATCGCGGAAAAAAAGAAGCGCTGAATCCGCCTGGGTTGCGCGAAACAATGAGCCTGCGACACCAAGACAGGCGCGCAAAGCAACAAAATCTCCCTCAAAGGCGCCTTTCTCTAGTAGTTTATTCTCGCTCGGCGGAGGAGCGGGCTTGCCGCATATCGGCGTGGCGCCCGGCGCGTCGCCTTTGGTTTAGTAGGGATTTCGCGTTTTTTTCAGCTTCTCGCCAGCAACTTAATCTGAACGCGCGGCCAAACGCGCCAAGGGGGAGATCGCCATGAACTCGCATAAACAGCTCACTCGTAAAATATTGTCTCGCGGCAGCGCTGCGGGGGTGGCGGCGTTTTTCCTGATGGCCGGGGTCGCCCTGGCCCAGGCCCCGCAAAGCCCGCCGGCGCCCGCCGGGGGCATGGACCATGGCGCGATGGGCCATGACATGAAGGGCATGGACATGAAGGGCATGGGCGGAATGGAGCATGGCGGCATGGGCGGCATGATGGGCGGCATGGAGCACGGCGGCGGCATGGCCGGCATGATGCGGCACATGCTTTGCGGCGTGACCGAGCATGTCGAGGGGCGCCTCGCCTACCTCAAGGCGGAACTGAAACTCACGGACGCGCAGCAGGCGGCGTGGAACACATTCGCTGACGCCTATCGCGCGACGACGCAAAAGACCGCCAAGGTCTGCACGGAGATGGACGCGGCCGGCCCGGATCACTCCATGCATAAGGGCGTGCTCGGACATCTAACGATGATGGAGCATCATATGAGCGCCCATCTCGATTCCGTGCGCGGGCTGAAGGCCGCGATCGAGCCGCTGTTCGCCGTGTTGACCGAGGACCAGAAAAAAACCGCCGATCACGTCATGGCGCACATCATGGATGTTGGCATGAGCATGGGCATGGGCATGGGCGGAATGGACCATGGCGGCGGCATGGGAGGCATGGATAAGCCGATGGGGCATTGAGCACATCCCCCTTCAAGCCGCGCCTTATCGCGCGGCTTACATCACTTCCCGCCGCCAAAGAAACCTCTGACCGCCGCAAGCAGGCCCTTTGGCGGGGGCGGCGGAGGCGGCGCTTCTTCTGGCGGGCCTCTTTCGGCCCGCTCGCGGGCTTCCTTGGCGGTGGTCAAGAGCCTTGCGAGCGGCGCGGCTCGCGCCAGCGGCGTCCAGACGCCCGCGGCGCGATCGTCGAGATATTGACGCAGCAAGGCGGCCGACGGGGCGTCGCCCTCGCTCTCGAAAAACACGGCGGCGTCTTCGACAGCGGACGCGTCGTTCAACGCTCGCGCGAGCGCGGTGGGTTCGGGGCCGTCGCCGCCGCCCAGTTGGAGACGCGCGCCGCGGAAAATTTTCGGCTGTGGCGTCTCCATCAGAAAATCGAAGACGCGCGCCTGTTCCGCGACCGAAAGTTCCGGCGCGATCAAGCCCTCCACGCCGCAGGCCCGCGCGAAGCGATAGATCAGCGGCGCGTCGATGGCGGCGTTTGATGGCCCGGCCGCGCTCTCCGCCCATTCCGGCCGCCGCGCGAGAGCCGCGAAAAGCGAAGGATCGAAGCGAAAGGCCCGATAGCCGCCAAGTCGCGCCGCGAAGTTCCGCCCCGCGGCGCTCGCTTCGCGAATCAAAGCCGTAAAGCCCGCGAGCAACGCGGGGTCCAGCGCATCCCAGGCGCCGGCGCCGTCGAGACGACCCGGATAATCCGCGCGGGCCAAGGCGGTGTTGAGCGACTGCGCGAGTCTTTCGCGCCGCGCTTGCAGACCGGCGGCGCGCTCGGCGACGGCGCGCACCATCTGGCCGGTCGGCGCGGCGTCCTGATCGGCGGCCCGGCGCAGAATCTCCTCGAGCAACGGATCTTCCTCGCCGAGCTTGCGCGGGGCGAGGCCGTCGCCCTCGACGCGAAACAGCCTGATCGTCGCCGCCCCGCCCGGATCCCTGGGCGCGGCGGACAGATCGCCCGGCTCGGCGACGCCGCTGACGAGGCCGATGTCGTCGCCCAGCGCCGCGCCGAAAAAGTCGAGATCGAGCACGGCGCCCGCGCCCGGCGCGCTTGGCGCGCTCGCGGGCGCCTGCCGCCTGAGCGCGAAGCCGTCGAACGGCGTCTCGTCCGGCGCGGTGAGCAGTCGCAACAGATTGGCGACGACAATCGAATCGTTCGCCCATACCGCGTCCGGTTGTTCATGCGGCTCGCCGACCGCTTGCCTGATGTCCTCGACGCCAAGCGGATCGACGACGGGCTCGCCCGCGTCCTTCTGCTCGCGCGCCCAATCGCGCAGCCGCCGCCGTTGCTGCATCACCAGCACGACGCACACGCGGCTCAGGAGATGAGCGCTCTCGTCAAGGGAATCGGGGAGACGCAGGCGCAGGATCGGCCGCGGCGCGCCGCTTTCGCGCAGCCATTGATCCATGATCGCGAAAGGAGCCTCGCGACGATCCTCATATTCCTCGAAGGACAGCGGCAAGGGCTCGATCGAAAGGCGCGCCCTCGCGAGCGGGAACACTTGCCGCGCCGGCCACAGATTGAGAGTCCACGCCTCGCCGTCCGCCTTTGTCAGCGCGCGCTTCTGGGCGCAGGCCCAGGCGAGCCTGCTACCGGCTAGCGCGATCTGCTCGCGGGCGAAGCGTTCGAAGTCTCCGCGCTGGGAAAAGCTGAGGACGCGCAGGACGGCGGACTGGCCGGCGCCGGCGCTCTCCAGCAGCAGCGTCAACGCGAGGCGCCAATCGCCGGCGCCGTTCCTGCCTTTTTCGAGCGCCAGCCGAAGCTCGGCGCCGTCGGCGGCCAGCAGCGCGAGATGAAGGTGACCCGGCGGCGCGTCGACAACGCAGGGGCCGGCGCGCCAGCGCGCGGCGTCCAAATGGTCGACGAAAGCCGTCCGCCCGGAAAAAGTCGCGTCCGGCGCGGAAACGATCGTTAGATCCGGACCCGGCCTTTTGGGCGCTCCCGCCTCGTCGACGTCTTGAAAACCGAGCAGCAGCCGGCGCTCGCCGTCCCAGAAAACGTCCAGTTGCTCTCGCCACATCGATCGCGCGCGCCCCTTCGATTCCCGCGAAACGAAACTACCCGTTTCCTCCGCGCCGCGCCAATCGGGCGCCCGAAACAAAAAAACCCGTCCGGACGAACCGGACGGGCAAGTTTCACACCAACACGCGGAGAGGAAAGAGAGAACCGCGTGAAGCCTTTAATTTAGAGGCTCGCGCCAGCCTGGAAGCGCGGGATCACCGGGCCGCCGATTTCCAGCTTCACGCGCTTGCCAGTCGGAGAGAACAGGAACAACAGGCCGCCGAACTGGCTGTCCGTGTCATAGGCCAGATCCGACAGACGCTCGATATCGAAGCGCGCGTCCTGCACCGTCACGACGACATCCTTGGTTTCGCCCGGCGCGATCGGCGTCGGATCGTTCACCGACAGACCGCGGTCGGCGAGCAGATATTCGGGGAAGTCCGGACGGGTGGTGAACACGTCGGGATTAAGGAAGCGCAGGCCCGCCGTGGTGAACTCGCCGATCTTCAACGGCTCGGTCCCATTGTTGGTGATCTTCAGCTTGATCGTCAGCTCGCGCCCCCGAACCTTGTAGCTGCCGCCGCCGTAATTGGAAATCACGGTCACGGGTCCCTCATGCATCGGATCGATGCCCGTCAGAAGACCGGCCTGCATCGGCAGAGTGCGGGGGAACTCGTTGTTCGCATGGGCGTAGAAGATCAGCAGCGCCAACATCGAGCCCGCCAGCCACAGGCCGCCGAAACGCTTGTCGGCGGGGGTGATGATGTCGTTGGCCTTGCCGGCCGCGACCTGCCAGCCGCGCGCGATAATGCCCTTCTGCATGAACCAGTAGATCACCCAAAAGGCCGCCGCCGCCATCCACAGGAAGTGGTAGGTCATCGTCCACTTGATGCCGAGCGTCTCCAGATCGACCGTCGAGCCATCGAGCAACGTCACCGGATTGGTGAAGTTGGCCATGTCGCCCTTGATGCTGATCCACTGGCCGGGACCGACGATCGGGCCGCCGTCCTTGACGTTGATCTGCACATGGACGTGATAGCGGCCCTGACGACGCGCTCTCAGGACGATTTTGTACTCGTAGTCCTGGCCGATCTCCAAGCTGAAGGTGCGCGGCGTCGGAATGCCGCTGACGAAAGACGCCTTGCGGACGAACACCGGACCGGGCTCGCCCACGTTGAGGAAGGCTTGCTCGGGCTTGGCGACGGCCTGGGGCCAACCGGAGAACACATGCACCTTGCCGGTGAGCTCCATGTCCTCGTTAACATTGACCTCGGTCTTGGACCATTTCACGTCGTACCAGTTCAGCGTGCGCATGCGCAGAAAGGCCTGCTGCGAACGTTCGCCGTGAGCGCTGGCGGGCGTCGCCGCCGGCAGCGTGGTCGCCGCGACGGCAGCCGCCAATCCCAGGGCCAGCGCGCGAACGGAGCGCGCCCCCAGGAACTTGGCAAGAGTTTCGCCGATGGACAGTTTCATTTCTTTTGTCTCCCTATAGCTCTGTAGCTCTTTTCTGTCTTTCCTCGCCGGAGCCGCGAAACGGCTCCGGTCTGTCGCTTGTTTCGCTTGAACCACGGCGTCCTAGATTTCGTCATTGGCCAGATAGTCCGTGCGGGCGAACCACTTGCCGAACTGCCACCACAGGAAGTAGACGAGCATCGACACGAAGCCGGAGAAGAAGGCCGCGACCGGCACGACGTCCTTGCCGAAGGTGCGCAGCGTGCCGCGTTCGATCATGCGGATATATTCCGGAGTGCCCGTGCGGACGTAGTTGAAGCCAATGAGATCGGCGAGGGTCAGCAGCACGCCGTCGACCTCGGCGGCCTGGTGATACTGAGCCAGAACCGGCCAGTTGCTGGGATAGAACAGCAGGCCCCAGCCCATCGAGCCGAGCAGCGCGGTGACCAGCCAGCTGCCCGAAAGCAGCAGCACCACGTCGAGCCAGAAGGCCATCGGGATCAGCGCGGACGGGAACACGAGGCTGATCGGGAAGAAGGTCCAGCCCCAGAAGTTGTCGTAGCGGTTGATCCACTCGCCCACCAGCAGCGCCAGCGTGACGACGGTGGCGCCGAACGGCAGACGGAACTTCGTCCAGAAGAACGACTGCGCGGCCGCGGCGAAACACATGGCGACGATCGGCGCCACCGTCGGCCACATGCGGCGATCCTTGAAGTCGATCCAGAAGTCCCAGTCGCCGGCCAGCAGCATGTAGTGGATGTGATAGGAACCAAGCAGGACGAGGAACAGGACGAAGAGGAGAATCCAGTCGGTCAGGATGACGCAGCCGAGGAATTCCTCTTTTGATTTCCAGGCCTTGCCTGCCGGCGCGCCTGCCTCAGTGGTTATGGACATTTTTTGCTCTCCTTGAATTACCCCCGGCGCCTTCGAGCCGGATTTTCGATTTTTTTAAGACGCGCCTCCCCTGTCCTCTCGCGATGAGGCGAGGGCTTGCGATAGGGCGAACGATCTTGGTTAGAGCGGGGAAGCGGCCGCCTGTTCGAAGCTTAGGGCGTTTGTTCGAACCGCGACCGCTTCCAGGATCGGCTCCAGGGGACGCCCTGGGAGAAGCGCGCCTGGAAACCGATGTCTCGGATTGGCCGAAGGCCAGAATTAGAGCGCGAGAACGTCGCTCTCGAACTCCTTGCTGAGCTCGATCACGCGGCCGAGCACCTGCAAAACGACACCGAACACCGCAAGCGCGAACCATCCGAAGAACACGAAGCCCCAGTGCAGCGGCGCCGTGAACAGTTCTTCCATGAACCAGAAGGTGTGGCCCCACTCGTTCAGGCCGACGTTCGGGAAGATCATGAACGGACCGGCGAAGAACAGCAGGAAGGCGACCGAGATCCTGTTGGCGAACATCGGAATGCGCGTGCGCGCATACATGAAGGCGCCCCAGCCGGCGATGATATAGATCGGATAGCTGAGGTAGAACTCCAGAATATGGCTCGGCGTGAAGTCGGTGTCGCGAATAACGGTCTGATGCCAGGTGCCGTCCTGCTCGGTGAAGTAGCTCGCGCCCCAATACACCGTGAAGGCATAGACGAGCAGCCAGCCCACGAGAGTCAGCAAACGGCGCATCTCCTCGCGCGGCGCGACCGCGTTGATGTCGCGGTCGCGGGTCTTCCAAAGATAGCCGCCGATGCCGCAGAAGGCGATGAACTCGAGCGGAAGCTCGGTCCACATGATGTTCAGCCAGTAAGTCTGAAATTCCGGCGCGAAGGAGTCGAGACCAGCCTTCCAGCCGAAATACTGCTCGTAGATTCGAATGCCGACGTAGAAAACGCCAAGGCAAAACATGGCGATATAAGCCGGCCTGTAATTGACGATGACATCGGCCTGCTCCGCGCTCGCGGCGGCCGCTTTTCCTGTCGCCAAACTCATTTGCGTCCCTCCTTTAGTGTTGCTCCCCGGCGCGCGTCGCGCGCCAATCGAAATTTCGTCACCGGCGCGAGGCGCGGATGGAGCCCTTTTGGCTCTGCCGGAACTTTGATCCCGACAACGACGCGTAAACCGCGAACCAGGACGCGAATCCCAACGGGATGAAAGCTGTCGCGCCCCAACCGCGGTAAAGCCGTTTCGGCCTACGCAGCGCGGCGACGCTAGCACAGCGATTATTCGATGCGTCAAGAATATAGACGTATTCTGGTGCGACAATGTGTAGCTATAACTGTATTTATAATTCTCATATGTAGTTTAAAATGACACGTCGCGCGGTGCATAAAGCGATATCGGCGGAAGAATCTGATGACTACGGCTGATATAGTATCGTGTATAATAATGATATAGTGCATCTTATTATAAGATACACTATTTTATTGGACATGGCGACATTCTGTCGCGGCCAAACAACATTGTCCGCGAGGCGAAAGTTAGAAATTATCGCCTACCGCTGCGCGCCGCGTCGCGAAGCCCATCGCGATGGAGTCGCGAGAAAAAAGGGAGGAGACAATATGGCCTTGCATCAGGTGAAAGAACTCGGATGGGTGTCCTTTTGGGTCGCTTTTATCATCTTTCTTTTCGCGTTCTTCATCCCGACCGTGAACCGGTCGTTGAACCTCTGATCGATCGCGCTCAACAGCGCGCCACATAAGGTTTCGCACGAGACGCCCTGGAGCTAGATTTGGCTCCGGGGCGTTTTGCGCTGCGACATAGCCGCCTTCCAAGAGGCCGCGGCGTCGACGCGAAGCGAACCAATGCGGCGGCGCGACAAAATGTAGCAGCCAAGGTAATGGACGCCTCCATTGCAGGAAAATCTCTACTTTGAACTATTCCAACTAGCCCAACTGGGCGGGATGCATTTGAAATACAACGGATTCCAATAGGACATCGGGCGAGCGCGCGCGCCCCTCATGAGACGCGGCCTAAATTTTCCACAATGGGCGGCGCTCGGCGCCGAAAATTGGCCATTGAATTGCTCATTGAAATAATGAGAAAAACGGACGCCGGGCGAGCGACCTTTGAATAACTCAACGACAGCGGCGCTTTTAATGAGAAGCGCGGGACGGGCGAAGACGCAAAGCTTAGCCACGCCAAATGAAGCACAAAGCCATGTATTCGATAAAGATGCGCGAAAAAGACCCAAACAATCCTCGCACGCAAATCCAGTTGCGACGGGAGGCCGCCGTTCGCGCTCTTCTAGGACGCACCGACGGAAAGCTGTCGCAGGAAATCATCGAGGATCTCAAAAAAGACCTGGGCGTTAGCCGCGCCACGGCCTATCGCATGATCAAGACCTTTCGCAGTTGCGGGATGGTCGTCGCTCCCACGACGCGCCCTGTCGGGCGCCCCAAGGGAGCGCGCGTGCTCGACCCGAAACGCGAATTCCTGATTCACGACGCGATTCGCAACTTCTATTTGCGGCCGTTGCGGCCGAAATTTAGCGAATTGGTCCAGGAAATAGGGCGGCGATGCCGCGCGGAACGCTTGCCGCCGCCAAACTGGCGCACGATCAAGTCCCGCGTGCAGGATATTCTGGCGCAGAACAGTCGTCGCTAGCCAATATATAGCGGTCCCGGGGCGTTGCTCGCGCGGCGAATCCCATTCGCCGCGCCGCCGATGATGCGCGCTTTTGAACTTGCGGCGCGGGCCGGGTCGCTTTACTCACGGATAGCGATCTCCCGCCTCGAAAAGACGCCCGGGCTCATGGTTCAATTTTCCAACATCGCGCTGATCGGCGCTCTCGCGCTTGTCACTCTCGTGCTGCTCGCCGGCTTCGCGAACATGTTCCGCGGCGGCGATCCGAAATTGTCGCAAAAGCTCATGCGCTGGCGCGTGGGACTGCAACTCGTGGCTATCGCGATCATCGCGGCGATCCTCTTTTTCCGCCACTGACGGACCCCGCGGTTTTTGTTTTGTCGCCCGTTCCGTGGCAAAATCGGCGTCCACTTTCGCGAAAAAACGCTCAACCCCCAGGATCAGGCGTCATGGTGCGGCTCGACAAAATCTACACGCGCGGCGGGGACGCCGGCGCTACATCGCTCGCCGATGGCGCGCGCCGCCGCAAGGACGACATTCGCGTCGAAGCCTATGGCGCCATAGACGAGACCAATGCGGCGATCGGCGTCGCGCGCCTCGCCGTCGAAGCGGAGGATCAGCCGCTCGACGCCATGCTGGAGCGCATCCAGAACGATCTGTTCGATCTCGGCGCCGAATTGGCGACGCCGCTCGACCCGGCCAAGCCGGAACCCGATTCCGCCACGCGGCTCGCCATCGTTCAGCCGCAGGTCGATCGGCTGGAGCGGGAGATCGATCAACTCAACGGCGAACTCGCGCCGCTCAAATCCTTCGTGCTGCCGGGCGGAACGGCCGCCGCGGCGCATTTGCATTTGGCGCGCACGATCAGCCGCCGCGCCGAGCGCGTCATGGTCGCATTGGCCAACACGCCGGGCGAACAGGCGGCGCCAACGGCGCTGCGCTACGTCAACCGCCTCTCGGACTTCCTGTTCGTCGCCTCGCGTTATGTGAACCGGCGCAAGGGCGATGTTCTCTGGAAGCCCGGCGCGACGCGGTGAGGCGGAATCCTCGGCGCTGCGGCGCCGAAGGCGTGTTGTGCGCCGCTTCGCGTGAATGCTTCGGGCGTTGACGGAATCGACGTGTCGCGCTACCAATTTATTGATGCGGGTGTCGCATGGATGGCGTCGACGGCAATGCCTAGAGAGAGTTCAGCAAAGTTCGCGATCGGTCAGGTCGTCCGGCACCGCCGCTATCCATTTCGCGGCGTGATCTATGACGTCGACCCGGTGTTTTCCAACACGGAGGAATGGTGGCTGTCGATCCCGGAAGAGGTTCGGCCGCGCAAGGATCAGCCGTTCTACCATCTCTTCGCCGAAAACGCCGAAACCGAATATGTCGCCTATGTCTCGGAACAGAACCTCGTCGCCGACACTTCCGGCGACCCAGTGCGTCATCCTCAGGTCGACGAGACTTTCATTCGGGCGAACGACGGCGTTTATCGCGTGAAGGCGGACAACCGCCATTAAGTTCCCGCCGCCACGACGTTCCGCCATAAAGAAACGCCCGCGAATTACGCGGGCGTTTTCGTTGGCGGCGGCGTCCACGCGCCGATGGATTACTTGCCGGCGGGAGCCTTGCCGGCCGGAGCGGGCGCCGGAGCCGCGGCGCCGCCCTTGCTGGCGTCCAGCTTGCCGCGCTCTTCGGCGGCCTTCTTCTCCATGTCTTCCTGGAGCTTCTTCTGCCGCTCCTCCAGAACCTTCGGATCGATCGCCGGACCGTCGAAGGCCTTGCCGAAGTTGGCCAGCGGCAAAACGAAGGTCACTTCGTTATTGACCTGATTCTTCACGACGACCGCCATCTTCTCGGCCTTCTTCATGCTGTCGACCGTGGCCGGCTTGACCTTGGCCTCGGCGAAACAGCCGTTGGGAAAGCAGATTTCGAAAGCGCCCGTTTCCTGCGGGCCCTTGTCGATCGAGAAGCGGAAGCCCGGCTTCAACAGCAGTCCCGGCGGCAGCAGCAGGCGGATGACCTTTTCCGGCGCGCCCTTGGGATCGTAAACCGCGAGCGCCAGAATCGGCTGGTCGGCCTGCAGGCCGAAGTCGCGCGTCGTGTAGCAAACTTCCTTCTGCGATTGCGGATCGCCGCCGCAAACCTTGGTCCACTCGGGCTGAACCGGGACGAGGTCGGCCTTCACCGGCCCTTGCGGCTGTTGTTGTTGCTGTGGCTGTTGCGGCGCCGCTCCCGCGGCAGGAGCCTGAGCTTGCTGAGCGACAGCCGCGCCGCCGGCGAACAAGGCCAGGGCGGCGGCGCTAGACCGCAAAAATTTTATCGACATCGGAAGTCCTTTCGAGTGCCTTCGAGACTGCGTCATCCGCTTCCGAGACAAGCGACACGGCGTCGCGGGATCGCGGAGAGCGTCTAATTTTCACCTGGCGCGCAAAAAAGCCCCCGCCTCGAGGCCTCCTTGCCAGGAGCCTTGCGCGAAAGGCTCCTGCCCCGAAAATCCCGCGCAAATTAAGACGCGAGGCCCGCGGGGCGCGCTGACCGCTTACGCTCCATGACAATCTGGAGATAAGGGCGCGGCGCCGGTCATACATGCTCGCCGCCGCAAATTCTAGACGTCCAGCCCCGGCAGGCCGATTAAAGGCGACTTTAACGCGTGGAAAACCGGAAATTCGCCTCCCTCGTCCCGCCCGCCCGCTTTATGCGCTCCCGGGTTGGCATATGCTTCAGGCATGACAAGAGAAGTGATTCGCCCCCCGATTGGGTCGGCGGGCCGCGCCGTTATCGCGCTGTTGGCCGGCGGCTTGGTGTTGGCGGGCCTGGCGCTGGCCGCGACGATTGGCGCGCGCGCCGAATCGCCGCTAACGCGCGAGGAGCCCACGTCCTTGCCCACACATGGCGTCGCAATGCATGGCGCGCCGCTCCTGCCCCCGAATTTCGATCATTTCCCCTACGCCAATCCCGTCGCCAAGAAAGGCGGCCGCCTGCGCGTCGGCCTCTCAGGAACCTTCGACAGCCTTAATCCATTCAACATCAAGGCGGGCTCGACCGCGCAAGGCCTGGTCGGCAATGTCTTCCAGACCCTGATGGCCCGCTCGCAGGACGAGCCCTTCACGTTTTACGGCCAGCTCGCGCGCTCCATCGACCTCGACGCGAACCGCGAGCATGTGACCTTCCATCTCGATCCGGGCGCGCATTTCTCCGACGGCGCGCCGCTCACCTCGGCGGATGTGCTGTTTTCCTTCGATCTTCTGAAGACCAAAGGCCGTCCGCAGCAACGCGTTGCCTTCAATCTCGTCAAATCGATCGACGCCCCGGACGCGCTGACGGTGCGCTATGATCTGACCGGCGTGGCCGACCGGGAATTGCCGCTTATCCTCGCGCTGATGCCGGTTCTGCCCAAACACGCCACGGACGTGGAGCACTTCCAGGACGCGACGCTCGCGCCGCCGGTCGGCTCCGGGCCTTATATCATAGCGGACGTGCGGCCCGGCGCGAGGCTGCTGCTGCGGCGCGATCCAAATTACTGGGGCAAGGACGTCCCGAGCCAGCGCGGCTTCTACAACTTCGACGAGATCGACATAACTTATTTTCGCGACGCAAACGCTCTGTTCGAGGCCTTCAAGGCCGGTCTGATCGATTACCGCGAGGAGAGCAGTTCCGCGCGCTGGGCCAGCGGCTATGACTTCCCGGCCGCGCGGGAAGGTCGAATCATCAAGGAGGAGCTGCACAACGACAGTCCCAAGGGGATGGAAGGCTTCGCCTTCAATCTGCGCCGCGAACCGTTCAAGGACGTTCGCCTGCGCGAAGCGCTCGCCATGATGTTCGACTTCGAGTGGATAAACGCCAATCTATATTCGGGCCTCTATACGCGCACCAAAAGCTTCTTCGACCAGTCGGAGCTCGCCTCCATCGGGCGGCCCGCGAGCGAGGCCGAACGCGCGTTGCTCGCGCCTTTCCCCGACGCCGTGCGCGAGGACATCCTGGAAGGGCGCTGGCGCCCGCCGGTCAACGACGGCACCGGGCGCGACCGCGAGATGGCCAAACGGGCGCTCGCCAAGCTGAACGAGGCCGGCTACTTGCTCCAGGGCGACGCTTTGACGAAGGACGGCGCGGCTGTCGCCTTCGAGATCATGGTCAAGGATCGCAGCGAGGAACGGCTCGCGCTCAACTACGCGGCGTCGCTCAAGCGCATCGGCGTCGACGCGCGCGTTCGGCTTGTCGACGAGGTGCAGTATCAGCGCCGACGCCAGCAATTCGACTTCGACATGATGCCCGGCCAATGGATCGCCTCGGCCTCGCCGGGCAATGAGCAGCGCATGCGCTGGGGCTCGGCTAGCGCCTCGCAGGAAGGCTCCTACAATCTCACGGGCGCGTCGAGCCCCGCGATAGACGCGCTGATCGCGACGCTGCTCGCCGCGAAGACCCATGAGGATTTCGTCACCGCCGTGCGCGCCTATGACCGCGTGCTGTTGTCGGGCTTTTACATCGTGCCGTTCTATCACGCCGCCAATCAATGGATCGCCCACGCCAGCAGCCTGAAACATCCCGAACACCTGCCGCGCTACGCCACGCCAATCTTCGGTCCGACCCTGGACAGCTGGTGGAAAGACTCCCCATGACGCAAGACTTCGCGCGGACGAACTCCGCCGCCCCCGCGGCGCCCGAAGACGCCGACTATGCGCGGGCGCATCCACTCACGATGTTCGGCCTCGACGCGCTGATCGCCGGCTCCGCGCGTCTGCGTCCCGAGCGAGCGGCGCTCGCCGATCATTGCGAGGAGGGCCGCGCGGCGCTCGCCTTCGCGGAGCTCGATTTCGCCATAGGCGCCTTTGTCGCCCGGCTGCGCGAATTCGATATCGAGCCGGGCGCGCGCATTCTGCTGTGCTGTCCGCCGCGCGCCCAGACGCTCATCGCCATCACCGCGATCATCGCCGCCGGCTTCGAACCGGTGTTGGCGCCATTGGGCCTTCCCCAGAGCGCCCTGATCGCGGCGGCGAACGCTAGTCGCGCCGAGGCGCTGATGGCGCCGGTCCGTTTCGCCAAGCTCGATTTCGAACAGGCGCTGCTTGGCGTCGCGGCGCAATGTCCGTCCATTCGTCTATTGGGCGCGCTCTCGCCGGAGCCGATCGACGGCGCGGTGGATTTCTCGCTGCAAGGGCTGCGCGCCAGACCGCGCACATTGCCGGCCGGGGCCTTGATTTCCGAGAGTTGGACGCCCGGCGACCGAGCCATGATCGGGACGACGGACGCATCCGGCGCGCCCGTCTTCCTCGCGCAAGGCGCGCTTTTGGCGGCAGGCCTCGATCTCGTGAGAAAGACTAGGAGAGGCGCCGCGGCGCCGATCCTGTCGCTGGTCTCGCCCGGTTCCTTCGGCGGATTGATCGCCGGACCGCTCGCGGCGCTGCTGTCGAGCGCGACGCTGCATTTTCTGGCGCCGTTCCGCGCCGACGCGTTTTTGCGATTGCTCGACGAAATCGGCCCCGCGCGCCTCGTCGCGCCGATGGCGATTCTGCCCGACCTAGCGCGGTCGGGACTGCTGGACGATGGCGCGCTGCTGTCCTGCGCCGTGCTGTCGCAGCCGAACGACGCGCCTCGCGCGGTGATTCCCGAAGCGTCGTGCCCGATTATCGAGATCGCCGGCGCGGGCGCGTCCTTGCGTATTTCTTCCCATGCCGACAAGGAAGACAAGGCGCGCGTCGCGTAATCGCATGAAACACTGCAGTCGCTGCGTCGTTTCGCCTCGCATGACATGCGCCTCATCTTGACGGCCATCAATTACATCAGCCCCTCGCCCGCATACTCATAGAGCGCTCGGCGACGCGGCCAATTTTTATTTGCACTGGACGTCACGACCGCGACCGAACGCCCGAAAAATAATTCAAGGGAGTGAAGCACATGTCGCTTATCACCTGGACCAAGGAGCAGTTCGCTACGAATGTCGGCGCGCATGACGCCGAGCACCAGGAAATCTTCAGGCTGGTCAATACGCTCGGCGACGCCGTCGGCTCCGGCGACCGGGCCGAGGTCGGCAAGCAACTCGACGCGCTGATCGCCTATGTCGCGCAGCACTTCGCCGCCGAGGAAGCCAATTTCGTCAAATATGGTTATCCCGCTTATGAGGGACATAAGGCCGAGCACGACAAGCTCGTCGCCACCTGCCTCGATCTGCAAAAGAAATTCCATGCCGGCGAGGCCGAGATCACCGGCGATACGGCTGGCTTCGTCGTCGGCTGGCTGACCGACCACATTCCCAATATCGACAAGAAATACGGGCCGTTCCTGAACGAGAAGGGCGTCGCCTGAGATAGCGCGCCGCACCGCGGACGCGCGGACGCGCGATGCGGGCGCGCATCGGGAGCCTCCCCCGATGCGCGCCTGCTCACGCCTTCTCTTTTTCGCCGCCGCGCGGAAGGCGTGCTCGACATAATCGAGATGGGCGCATCTCAATTTGGCGAATTGCACGAACTGATCGCCACGCGCGGAAAGGTTTCGCGGCTAACGACGCGCCAACTCGGCCCATGATGGCGCGGCATCCCGATAAGTTCATCGCGAGATCCAAAACGTGGCCGCGCGTCATACGCCAGTCACGATAAGACCGTTATGGCTGGCTCGCGCATAGCGAGGTCGTCCGGCGAAACGACGTCCGCCGCTAATACCGTTCAAACGAAGGAAATTGGCATTTGCGCTCGATTAGCTCGATCTGTGGATTGGCGATTTTGCTCGCCGCGTCGACGCCTGTCGCGGCGAGCGACGAGTATGTTGTCGCGGGAAGCATCGCCGGCGCCGATGGCGGTTGGGATTTCGCCTCCGTCGACCCGGAAACCAACCGCCTTTTCGTCGCACGGTCCAACGGCGTCACGGCGGTCGACCTCGCCACGCGCAAGGTCACTGATATTCTGGTCGAAGGCGCCGGAGTTCATGGCGTGTCGCCGATTCCGGGAACGCCCTTCGCCATCAGCGCCAACGGCAAATCCGCCAATGCGTTGCTGTTCGACAAGCTCACCGGAAAAATCGAGGCGACATTCCCGACCGGGCAAGGGCCGGACGCGATCGTCGTCGAGCCGAAATCCGGTTTGGTCGTCATTTTCAACGGCAAGAGCCACGACGCGACGCTGGTGGATGTGACGAGCAAGAGCGTTGTCGGCGCCATCGCCCTCGACGGAAAGCCGGAGGTCGGCGCCGCCGACGGAACAGGCCGGGTCTTCGTCAATCTCGAGGACAAGAATGCGATCGCCGTCATCGATGTCGCGGCGCGCAAGGTCGTCGGCGCCTATGCGTTGAATGGTTGCGACGCGCCCACTGGACTGGCTTTCGACCAGCAAACGGGCGTGCTGATATCGGCCTGCGACAATAATGTCGCCAAGGCGATCGACGCCAAGACCGGTGCCGACCTCGCCACGCTAAAGATCGGCAAGGGGCCGGATGGCGTCCTGCTCGACGCGCCGCGCCGCCGCGCCTTCATCCCCGCGGCCGACGGAACGCTGTCGGTGTTGGCTTTGCGCGCCCGCGACGAAATCGTGCTGGTCGGCGCCGTGAAGACCACCGCCGGCGCCAAAACCGGCGCGGTGGATCCCTCCACCGGGAACGTATATCTGCCCAGCGTCAAACTCCAACCGTCGGAGAAGGAAGGCGCGCGCGCCAAGCCCGTTCCCGGCTCCTTCACGATTCTCGTCGTCGCTCCCAAGAGCCAACTTCCGCCGGTCGCGGCCGCAAAGGACTAGCGTCATGAAACATCGCCTCATCGTCGCCATCGGTCTCGCGACGTTTTCAATCACGCCGAGCCTGGCGCGCGATCCCGCTTTTGTTTCGCCCGATCAATCCCATGCTTTCCAAATCCTGCCGACGCCGCCGGCCCCTGACGCGGAAACCACAAAGGCGGAACTCGCCGAATTGCATCGGATCGAGGCGAGGCGCACCGAAGCCGAGGTCGCCCGAGCGAAGTTCGATGACGAGAATGAAAATATTTTTCTGTTCCGCGATGTGTTGGGCGACAAATTCACCAAGGAGAATCTACCCGTGACCGCCGCCTTCGCCGCCCGCGTGCGTGGCGACGAGGGCGTCAATACGGATGTCGCCAAGGCGGGATTTCACCGTGTTCGGCCTTATAATTTCGACAAGACGCTGCATCCCGTGTGCAAGACCAAGGCGAAGGACGACTCTTATCCGAGCGGACACGCGACCTCGGGCTATTTGCTCGCGCTGACCTTGATCGACATGGTTCCTGAAAAGCGCGACGCGATTCTTGCCCGGGCCGAGGATTACGGCCACAATCGACTGGTCTGCGGCGTGCATTACCCGACCGACGTGCCGGCCAGCAAACTGCTCGCTTACACGATCCACGCGATCATGGAAGTGAGTCCGGAATATCAAAAGGAGCTGGCCGCGGCGAAGGCGGAACTGCGCCAGGCGTTGGAACTGGACGCTCAGGCCGCCAATTAGAATTCGCGCCGCGAGCGGCAAAAGGAGCATGCGGCATGAACCGCGACATTACGGCGACCGCGAACAAAGTCGCCGAAGTCACCTTTCTATTTTGGGTCATCAAGATTTTGGCGACCACGCTCGGCGAAACCGGCGGCGACGCGCTCTCCATGACGATGAATTTGGGGTATGCCGTCAGCACCGCGATTTTCGGAGCGTTGTTCGTCGGGGCGGTCGCCGCTCAAATCGCGGCGCGAAATTTCCATCCGTTCCTGTATTGGATCGTGATCGTCGCGACGACCACCGTCGGCACGACCATGGCGGATTTCGCCGACCGCTCGCTGGGAGTCGGCTATGTCGGGGGATCGCTGGGCTTGCTCGCGCTGTTGATGCTCACGCTTGGCGCGTGGCGTCTTGCGCTGGGCTCGGTCGCCGTCGACCATATTACCTCGTGGAAGGCGGAAGCCTTTTACTGGGTGACGATCGTCTTTTCCAACACGCTCGGCACCGCCCTTGGCGATTTCTTCGCCGACGATTCCGGGCTGGGCTTTCTTGGCGCGGCCGCCGTGTTCGCCGGCTGCCTCGCTCTGATCGCCGCCGCGTATTTTTTCACGAAGCTGCCGCGCACGTTGCTCTTTTGGGCGGCGTTCATTTTGACGCGCCCGCTCGGGGCGACGCTCGGCGACCTCCTGACCAAATCCTACAACGAGGGCGGCTTGAACCTCAGCCGCATCGGATCGACCGCGATCATCGCGCTGGTGATGATCGGCTTTATCCTATTCTCCGCCCGAGGACCGAAGAGCGCGCGCGATACGCGAGAAGGAAGCGCTCTTTCGAAATAGGCGCCGGGCGTTTACGGGCCGCCCCACAGCTCCCAAAAATGATTTGGCGGGCCGGCGCCGGCGCCAACTCGCAGGGCCTCTCCCGCCACGAGGGCCTGCTCCAGCCATATCTTCGCGTCGGCGACCGCCTCGGCCAAGGGAAATCCCTTTGCGAGATTCGCGGCGATGGCCGAGGCCAGCGCGCAGCCGGTGCCGTGCGCGTGACGCGTGTCGACGCGCCGTCCAGAGAGCAGAGTCAGCGCGCCATTGGCGAACAGCACATCGGTGGGTTCGCCGTCCAAATGCCCGCCCTTGACCAGCGCCGCCCGCGCGCCCCGCTCAACCAGCGCGCGCGCCTGCGCCGTCATCTCGTCCGTGTCGCGCGCGAGGGATGTTCTGGTCAGCATCGCCGCCTCGGCGAGATTGGGCGTGATCAGATCCACCAGCGGCAACAGGTGGTTGATGATCGCGTCCGGCAAGCCGTCCTCGCTTAGAGCGGCGCCTCTCGTCGCCGTCAACACCGGATCGAGCACTATGTTTTTGGCGGCCGCCCGGCGCAGCGACGCCGCGACGGCCTCAGCGATGGCGGGCTCCGCCAACATGCCGATCTTGACGGCATGGACGGCGATATCGGAGAAAATCGCGTCGATTTGCGCCGCGACCATATCGGGCGGGATCGGAAAAACGCGCGTCACGCCCGTCGTGTTCTGCGCGGTCAGCGCCGTGACGGCGGCCATTCCATAGCAGCCGAAGGCCGAAAAAGTCTTGAGATCGGCCTGAACGCCGGCGCCGCCGGAAGGGTCGGAGCCGGCGATCGACAGGAGTTTTGGGATGGCCACCGGATCAAGGTCCGGGCAGCGTCAACAGGCCCGCGTCGCCATTGGCGGCGCCGAAGGCCAGCCGCGCGCCCTTGGCGTCCCAGGCCAACGCCGCAATCTTCGCTTGAGCGCCCTCGCTCGGTCGGCGCACGAGAATTTCCGAACCGTCCGAGATGCGACACAGCAGCACCATGCCGTCCTCATAGCCGACGGCGACAACCGGGGCGGCCGGGTGAGCGGCGACGCGCGTCACCTGCACGCCGGCGCGAACGCCGCATTCGCGCGGCGGCGCGCCCATCGGCCCGTCCTTGCCCTGGAACGGCCACAGGATGCAGGCGTCGGCGCCCGAGGTCGCCAGCCATTTGCCGTCCTGCGACCAAGAGAGCGACCGGGTCTTCGCGGGATAGCCGGCCATGCGCATGTTCTTGCCGTCCGAGAGGCGCCAGCCGTGCAGCGTATTCTCCTGCATCGAGGTGATGACGAAGCGCCCATCCGGCGAAACGGTGATGTCGAGATGCGAACCGTTCCAGCTCAGCGTCTCGGGCTTGGTCTTGGCGCCGGGAAACCATAGCGTCGCCCCATTATAATGAGCGATGGCGAGCCGGTAGCCCTTTGGCAGAAAGGCGAGGCCGCGCGTGGTCGAGGGCAAATCGAGCGTGGTCGTCTCGCCCGAGGCCGACCGCGCCCACGCGGTTCGGCCCGCGCTCCAGGCCAGCGCGCCATCGGGGCGCAGCGTCACCGCGTCGATCCATTTGCCGCTCTCCTCGGCGATCAGGCTCGTCTCGCCGGCCATGTTGGTGGCCATCAGCCGCCCATCGTCGCCGCCGGTGACGAGGCGGCGCCCATCGCTCGCGGCGCACAGCAGGGCGCCGTCGCCATGCGCGAAAATGCGCGTTTGCGCGCTTTCGGGCATTAAAATCACCCCATGCGCGAGCGAGAACGCGGGCGCGGCCCCAAGGAACGCCGCGGCGATCACCGCCTCCTCGGCCTGGATCGGCGTGACATTGGCGGTCAGCGAGGGGGAGGCGTCGGTCACGATGTCTATAGTCTCCTTGCGCAGCGCGCGGCGAGGCGTCAGCCGTTTTTCTCGTCCGTATCCCAGGTCGAGGGGACGCGCGGACGCTTTTTGCGGAACTGCCCCCTGATGACCAGGACATAGGCGATCGCGTCGAGCCCCGCCAGCGTGAACGCCCACAACTGTTCCGCCGCCGGCCCAAGGAGGCAGATGACGAGACCCGAGACGAGCCCGGCCAAAAGGAAGGGCGCGAGCGCCGGCCGCAGTCCGCCGATCCGAAGGAACGCTTTCGTGGCCATGACCGCGAAGGCGCCGGCGCCGAGCGCGCCCAGGTCGAACCAGATCTGAAACACCAGGCTACGCGGCGTTTGAGGATCGAGATAGCCCCCGAACAGGCCATAAAGCGCGGAGCCGAAGCCATGCCCGATCAGCGTGCGCACGCCGCCATTGGCGACGATGCTGCCCCAGACGTCGAGCGAACGGGCGAACTCCGGCGTGTGGGCGCCCAGGGCGAAATGCGTCAGCAGAGCGACGATGGGCGCGAGCATGATGACGATGGCGGCGAACGAGCCGAGCCGTTCCGCAGCGAGCCGGGAGCGCCCGAACGAAATCGCGAAGGTCGCGGCGCCGGCGAGGAGAGCGGGCGCCACATTCGGGGCGCCCGACAAGAGGCAGGCCGCCATCGAGACCAGCGTCAGCGCGCCCGCCAAATACCATCTGCCGCGCAGCGCCAGCGCGCCCGCCGCCGGCCACATGATCAACGCCAATCCAACTCCCGAGCGCGCCAGGGCGTTGCCGTCGATGATTTCCTCGACGGTCAGCGCCTTGTGCATGAAAAGGTTGACCGACGCTGCTCCCCCGAGCAAAACCGCAGCGGCGGCGACGCCGATCGGCAGCAGATTGAGGTCGCAGATTCGCGTGCGCTTGGGCAGGAAGCCGGCGGCGATGGCGACCAGCGCCAATGTGCCGGTGTTTTTCCAGAAGCGCTCCGCCGGCCCCTCGGGAAAGGGCGTCCAGGTGAGTGACAGCGCCGCGAGGCCGACGAGAAACAAACCCGCGAGGACGGGAGACGACAGCAGCAGACCGCGCAGCGATTGGGTCTTCTCGCGCGTGACCGGCGAAACGGCGGCGCCGGCGAGCAGCAAGGCCGCGCCGATCGGCAACAGGATATAAATCGTCTGTCCCGCCAGAATCGGCGCCAGCAACGAGATCACGAACAACAAAAACACGCCGATCCGCGTCAGCAGGCGCGAGGCCTCCTCGGCGGGAACCTCGTTGGCGCGGCGGGTATGAAAAGTCATGACGCCGCCCCGATCGGCGCGCGCGCCAGTTCGGTTTGCAGACGCGCCGCCGCCGCCGCGAAGTAATCCGCGTCGATTTCCGCCGCATGCGCGCGGCGGCCCAGCCGCAGGGCCGCGACGCTCGCGGACGCGAGCCCCCCGAACGGCTCCCAGATTACGTCGCCGACATCGCTCGACGCCAAAATCTGCCGCTCCATCAGCGCGAGCGGCTTTTGATTGGCGTGCAGCGCGCTGGCGCGACGCGCGTCGCGAATCCTCTCGGCGCCGTTCACCGGCGGTTCGCGCCAGACATTGGTCAGGCCGTGGACGTGAGTCCATTTGGCGCGCAGGCCGTCCCATTGCCCGGCGCTGGGCGGATTGACGCCATCGATCGAGAAATACGGCCGGTCGGACCTCAACCCGTTGCGGGAGCACCACCGCGCCATCGCGACCACGGCCTCGCCCCGCGGCCAATACCACAGCCGGCAAGCGGTGAGATATTTACGGGTCGCGGCATTGGCGACGCCGCAGGCCATATTGCTTTGCGACAGCGGCAGGCCGGAGCGGAGCCATTCGGCGCGCAGCCAATCCTGCGGCGAGGCGGAGGCGCCGTCTGGCGTTGGCAGGGTCGCCTTGCGGGTGTAGCGCACGGCGATCTCGGTGACGACGGGCAGACCCCGGATCGTGCGCGAGTTCACATTGCCGGCGACATGGGCGATGCCCTTGTCCCAGATCGCCGTTTCCTCGTAGCGCCAGCCATTGAGTTCGAGCGCCGGATGCGCCTTGGCCCAGCCGATTTCGCAGCTCCAGAACCACAAAGTCGTGTTTGGCTTGGAAAATCTGGCCCAGGCGGCGGCGTGCGGCGCGTACCATTCCGCCAGCGCATCGGGTGAAGTGGGCTCGCCGGGGAATTTGCCGAGGCCATAGGGCCCGTCGGACACGATCACCGTCGGCGCGAGCCAGCCGTCATAGGCCGCGAGAGCGTCGCCCCGATAAAGGGACGCCCTCTCGAACCGCAGGCTTCGATCGTCGGATCGAAGCAGACCAAGCTTCCTCTCGCGCATGACGCACCTTCTGCGTCACTTTTGCCTTTCTTTGATTGCGCAATGCAATATTCATCTGCCCGGCGGTTTCATTTTTTGGCGGACTGTGTCTCTTTTGCCAATTCCGCGAGAACGGCCGGTTCGCTCTCGTCGGCCAAACGGCTTCGCGCCAGTGCGTCGAAGTCGGCTCCCGGCGTCAGGCGGGCGAGCGCCCAGACGGCGGCGCCTCGGACGAGGGCCGACGGCGAGGAGAGTTGTTCGAGCGCCAGCGGAGCCAGGCCGGGATCGGCGCTGTTGCCCATGGCGATCAATACGTTGCGCAAAAAGTGCTGATGCCCCAGACGCTTGATCGGACTGCCCGAGAACAGCGCCCGGAAGTCCGCGTCGCTCAGCCGGACGAGTTCGCTCAAGGAGGGATTGGCGAGGTCCGCCCGGGCCGAAAGCTTCGCCTCGCGCGTCGCTTGGGCGAATTTATTCCATGGACAGACCGCGAGGCAGTCGTCGCAGCCATAGATGCGATTGCCGATCTTCGCGCGGAATTCGCGGGGAATCGGACCCTTGTGCTCGATGGTGAGATAGGCGATGCACCGCCGCGCGTCGAGCTGATAGGGCGCCGGAAAGGCTTCGGTCGGGCAGATGTCGAGACAGGCCCGGCACGAGCCGCAATGGTCGTGCTCCGGCGCGTCCGGGACAAGCTCAAGATCGGTGAAAATGGCCCCCAGAAACAGCCAGGAGCCGAAATCGCGCGAGACGAGATTGGTGTGCTTGCCCTGCCAGCCAAGCCCGGCGGCCTCGGCCAGCGGCTTCTCCATCACTGGCGCGGTGTCGACGAAGACCTTGACCTCGCAAGGATTTGGAGAGGCGCGGGCGGCGATGAAGCCGGCGAGTTGCTTTAGCCGTCCCTTGAGAACGTCATGATAGTCGCGGCTCCGCGCATAGACGGAGATCGCGCCGCGGTCGCGCGCCTTGAGCGCCGCCAGCGGATCCTCGGCGGGGCCGTAATTCGCCCCAAGCATGACGATGGTTTTGACTTGCGGCCAAAGCGCGCGCGGGCTGGCGCGGCGCTCGGACGTCTCCGCCATCCAGGCCATGTCGCCCTGCGCGCCCTCAAGGAGCCAGGACCGTAGCCGTTCGCCCGCCAGTGGCGTGGAACCGGGATGCGTGAAGCGGCAGGCGTCGAAGCCAAGTTCCTCCGCCCGTCGACGGATATCGTCCTTGGGGCTCAGAAGTCGAGTTCGGCGTAATAGCGCCCGGGAATCATTCCAGGGGCGCGATCGGCGATCAGCGGGCGGAAGGCGGGACGCGATTTGATGCGTTGGTACCAGTGCTTGGCGGACTCGTCTTCGTCCCAGGGCGCGTCGCCGAGATAATCGGCGCAGGAGATATGCGCCGCGGCGGCGAAGTCGGCGTAGGTCAAACAGTCGCCGGCGAGCCATTTGCGGACCCCGGTCAGATAGCCGATGTAGCGCATATGCGGACGGATATTCGCCCTCGCGGCCCGCAAAAGGTCCATGTCCGGAGCGCCGCCGCCGTTTCCGGCCAAGGCGAAGCGCTTATAGACCTTCTCGGTGACCAGCCAATTGGTCACTTCGTCGTAGAACTTGCAATTGAACCACTCGACCAGCCGCCGGGTCTCGACGCGCGCCATCAGTTCCGTTGGCAGCAGCCGCGCCGCGCCCGCCGCGCTCCCGCGCGTCTCGTCGAGATATTCGGCGATGACCGAGGCCCCCGGAACCACCGTGCCGTCATCGTCGACGAAGACGGGCGTGCGACCAGCCGGGTTGAGATGCAAAAAGTCGGGATTGCGGTCGGTGACGCGCTCCTCGAGCAACTGCGTCTCGATCCCGTATTCGGCGAGAATCAGCCGGATGAATCGTGAATGCGGGCAGAGCGGATGGTGGATGAGCGTGGGCATGTGGCCTTTACTAGAGCATTTCCGGCGAAAATGGACACCCATAATCCACGGAAACCGCGACAAAATCGGTCATTGCGCCTACGGCGCGCGCGCAAACCGCCTCGCGGCGCGCCTCTCCGCGCGCGACGATTGGCGGGCCGGCGGTTATAGGCCGGGCGCGGACGCCAAACAAGCGGAGGATTCGCGCCTTCGACCTTGCGGCAGGGCCTTCGCCTCGATCGGGCGAGCTATACCGTCTTCCCCTCGTAGCGGCATAAATCCGCGATCAAGCATTTCTCGCACAAGGGCTTGCGCGCCTTGCAGACATAGCGGCCGTGCAGGATCAGCCAGTGATGGGCATGGAGCTTGAAGCGGTCAGGCACGAGTTTCTCCAGCCCGGCCTCGACCGCCTCGACGCTTTTGCCAACGGCCAGCGGCAGGCGGTTCGAGACCCGGAAAATATGCGTGTCGACGGCGATGACCGGCTCGCCGAAGCCAATGTTGAGCACGACATTGGCGGTCTTGCGCCCCACTCCCGGAAGCGCCTCCAGCGCCGCCCGGTCGCGCGGCGCCGCGCCGCCGTGGCGTTCGATCAGCAATCTCGACAAGGCGATGACATTCCTAGCCTTGGCGCGAAACAGCCCGATGGTCTTGATGTATTCGAGCAGCCGCTCCTCGCCGAGCGCCACCATTTTTTCGGGCGTGTCGGCGACGGCGAACAGCGCCGCCGTCGCCTTGTTCACGCCGACGTCGGTGGCCTGCGCGGACAGCACGACGGCGACCAGCAAAGTGTAGAGATTGGTGTGGATAAGTTCGCCCTTCGGATGCGGCTCGGCCGCCTCGAAGCGCTCGAAAATCGCCGCGACGCGGGCCGCCTCGGCGGCTTTCGCCCCGCCGCGCCGCGGTTTTGGATCGCTCTTTGACTGTTCCTTGAGCATCGGCGCGTTATAATCCTTGGCGGAGAAACCGCGGAAAAGAGCATGGATAATCGGGGCGATCCGGCGGCCGACCGCATTTACACGACGCGATTGACCCCTTATCGCTCGATGACGCCGCGCGCCATCAGGCGCTTCATTATAGGATTTTGCTGCCTCAATCTCGTTCTATCCACGCCCTTCTTCATCATGGGCGCCTGGCCGGTGGTCGGCTTCATGGGGCTCGACGTCCTGGCGCTTTATATCGCCTTCAAGATTAATTTCCGATCCGCGGACGCCTATGAGACGGTGGAGGTGACGGCGCTCGAACTCGTTCTCGCGAAGGTCACCGCTCGCGGTCAGCGCGAGGTCTGGCGCTTCAACCCGGCCTGGGTGCGGCTCGAACAGGATATCGACGACGAATTCGGCACGGAGCGGGTGGCGCTGGTTTCGCGCGGCCAAAGCATCGAAGTCGGCGCTTTTCTCGGCCCCGAGCAAAAGGCCGCGCTCGCGCGCGACCTGGTCCGCGCGCTGGCCGACGCCCGCCGCGGCCCGCGCTTTGAACAGGATTACCGGTCGGGCGTTTAGCGCGAGCTCCGCAAGTTGATGGACTTTCGCGATTAGAACTTGCCAGTCTTCTGATTTTGCACGCTTTTTTTGTTCGAATGATTCCGCTCGAACAGAAAAGCGCGCTAGGACGCGCGCTCGGCCGCCTTGACGGCGATGGCGGCTTCCGCCTCCTCGAGCAAGCGCTTTTCGTTGGCCTTGAAATATTGCGAAAGATGCACGAGTCCAAGCGCCACAAGGACAAAGGCGGCGAAGGCGAAAGGCCCCTCGATGCGCATGAAGGCCGAAGTGAGAAAATAGCCGCCAAGCCCGAAGACATGCGCCCAGAGCAAGCCGCCCGCCGCGTTGAACAGGAAAAAACGCCCCGGCTCCAGCCGATTCGCGCCCGCGAGAACGGCGGCGAGCATGCGCAGCAGCGCGATGAAGCGCCCGACGAAGACGATCCACCCGCCCCAGCGCATGAACAAATATTGCCCAAGTCGCAGTTTTTGTGGGGTCACGCCAATATAATGGCCGTGCCGCTCCAAGAGACCCGTTCCAAATTCGCGACCGACCCAATAACCGATGTTGTCCCCGATAATCGCGCCGGCGGCGGCGGCCAGAATGACGCGTTCGATCGCCAAGCCGCCGGTTTGTCCGGCGTAGATGGCGGCGCCGACCAGCACCGTCTCGCCCGGCAATGGTAAGCCCGCGCTCTCCAGCGACACGACAAAAAAGATCGCCCAATAGCCATAAGTCGAGACAAGATGGACGATTTGAGCCTGATCGAACATATTTTCCATGACGCCGCTTCGCGTTCCTTGTTGGTTGTCGTGGAGCGCTGAATCCTCTCACATTTTCAAGCGAACATGAAGCGCGGCGGGAGCTCCAGGACAAGCCTCCAAGACAATCAACGCCGGGCGGCGCAAACAAAAGACCACTCCCTCAAGACCGTGAGAGGCCGAAAACCATGGACCGCCCGCAAGCTTCGTGGCGCCTAATGGAGCCGCGCCGGACTCTCGAGGTGCGCCGCGCCGCTCAGCGCGCCGCGCCCGAAAGCCGAGCCCTCGTCATCGAAGAACGAGGCGTCTTCCTCCAACGCCGGTTCGAGGACGTGAACAAGTCCACGAAGCACGGGTTGATCGGCGCCGGCGATTTTCCGGTTCAGCCCGGCGAGCGTCTCCCTGCTGGCGCGACGGGCGAAATCTCGCATGACGATCGAAACGAACCGACCCGCATTCACCCCGTTCTTGCGCGCCGCGGCGTGCACGCGCTCGGCGAATTCGCCGCCAATGCAACACACTGCGGCTTCGGCGACATTAGCGTTTGAACAGGAATGGATCATGTCCGCGATCACCATGACGTCCTCCTTCTCATTCCGTCAGCGTTCATATGTTGTGCTTACGCGCCGCGTTTGCGCGAGATCACGGCCGCGACGGTCCAACCGCTCGCAGCAAATTCCGTGCAACGAACCCATTTCGCGCTTTATTTCTTTTCGCGCTTTCTTGCGGCGCCGCGCTTCCGCCGATTCGTTTCCGGCTTGGGCGAGTTCTTGACCTCGCCCAAGCCGTATCGCCGTAAAAAAAAACTCTTCGCCATTCACGAGGATAAAGCGGACATAAAAGGCGCGACAACAACGTCTGGTGGAGCAGCGACACCCCACCACTCCCCTCGAAACCGGGACACATTGAAAACGCACCGGGTCTTTCGGGGTTCCGTCCGAAAAACATTTTTATATGCCGCGTCGCGCAAATTCGCTCCGCGAAACGGGCCTACCAGACGCCCGTGTTCCCCATCGACGCCCAGGGTTCCGCCGGCTCCAGCGGAGCGCCCCGCTGCAACAATTCGATCGAAATATTATCGGGCGTGCGGATAAAGGCCATATGGCCGTCGCGCGGCGGGCGGTTGATGGTCACACCGGCGGCTTGGAGCCGCGCGCAGGTCGCGTAAATATCGTCCACGGCGAAGGCGAGATGCCCGAAATTGCGGCCGCCCGTATAGACTTCGGCATCCCAATTATAGGTCAATTCGATCAATGGCGCATGGTCCCGCCTGGCCGACTCCGCGTCGCCGGGCGCCGCGAGAAAGACCAGCGTGTAGCGTCCCTTTTCGTTTTCGACGCGGTGCATTTCAATCAGTCCCAGGCCGCTCAGAAAGAAATCGAGCGAACGCGCCAGATCGGCGACGCGGATCATCGTATGAAGATAGCGCATGTCGAACGCTCCCATTGGTTTGGTCGGTTTCTTTTACCCCGCCAAGCTTTTACCGCCCCGAGAGGCCGAACGCACGCCTAGCCTCTTCCCGGCGACGTTCACGATTTGCGCGTGGGCGGACGGTTTGGTAGTTGCATCGCGGCAACGCCAAGCCCGGCCTTCATAAAATGCGCGCGGACACCCCATGAGCAAGGCCGAAAATGTCGATAAGGCCGATCCCGCGCGCAAATTGACGGCCGCCAAGGCGTCGATCGCCGCCAGCGCGCTGCTGACCTGCGCCAAGCTGGCGGCTGGCTTGTGGTCCGGTTCACTTTCCCTCCTGTCCGAGGCGGGGCACTCCGCCGTCGACACCGGTGCGACGATCCTCACTTATTTCGCGGTGCGCGAAGCCGATAAGCCGGCGGACGCCGAACATCATTACGGCCATGGCAAGATCGAGGCCCTGGCCGCCTTGATGGAGACCGGCCTGCTGTTCGGCCTCGCTTTGTTCGTCGTGGAGGAGGCCGCGCGCCGCCTCGGCGAACCCGCGCCCGTCGACGCGGACTGGCCGGTGTTCGCCGTGCTCGGCGTATCGATCCTGGTCGATCTCGTCCGCTCGCGCCAATTGTCCCGCATCGCCGAAGCGGAGGGCAGCGACGCGCTGGCCGCGGACGCGCTGCATTTCGCCAGCGATCTCATCGCGTCCGCTCTCGTGGCGGTCGGCCTCGCGGCGACGCGATTTGGCTTCGTGCATGGCGACGCCCTGGCGGCCTTCGGCGTCGCGCTGTTTATCGCCCTGGCGGGCTTTCGCCTCGGACGGCGAACCATCGAGACGCTGCTGGACGCCGCTCCGAGGGAGCTTGTTCCGCAATTCGAAAAGATCATCGGCGGGGTTCCGGGGGTGATCGCACTGGAGTCGTTGCGGTTGCGCACGGTCGGCCACAGCGTGATCGGCGAGGCTTCGATCGCGGTGTCGAGATCGCTGCGGGTGGAGCAGGCGGCGCGCATCAAGGACGCGGTTGTCGCCGCCGTGGAGGCGCACTCCCCGCGGGCGCGGATCACCGTGACGACGGAGCCGCGCGCGATCGACGACGAAACCGTGATCGAACGCATTTTGCTGGTGGCGGCGCGGCGGCATTTGCCGGTGCATCACATCATCGCGCAGCAGATCGAGGAACGGCTGTCGATCTGCCTCGACCTCGAACTCGACGCGGCCATGCCGCTGCGGCGCGCGCATGAGCTGGCCACGCAGTTCGAGAACGCCATTCGCGACGAATTCGGCGCCGACATCGAGATCGACACCCATCTGGAGCCGCTGGCCCCGCATATATTGATCGGCCGCGAAGCCGATCCCGTCATGCGGGACGCCATCGCGGATTCTCTCGCGGGTTACGCGGCGATCCAAGGCGACATTCACGACGTTCACGACGTGCGCGTGCGCGGAACCGCCGACGGTCTCGTAGTCAATTATCATTGCCGGGCCGACGATCTGCTGACCGTCGAGGCCGCGCATGAGGCGGTCGACGCGATCGAGCGGCGGCTGCGGGAAGAATTTCCGACAATTTTGCGCGTCGCCGGCCATTCCGAGCCCAGCGAAGCTTGATCCCGACGCATCGCAATTCCATCGCGGATCGCGTAGGATCGAACCGAGACCCCGGGCGCGGACGTTCGCGCTCTGACCGACGAGAAAAGCCGTGCCCGCACCGTCCGCCGACATCGCCACGCTGCCATTCGAACAGGCCATGCAGGAGCTCGAAGAGATTGTCGCCGCTTTGGAGAAATCCTCGGTTTCGCTCGACGAATCGGTAAAACTCTATGAGCGGGGCGAGGCCTTGAAGAAGCGCTGCGACGCCCTGCTCGCGCAAGCCGAGGCGCGTATCGAGAAAATCACGCTTGGCGAAAATGGCGCGCCCAAGGGCGTCGCGCCGCTCGACGTCGAGTAATCCTCGCGACGCGACGCCGACGCCGACATTTGCTAAACGGTTCGAAACGAGCGAATGTCGCGTTCCCCATCGCTCCGTTGGAGCATGTCCGCGCGTCAAAAAAAATGTGCCTGTTGGCGAAGGAGCTATGCGATGACCGAGGCGGAGGCGGATATGAAAGACCCACAATCGGAACTCAGCCCCCGAGGCTTTCTCGCGCGCGACTGGCCTTATGTGGTCATGCTGGCGCTCGCCGTTCTCGGAGTCGCCTTCGCGAGCGTGGCGGGTGGCTCCATGATGGCCTATTGGGAGATACTCGTCCCGGTTTTCGCCGCCGTATGCATATGGACAAGAGCGCACGAAACGCACCCGAAGCCCCAGTTGCGGCGCCTCGTCACGGTAGAGGCTCTTCACTGGGGCGCGGTGTTCGTCGCCATGCAGCTCGCATATGTGCCTGATGTGAAGAGCATGATGAACGCCGACGCCAGCGCGCTGATGGTGCTGACCCTATTGGCGCTGGGGACATTCACCGCGGGCGCTCAGCTTGGAGCATGGCGCATCTGCGTCGTCGGCGTCGTGCTCGCGCTTGGCGTGCCCTTCATCGCCTGGCTCGATCGGGCGACCTTGCTGATCACCATTGTGTCTGTGGCTCTCGCCGTCCTCGCCACCTTTATTTTCGTGCATCGCCGGCATGGCGCCGCGCAAGCCGAGAGTTGACTCGATTAATCCACCTGCTCTTCCTTGGCCGCCTTCAGCGACAACCGCTGCACGCGCGCCATGAATAGCCAAGAGGCCAAAAGCACCAGCGGCAAGGAGAGCGCGGTCATCTCTTCGGCGGTCACGCCGACGGGCAGCCAGCCCGCGTCCATGGCGCCCTTCGCGACAAAAGCCGTCAACCCCAAAAGATAATAGGCGAGCGCGGCGACCGAAATGCCCTGCACGATGCGTTGCAGACGCATCTGCAAGCGCGCGCGGCGGTTCATGTCGTGCAGCAGGTCGCGGTTCTGGCGTTCGAGCTCGAAGGTGATGCCGGTGCGCATCAGATTGATCGCGCGCTCCAGCTGGTTCGACAAGCGCGCCTGCCGCGCCTCGACGGCGTTGCAGGTCTCGATCGCCGGGTCGAGCCGCGCGCTGAAAAAATTGGTGATCGTCACATATTGGCTTTCCTTGGCCTCCTGCAGCAGATCCAGCCGGTTGTTGACCAGCGCGTGATAGGCGCGGCTGGCGCCGAAGCGAAAGGCGGCGCGGGTCGAGAGCGCCTCGCTGGCCGCCAGCAAATCCGATAGGCGCTTGAGCAAATCCTCGTTGGTGCGCGCGTCCCGCATGCGGCTGAGCGCGTGGGTGATGCCGGAAAGCTCGTGCTCCATCGCGCGCAGCTCCGGGCTCGCTCGCCGCGCCTCCGGCAGACCAAGCAGCGCCATGACACGGTATGTTTCGACTTCCAGCGCGCGCTGGACGATGCGGCCCGCCTCCAGCGCGCTCACGCCGCCGGATCGGATGACGAGCCGCGTGAAATTGGCCTCGTCCAAGGCGAAATCCGTCAGCAAATGGGCCGCGCCCTTGGCGACGCCGATCACGCAAAGACTTCGCGAATCGAACCGGCTCGCCAGTTCCTCCACGCTTTGTTCGCGGCCGACGACGCAAAGATGCGCGGCGACGATCAGGCGCCCCGCCGGTCGAAATCTTATCTCCCCCGCGCCCAAGGGATCGGGATGCGAGAAAGGCGCGGCGGCGTCCAGCGACGTGGACCAAGTGTAGGTGGTGAATTCGGTGTGCTGCTCCCAGCGCAAGGCCCAATCGCCGAGGGTCATGAATTTGAACTTGGCGTCCCCCGCCGCCGCGCAATCCGGAGAGGCGCAGAGCTTCTCGATTTCCTCGCGGTCCTCCCGCGCCTCGTCCTCGTTGGTGGCGAAGGCGAAATGATAGACGCGGCGGGGCGTCTCCATCGGCACGAAGGGGCGCGCGTGCAGTTCCGCCAGAACCGCCGCGCGCGACTCATGTTCCACGAAGGGCGTCACTGGCTTATTCATGCTGTCGTCCCATCAAGTGATGACGCTCGGTGTTTCCCGGCCTAAATACGTCCCGACGTGGGCGAGGCGGCGCGACAGGTCGATAAGGTCGCCGAGAGCCGCCTGCGTCTCCAGGTCCTGGCGCGCGACATCGGGCTCGAAGCGCTCGATATAGACGCGCAAGGTCGCGCCGGCGGTGCCGGTGCCGGACAGGCGATAGACGATGCGCGAGCCGTCGGTGAACATCACGCGCAACCCCTGCCCTGCGGAGTCGGAGCCGTCGACCGGATCGTGATAGGCGAAATCGTCGGCGGCGGCGACCTCGAGCGCGCCGAAGACTTCGCCCTGGAGCTTGGGAAGTTTTTCGCGCAGCGTTTTCATCAGGTCATCGGCGTTGGCGCTATCGACCTCCTCGAAATCATGGCGCGTATAATAATTGCGGCCATAAGTCGCCCAATGTTCGCGCACGATATGGTCGACGCTCTGGCGGCGCGCGGCGAGTATGTCGAGCCATAGCAAGACCGCCCAGAGCCCATCCTTCTCGCGCACGTGATTGGAGCCCGTGCCGGCGCTCTCCTCGCCGCAAATCGTGACGAGGCCGGCGTCGAGCAGATTGCCGAAAAACTTCCATCCCGTCGGCGTCTCGAACAGCGGCACGCCGAGCCTTTGCGCGACGCGGTCGGCGGCGCCGCTGGTCGGCATCGAGCGGGCGATCCCGACGATTCCGCCTTTATAGCCCGGCGCGAGATGCGCATTGGCGGCGAGAATGGCGAGACTGTCGGAAGGCGTCACGAAGCGCGAACGGCCGATAATCAGATTGCGGTCGCCGTCGCCATCCGACGCCGCGCAAAGATCGGGCGAGGCGGGCGACATCGCGAGATCGTAAAGATGCTTGGCATAGACGAGATTGGGATCGGGGTGATGACCGCCGAAATCGGGCAACGGCACGCCATTGATGACGCTGCCCTTGGCGGCGCCGAGCGCGTCTTCGAGAATGGCGTGCGCATAGGGGCCGGTGACCGCCGACATCGCGTCGAATTTGATCGTAAAACCGCCGCGAAAAGCGGCGCGGATGCGGTCGAAGTCGAACAGCGTCTCCATCAGCGCGCGATAATTCTCCACGCTGTCGACGATCTCGACGCGCATGTCGCCGAGTTGCGTCGCTAGAAGCGAATCGAGATCGACGTCCGCCGCCTCGACGATTCTGTACGAAGCGATTTCGCGCGTGCGCGCATAGATGGCCTCGGTGATTTTTTCCGGCGCGGGGCCGCCGTTGCCGACATTATATTTGATGCCGAAATCGCCGTCCGGGCCGCCCGGATTATGGCTCGCCGACAGCACGACGCCGCCAAACGCCCCAAGCTTGCGGATCAGCGCCGAGACCGCCGGCGTCGACAGAATGCCGCCACGCCCCACCACCGCGCGGCCGAAACCGTTGGCCGCGGCGATCTTTAGAATTGTTTGAATGGCTTCGCGGTTGTAGTAGCGGCCGTCGCCGCCGACGACCAGCGTCCTCCCGGCAAAACCCTCCAGACTGTCGAAAATCGATTGCACGAAATTTTCGACATAGTTCTTTTGCTGAAACACCGGAACTTTTTTGCGCAGGCCAGAGGTGCCGGGGCGCTGGTCGAGATAGGGCGTGGTGGCGACGGTTTTCGTCATGGCGCATCCCCGGCTTTGGTCATCAAATGAAAACGCGGCGGGACGAATCGCTTCGGAACGCCTCAAATGTCTTTTAGCTTAAAATGGCCGCATCGTTAGGGAGAGGATGCGCCGGCCCTCAATCCCGGCGGCGCAGCGCCTGGTCCAGGTCCGCGATCAGGTCTTGCGCGGTTTCCAGCCCCACGGAGAGGCGGATCACGTCGGGGCCGGCGCCGGCGGCGAGTCGCTGTTCGTCGGTCAATTGCCGATGCGTCGTCGAAGCCGGGTGCAGGATCAGGCTCCGGGTGTCGCCGACATTGGCGAGATGCGAAAACAGTTGCACCGACTCCACCAGTTCGACCCCGGCCTCGAAGCCGCCATTGAGCCCGAAGGTGAAGACCGACCCCGCGCCGCGCGGCAGATATTTTTTGGCGAGATCACGATAGGGGCTCGACTCCAATCCGGCATAGGAGACCCAGGCGACGGCGGGATGGCTTTCGAGAAATTCGGCGACACGCGCGGCGTTGGCGACATGGCGCTCCATGCGCAGCGGCAGCGTCTCGACGCCCATGATGGTCAAAAAGGCGTTCATCGGCGCCAGCGTCGGGCCGAAGTCGCGCAGCGCCACCGCCCGCGCCTTCATCGTGAAGGCAAAATCGCCGAAGGTCTCGAAAAAATCGAGCCCGTGATAGGCGGGCTCCGGTCCCGCGAGCGAAGGGAATTTGCCGCTGGCCGCATAATCGAACTTGCCCGACTCCACCACCGCCCCGCCCAGCGAATTGCCGTGCCCGGCGAGGAATTTCGTCGTCGAATGACAAACGATGTCGGCGCCCCATTCGAGCGGACGGCAGAGATAGGGCGTCGCCAGCGTATTGTCGACGACGAGCGGAATGCGGGCGTCTTTGGCGACGCGTGCGATGGCCTCGATATCCGCCACCACGCCGCCGGGATTGGCGAGGCTTTCGATGAAGATCGCCTTGGTGCGCTCGGTCAGCGCGCGCTTGAAATTTTCCGGGTCTTTCTGATCGACGAAATGGCAGGTCCAGCCGAGTTTGCGAAAGCTCGTCCCGAATTGCGTCAGCGACCCGCCGTAGAGATTGCGCGAGGCGATGAATTCGTCGCCTTGCTCCAGCAGCGTGAAGAAGGTCAGGAACTGCGCCGCGTGCCCCGAGGCCGCCGCGACCGCCGCGCGTCCGCCTTCCAGCGCCGCGATGCGCTCCTCCAGCACCGCGACGGTCGGATTGCTCAGGCGCGAATATACATGGCCGAAATTGTGCAAATTGAACAGCGACGCGGCGTGCTCGGCGTCCTCGAACACATAGGACGAAGTTTGATAAATCGGCGTGATCCTCGCGCCGGTCGAAGCGTCCGGCATGGCGCCGGCGTGGATCGCCTTGGTCTCGAATCCGTGGTCGGTCTTGGCGCTCGCCTCGCGTTCGCGAAGGGGCTTACGCGTCGGCGGCGTCGGCGCGCGACTGGAGATCACTCCGGTGTTAACCCCGCTCCAGGCGAGTTCGCCGCCGAGGCGGCCATATTCGATCTTGAGACAGCGGTTCATCACGACATCGAGACCAGCGGCGCGCGCGCGTTCCGCTGCCGCGTCGTCGCGCACGCCAAGTTGCATCCATACGGTTCTGGCGCCGACGGCGATGGCTTCGTCGGTGATCGCGCCGGCGAATTGCGAGCGGCGGAAAATCTCCACGATGTCGATCGGCGCATCGACCGAGGCGAGGTCCGGGCGCACGGTCTCGCCAAGCAGCGTTTGGCCGGCGAGGCCGGGATTAACGGGAATGACGCGATAGCCCTTGCCCTGAAGATATTTCATGACGAAATAGCTGGGCCGGTTCCAGTTGGCGCTCGCGCCGACGAGCGCGATGACGCGCGACCGCGACAGAATCTTTCGAATCAGATCGTCGGGATAGTTTAGATCGTCGGCGGCGTCGCTCATGCGCCTCGGGCCTCGGGGAACAGGTTCCGCAACGCGTCCTCATTCGCCGCGCAAACGCCGCGCTCGGTGATCAAGGCCGTGACGTAACGCGCCGGCGTCACGTCGAAAGCGAAGTTGCGCGCCGGCGTTCCCCGTGGCGTCAGGCGCACCCGCCTTATGGCGCCCGTATCGTCGCGGCCGCTGATATAAGTCACTTCGTCGCCATCGCGCTCCTCGATGGGTATCTCCTTCACGCCGTCGGCGATGCGCCAGTCGAAGGTCGAGGCCGGCAGCGCGACATAGAAGGGCACGTCGTTGGCGTGGGCGGCGAGCGCCTTGAGATAGGTGCCGATCTTGTTGCAAACGTCACCCGCTCGCGTCGTGCGGTCGCTGCCGACGATGCAGAGATCAACGAGTCCGTGCTGCATCAGATGTCCGCCGGTGTTGTCGGCGATCACGGTATGCGCGACGCCCTCCCCCGCGAGTTCATAGGCGGTGAGGCTCGCCCCCTGATTGCGCGGCCGCGTCTCGTCGACCCACACATGCAAATCGACGCCGGCGCGCGCGGCCTTGTAAATCGGCGCCAGCGCGGTGCCCCAATCGACGGTCGCCAGCCAGCCGGCGTTGCAATGGGTAAGAATATTGACGCGCGCGCCGCCCTTGCGCGCGGCGGCGTCCCGTATCAGCGCGGCGCCATGGTCGCCGATGGCCTCGCAGCAAGCGGCGTCTTCGTCGGCGATGGCGCCCGCCTCGGCGTAGGCGAATTCCAGGCGCCGCGTCGAGGGCGCGGCGAGCAGAACGGCGCGCGCGCGATCAAGCGCCCAGCGCAGATTGACCGCGGTCGGACGCGTTTGGTTCAGCGCGTCATAGGCGCGCGCGATCGCGCCGTCGCCGGCGGCGTCGCGGGCGGCGAGGGCGAGGCCATAAGCCCCGACCGCGCCGATCAGCGGCGCCCCGCGCACGATCATGTCCCTGATCGCGACAACAGCGTCCTCCAGCGAGGACAAACGCCGCGTCTCGAAGGCGAAGGGGAGCTTCGTCTGATCGATGACTCGAACGCTGGCGCCGTCCGGATCGAGCCAGATCGATCGATAATGGCGTCCGTCGATTTTCATCAGCGATGCTCCAAACCGCGCCTATTTTCCGTCGAGGAATTCCGCCACGCCGGGAATGGCGCGCAGCGACGCCAAATCTTCCGCGGTCGGCAATTGCGGTCGATCCCGCCGTGCATTCACGAGGCAGAGGAAGCCCAAGGCCTCCCCCGCATTCGCGCGAAACTGGTGCCAGGTCCAGGGCGCGATGGTGACGAGATCGTGGATTTCCAGCGCCCGCGTTTTTTCGCCGACAAGGCATGTCCCGCGCCCGCGCAAGATCATGACGGCGTGGACATGCTCGTGTCGCTCCAATGTGGAGAAACCGCCCGGCTCGATCTCGAAGTAGCGCAGTTCTCCCGCGAGGTTCGGATCGGTGAACAGAACTTGTCGCGAGATCGCCTTGAACGGCGCGCTGCCCTCTTCCTTGTAGTTCAGCCGCTCCACGCCCGCCCAGCGAAAGCCGGCCTCGGCGTCGCGAAAACCATCGAAATCGTCGCCAGACATCGCGCTCATCCGCAAGAGTAGGTTTCGACCGCGCGCACGAAGGCGCGGGTCTCGTCCGCGAGTTTATCGTGCTCGGCGAGGAGCAGATCGCCGCCGATTAGCAGCATGGCGTCCGTGCCGTAAAAGTCGAGAGTTTCCGCGACGCGGCGCAATGTCAAGCCTCCGGCGGGAACCGGCGCGGAGGGTGAAAGTTCGCCAAGCGGCTCCCGGCAAGCGTCGGCGATGGCGCGGCAGGTTGCTTGGCTGTAGCCGAAACGCCCCCCGAACGTCGCGAAAATGACCGCGTCCGCGCCAAATAGCCGATAGAGCCTGGCGTAGAGCGGCGGCGAAATCCGCGCGCCGCCCGTAAAGCTTGGATGGGCGAAAAAGCAAAACCCGGGATGCTTGCGCTTCAGCGCGACGAAATTCGACGCGCCGATGATCGCCGGCGCCAGCATCGCGACGCACAGTCCTTCGCTGGCGGCGAAATCGAGCCGGTGGTCGATCTGCTCGAAATCGCCCCACAGGCTCGGAACGTAATGGGTGAGCCGGCCGGTGACGCGCTCGGCCTCGCGCATGGCGCGGGCGCAAGCCGCGACGCGCTGCTCGAAGGGGCTATAGTCCTGGTCGGCGAGGCCGTGATCGTCCTTGATGAAATCGGCCCCGCCCTTGGCGAATTGGAAGGCGAGGTCAGCCAGTTGGCGCGAGGACATGCCCTGCGGCTTCAGCGCCGAACAGGTCATCGCGCGCCGCTCGGCCCCGGCAAGCCTGCGCAGACCGTCGAGCCCGCGGTTAGGGCCGCCGAACGCCGCGAGCAACGCCGCGGGAATTTGTGCGTCCACCAGCGAAATATCGTCGTGCATCGAGGTGTTGCCGAACAGAATATTCAGCAATTGGCCGGCGTCCCGGCCGACCGTGCGCGCGCAAAGCTCGACGGTCACGTCGAAATAGCCGGCGCCCGCGTCAGAAATCGCCCTCACCTTGCCGACGATATTTTCGAGGATTGCCGGATCGCGAACCCCCGCGAGCGGCATTTCAACGCTCTGCTCGACGGCGATGTTTCGCGCGCGATCCTCGATTGAGCCCGCGTCGGCCCGAACGCGATAATGCGCTGTTATGTTCGAGCGCGTCTCTGCTCCGCTCATCGATCCCCCGTCATGCTCATTTGCCGCCGCGGCCGCCGCCCGCGAATCCCTTCGCGCGCGCCCGGGCCTCATAAGCCAAGGAAAAGGCGCCCGCGCAACCCGTCGCGCCCGGCTTCGCCCCGCTCTCGCCACGAAAATCGCAATTTTGTCTTCCAAGCTTCGAGGGTCCGCGCGAGCGCGCCGTCGCTTAAGGGATCGTTCATCATGTCATGGTGAATTTCCCGTGAACAAAACCGAAGTTGTGTAAAGGGTTGAAGTCGTGGGCTATCTTTCTCCGCCACCATCTCCACAGCCCGTTGTCGTCTATAAGGACGTCGGCGGCTTGGTCAGCGACTACGAAGCGCGAACCGAGGATTATCGCCGCGAAAATCGCGAGGTGCGGCTGCACGAATGCCGCTCCGCCTGCACGCTGGCCCTAAGCCTGCCCAACGTCTGCGTCTATCCCGACGCGAAGTTGAAGTTCCACCAGGCCTATAATGAGTTGACGCGAGAGGCGGATCTTGGCGTTTCGGCGCGCTTGTTCGACAGTTATCCCGCCGCCGTGCGGGATCGGCTTGGTTATTTGACCCGACAATATAAGGTGCTGAGCGGCGTCGAACTGATCGCGCTCGGCGTTCGCGACTGCGCCCGAGGCGACCGCGTGATGGTCGCCGCGAAAAAGCCGCCGGCGCCGCCGCCCGCTCCGACCGCCTCCCCGATTCCCTCTCCGAATCCCTTGCGCGAAATCGCTCAGAACGTGCAGGTGGCGGTGGCGAACGCCCTGGCCCGGCCCGCGGACGCCCCGGCCGGGTCGACCACCATCGCGATCACCGACCGCAATCCGGTCCCTCCGGCGCTCGCGCGGCTCGCCGGCGACGCCGAGGCTCGCGCCGGGCGGATCGCCGAACTCATCCCGCTGCCGCCGCGGCGTCCGGACATGAGCTTCATGTCGGCCGAGGCGTCCTTTGCCCAATCATCCCGCCTGATCGCCGGGGCGCAGCCCATTCTCGACGCAAGCCGCTTCGCGCCGGCCGTCTATTCGCCTCGAGCGGACGTGGAGCCGTCAAAAGACGAGAAGTTCGGGGGTTAGGCGCCGGGCGGGCGCCAATCGAACGCGCGGTCGGGTTCAACCAAAGATCGCCGCCAATCGCGAATTTATTCTAACTGGAAACGCAAGATTATAAGTTAATTATATGTATACGGAAAAAATGCGAATCTAAAGCGCAAGCCCGGAGGTGCTTAACCGGGTATTAATTTCCACAAAAAGCGCACAAAGACTGTTAGTACATGATGGTATCCTAATTTCGCGACAGACAGTTCGGTAACCACACGAAGATCATTGGTTTTACCAGAATACACCCTCACTGTATACAAGATCACGGACGAAATTCAACTGTGGGGCGTATCGATGTCGCTGGACGCAAGAATGTCAGTCGCGCTCGATTTCACACCGGCGAAGGCGGTCGTTTTTCGCAATCTGACCTGGTGCGGCTTTTGGGCGATCCTCATGCTCACGAGCGGCGCGCTGATCGCGCTGCTTGAGGATGGGCGCCTCCACTCGGTTAGCGTCGTCCTCTTCCTCTATGCTCTTCAAGCCCTGATCGCTGAATGTATCGGCGTGAGGGTCTCCGAGGGGTGCATTTCGGCGCCGCGCCGCTTCAGCCACGCCTTGCCCCAGTTGGTGCTGTGGCGCGCGGAAGCGCTGCTGTGCGATGTGAACCGCGTCGCGTCGATCTCCAGGCGCGGCAATGGCGGCGAGGTGAACATCCGTTGGCTGGGCGACGTCGAAGTGCCGGTCATGCTGGCCAGTCGGGACGTGAAATTGGCGTTTTTCGAGGTTTTGCGCCAGTCGCGGCCCGATGTCGCCATTTACCGAAAAAGCTAAAGGCTCCTCCGCTCGCCAGCCCGCCATCGCCGGCCCAATTGCCCGGCGGCGGCGGGCGCGCCCATTGGCTCCGTCAAACATTTAGGCTATTTTTCGCCACGAACTTGGCTTAGCGTGTGCGTGTCGGGGGAACGGGAACGGCTAAACGCGATTGCCAACAAGGGATTTGATCGCCGGGCTCCATCCACTGATTTCTGGGCTCTCCGCGTCGCGGACAGCCGGAATGACCCCATGAGTCGTCGCGCGGACCTTGCGTCGCGCGGATATGCCGGCGGGAAGCCGCGAGATGCGCACCGACCCCCGGGCGCCGGCGCATTGGAAATGGGAGCGAGACATTTTGTTGCAAGGCGCCAGCGTCCGCGCATCCCGATATTCGGCCCGGAATTTCTCCTTCATCTTGGGAGCGCTGACGGCATTGCTGGCGACCACGGCGCCGTCGATGACCGAGACCGCCGCGGCCAACGGCGACACCCGCACCATAAACCTCTTTTATGTGCATACCGGGGAGTCGATATCCGCGACCTATCTGGTCAACGGCCAATACAATCCGGCGGCGCTGCAACAACTCAACTGGTTTTTGCGCGACTGGCGACACAACGAGCCCATCGAAATGGACCCGCGATTGTTCGACGTGGTCTGGGAGGCCTATCGCGGCGCCGGAGCCGAGGGCCAGGTCGTGACCGTCGTTTCCGCCTATCGTTCGCCCCAAACCAACGCCATGCTGCGGGCGCGCTCCCGCTCGGTCGCCAAATTTTCGCAGCATATGCTGGGCAAGGCGATGGACACCACCATGCCGGGAATGCCCATGTCGCACATCCGCGAGATCGGCATGCGGATGCAGCGCGGCGGCGTCGGCTACTACCCGACAGCGGGGACGCCCTTCGTGCATCTCGACGTCGGCAATGTGCGCGCCTGGCCGCGCATGAGCTACGATCAGTTGGTCCGGCTGTTCCCGGACGGCAAGACCGTGCATCTGCCGAGCAACGGCCAGCCGCTGGCTCGCTATGACGAGGCCAAGGCCGAGATCGAGGCGCGCAACAACGGCGCGATCGTCATGGCTCCGCGCAAGTCGTCCGGCGGTTTCTTCGCGTTTCTGTTTGGCGGCGGCGAGGACGAGGGCGAGGACGCCGCGCCGGCCCCCGCCCCCAGCACGCGCAAGCAATGGGCGGAGCTCGCGCCGCGCAATTCGAGAGCGGCCAAGGTCGCCGCCGCCGAGTCGGACGAGGAAGGCGGCGGCGAGTCCCCCGTCGACACGCGCCGGTCGGCCGCGATCGCGAAGGCGCAGGCGAATTTGCCGCGCGGCGAGACGGTGATGACGGCGGCTCCCGACGACAAGCCGTCGCAGCCGGCGCCGCGCGAAAAAACCGTCGCTGTCAATGCGCCGCTCCCGCCCGAACGCCCCGCCTCGCTCGTCAAGCCGAGTCCGATCGAGCCGCCTCCCGCGGCGGACAAGCGTGTCGGCTTGGCGTCGGTCGAGCCAGAGGACGCCGGCAGATTTTTGCGCGGCGATTTGGCTGAACAGGCGCGGGAATTGGAGAGCGCCGCCGACGCGCCGACGCAGTCGAACGCGCCCTTGCCGCCGCGCCGGCCGCGGGATTTGGTCGCCAGTTTGGACGCGCCGCTGCCGCCGACGCGACCGATGGAGCTCGGTTTCGCGGCGAGCGAAGACGCTTCGCCTGCCGCCGCCGCGGCGAACGTCCCGCTGCCTCCGTCTCGGCCCAAGAGCCTTGGCGCCGCGGAGCGCGGGCGGCCCGACAATGCGTTGGCGACGCTGATCGACGTGACGGGATCGGTCGATGGCCGGCCAGGGACGCAGCCTGCGGGGATGCGCGGCAGCGACGGTGAGATGCTTGCCTATGCGCCGCCGGCGCCCGTCCAGGAGACCGCCGCGGGCAAGCCAGCCGCCAAGGCCGGCGCGCCGCGCACGAGCTTTGTCCCCGCCCGTCTGGACCACTCGAATTTCCAGGCGATGACGCAAACGACGCCGGCCAGCAAAACGTCGATGGGTTCGGTGCTCGGCGCCTCGATCGGCGCCGTTCGCTCGGCGGCCCGCGCCGCCGAGCCGAATATGTTGAGCTCCCAGAATGGCGGCGCCGCGACGCGCTTCTCCAATCAAATCTCGGCGCCGGCGACGGATAAATTCGCGGGACGATGATGTTCCTACGCGCGACGGCGCGTCACTCCTCGCTCCAGAAATAATGCCATACGCCATCCGAGCCGAAGCCCATGCGCATCGTCTTCGGACGCCCCTGCTCCAGCGAGCGCGCGAGGTCGTAAAAGCGCACGCAGCTCCATTGTCCGCGCTCCTCCGCTTCGTTCGCGGGCGGGGCGGGGAAGGCCGGCCATTCGTAAAGCGTGACCGGTCCACGCTGGATCTTGGCGTAAGGCTGCGCCAACACGGCGCGCGCGACGTTCAGAATCTCGAAGCCCTTCCGATCGAACGACAGCGACCGCAACACCTCGATCGGATCGGTTCCGGCGGGATGTTTCTTGACGCCGCGCTCGAACAGCGGGCGCGTCTCGTTCCAGTCAATCGGGATACGCAACGCTTCCAACTCGCCCTTGTCGCAGGCCGCGAGAATTTTTTCGCGGATCGCCGCGACCTGAGCCGGCAGCGCGGCAAGATCGCGCGAGGGCGGTGAGGCTGTGTCAGCGTCCGTGGCGCGTTGGGTCATGCGGGCCTCCTCGGGGCGATGGTCGGAACGATCGCGCGGGCGTAAAGTTCTTACAATCGCCATTCTATCGGATAATCTCGCGCGGGGATAAACTCCCGCGCCTGGAGCGACGATGAACGAGCCCGCGCATAAAGAGAACGAAAAGGCCCCCGCCACGCCGCTGGAGCTGATGACGCGGCGCTCGAAAGCCATGCTGCTGACCGAGCGTCTGCTGCGCCTCGCGGCCGCGCTGACGACTCTTGGGCTGGCTTTTTTGGCGCTATCCTGGTCCGGGCTGTGGTTGGAAATCGGCGCGCCGTGGCGCGTCGTCGGCGTGGCGCTCTTCGCGCAGGCCGCGCTGTTTCTGCTCGTTCGGGAGATTTTGCGCGGGCCCCCGGGTCGGCGCCAGGCGCTGCGGCGGCTCGACGCGGAGGACGCCAGCGGACTGCGTCCCGCCGCTTCGCTGGAGGATAAACTCGCCGGCGACGCGCCCGATCCCGCGACGGCGACGCTGTGGGAAGCGCATCGCCGTCGGCTGGAGCGAGCCCTCGCGGCGCTGCCGGTCGCGCCGCCGCGGCCCGATCTGCCTCGACGCGATCCCTTCGCGCTGCGCGCGCTGGCGCTGGTCGCGGCGGTGGGGATGGCCTTCGTCGCCGGCGGGGATAAATCGGCGCGGCTGCGGGCCGCGCTCGACTGGCGGGGCGCGGGCGTTTCCTTCGAAACGGCGCGCTTCGACGCTTTTCTCGATCCCCCGCCCTACACCGGCCGCCCGCCCCTGGTGCTCGGCGACAAGGACATCGGCCAGACATCGGAGGCGCCCGTCAATTCGGTGCTGCATCTGCGCTTCGCTGGCGCCGCCAAGACCGAGGGCGCGCTGGAGCCGGTCGCCGCGCCGCGGGGCGCCGAAAAAGCCGCCGAGCAGGAGCAGAGATTTAAGCTGACGGGCGCCGCGCGCATCGTGCTGCCGGATGGCCGCGCCTTCAATCTGGCCGTCATCCCCGACCGACCGCCGAGCATCGAACTGCTGGAGGCGCCGCGCAACAATCTGCGGGGCACGATGACGCTGCGCTACCAGACCGACGACGACTACGGCGTGATCGAGGCGCTGGCGCTGCTGTCGCGCCCTGGCGCGCGGCGCGCGCTCTATCCGCCGCCGCGGCTGCCGCTGACGCCGCTGCCCGAGCGCGAGGGGCGCGGCGAGGCGCGGGCGACGCTCGATCTCTCCGACAGCCCGTGGGCCGGCGCGAATGCGACGCTGACTCTGGACGCGCGTGACGAAGGCGGCAACGAGGGCTTCTCGAAGTCCGTTGAGCTTACGCTGCCTCAGCGCCATTTCACCAAGCCGCTGGCGCGCGCTTTGGCCGAGCAGCGCCGCGCGCTCGCGCTCGACCCCGAGAACCGCGCGCAAGTGCGGCTGGCGCTCGACGGCCTCTCGATCGCGCCGGAACTGTTCGACACGCCCTCGTCAATCTATCTGGGTTTGCGCACGGCGCGGCGCGGACTTGACGGTCCCCGAAGCGACGACCAATTGCGCGAGGTCGCCGAACTGCTGTGGGCGATGGCGCTGAGCCTGGAGGGCGGCGATCTCGCCCAGTCCGAGCACGATCTGCGCGAGGCGCAGCGCAAATTGCGCGAGGCGCTGGCGCGCGGGGCCGACGAACAGGAGATCGCGAAACTCACCGATGAGTTGCGCGAGACGATGGAGAAATTCCTGCAGGGCATGTCGGAACAGGCTGCGCGCCAGCGCGATCCCGACGCGACGCGGGCCGGAAAGGGCGAGGGGCGCGAAATAACCAAGGAAGACCTCGACAAAATGCTCGACGAAATGGGTCAGGCCGGCAAATCCGGCGACCTCGCGCAAGCGCAAAAGCTGCTCGACGATTTAGAAAACATGTTGGAGAATCTCGAGCCGTCGCAAGGCGGCGGCAAGAGTTCCAGCGCGCGGGAAAGCGGCCGCTCCGAACTCGACCAGATGTCGCGAGATCAGCAACAGTTGCGCGACGAGACTTTCCAGGGCGCGGCGCCGGGCGAAAAATCGGGGGCGAACCCGCAGCCGGGACAAGGCTCGCGAGAGGAGCGTCAACACGCGCTGCGCGAACGGCTGGAACGCCAGCGCGAGGCGCTGCGGCGCTCCGGCGAGGGCGCGCCGACCGAACTTGACGACGCCGACAAAGCGATGAAGGACGCCGAGCAGGCGCTCGGGCAAGGACAGAGCGGCGCCGGCAAGGCCGTCGACGCGCAGGGCCGCGCGCTGCAGGCGCTAAGGCGCGGCGCCGATGAATTGGCGCGGCGCGGCGAACAGGAGGGCGGTGCGGGCGAAGGGAGCGGGCAAGACGCACGCGGCCAGCCGGGCTCCAAGGGCAAGGGCGCGGATCGCGATCCGCTCGGCCGCGACATGGGCAGCCATGGCCAACACGACTCCCATTCCCGTTACGACCCGCTGGGCCTGCCGCCGGCGCAACGCGCCCGCCGCGTGCAGGACGAGGTCCGCCGCCGACTTGGCCAGCCGGAGCGCCCGGCAGAAGAACTCGACTATCTGCAACGCCTGCTGCGGCGGTGAGGATTCGGCGGAACCGCTTGAGCCTGCTTCAGGCGGCCCAAGGGGAGGCCCCTTGCTCCCAAGCTTCCCGCAACTTGGCTTCGAACGCGGCCGGATCGGCCAGGAGCGCCGCGCGAATGTCGCGGGCTTCGTCGCCGGCCACGACGTAGTCCTGGCCGGTCCGCACGCCTTCCAACGCCCGCTCGGCGACTTGCCGGGGCGACGTCTTGGGCGCGTTCACTCCCGCCGCCATGTCGGTGTCGATGAAGCCGGCGTAAACGCCGGTCACTTGGACGCCTTGCGCTCGCAACTGGGCCCGCGCCGCGTCGGTGACGGCGAGCGCCGCATGCTTGGGGGCGCAATAAGTGGCGTTGAAAGGATTGACGAACCAGCTGACCACGGAGAGCATATTGACGATCGCGCCGCCGCCGTTGCGCGCGCGCATCATGGCCAGCACGCCGTAAACGTTCACCTCCATCTCCCGTCGCAAGGCGTCTTCCGATCCCTCCGTAAGCATTGGGGTTTTGAGCATGAGCCCGGCGTTGTTGATCAACAGGTTCACGTCCGGGCATGACTTGATCGCCGCCGCGATGTCGATCGGGGATGTGACGTCGAGACGGATCGGCGTCAACCGCGTATCGGAGATGGCGGAGGGGTTGCGCGCGGCCGCATAAACCTTCGCGGCTCCTCCCGCGAGTAGAGCCTCTGTATAGGCCCTGCCGAGACCTCGGTTGGCGCCTGTCACCACGGCGACGGATCCCTCGATGTTCATTTCATCCTCCCGTCGCGCCTGTCCTCCTAATCTCCCCGATACACGCAGCCCTCGAAACAGCTGTCACGGAACACGCCGACCTCGCGTAGCCCCGGCGCGAATGGCGCGAGATCGCCCCATATATATAGACAGAGATTCTCCAGCGTCGGCTTGCCGAGCCCATCAAGGTCGTTGAGGAAACTGTGATCGAGCTTTTCGCGCAGCTCCGCGAGGCGGCGCCCGAGCTTGCCAAGGTCCATCACCCATTGCTCGTCCTGGCTTCGCTCGCCGCGCAGCGTCACCCGCACCCGGAAGGAGTGCCCGTGCAGATTGCGGTATTTGCCGCCGGTTGGATGCTCCGGGTCGTACAGCGCATGCGCCGCCTCGAAATAAAACTCCCGGAAGACCTCGAAACTCGCCACGTCTACTTCACCCCGATGATCTTGTGCGTCTGCAACGACAGGCGCCAGCGCGGATGGCGCAGGCAATAGTCGATCGCCGCCTCCCTATTGCGCAGAATCTCCGGCCCGTCCATGGGCTGCAACAGGAAATGCGCGAAGTCGAGGCTCTGGAAAGCTTCGGGCTCCGCCCCCGACTGCGGGAACACCAGTTTTAGCTCGTGGCCCCGGGTCTGGCGCAGCGGCGCGCCGGCCTTGGGCGAAACGCAAATCCAGTCGATCGACGTGGGGACGGGCAGCGTTCCATTGGTCTCGACGGCGATCTCGAAACCCTGGCCATGCAGCGCGGCGATCAGCGCTTCGTCGATCTGGAGCGTCGGTTCGCCGCCGGTCAGCACGACGAAACGTTGGTCCCGCGCCGGCCCCCAGAGCCGCGCCAGCAGAGCCGCGAGTTCCTCGGCGTTGGAGAATTTGCGGCCGTTCTCGCCATCCACGCCGACAAAGTCGGTGTCGCAAAAGCCGCAGACCGCGCGCGGGCGATCCTCCTCGCGCCCGGTCCATAGATTGCAGCCGGAGAAGCGACAGAACACGGCGGCGCGTCCCGCGTGACGCCCTTCGCCCTGCAAAGTTAAAAAAGCCTCCTTGACCGAGTAGACCATCGAATACCGCGCGAAAATGGCCCGCAAGGGCCGTGTCTCCAACCGTCAGCCCTTCTTGGGCCGCTCGACGTCGACGCCGCCGGGCTCGGCGGGAGCAAGAGGAGGAGTCGGACCGAGACCGCGAATATAGGCCACGATGTCGTCGATTTCCCGTCGCGTCAGGCTCATGTCGGGCATTTTAGGATGCGGATCGGTGAGGAAGGCGGCGATCGCCTTGTTGTCGGGCAGGCGGCGCGCGATGTCGGCGAAAGGCGGCGCGTCGGCGTTGGCCGAATGCTGATCCGCCGCGACGACATGGCAGGCCGCGCACCAACGCTTGGCGATCACGCCGCCATGCGCCGCGTCGGCGCCCAACGCGGGGGCGCAAAGGCCGCCGACAATCGGCGCGATCATGGTGAATGAAACGAGTCGGCGTAACCCGGTGATCATCGCGGCGTCCTTCTTCTGGCGGGCACGGGCTCCGACATTCGATTCGCGGCGGAGTCCTCAAGTTTGACTTTAACCACACGGCGAGGCCGGCGGGAAGAAATGGCTTCGCCGCGCGGCGCGTCAAGGCGACGCAAGACCTCCCGATGACGGATAAAATTTGTCCCGACGCACCCTCTCGAATGGCGAATATGTGACCTTGTTGCAACACTCGCCAACATAAAGATGCGATCCAGTGATTTGGCCCACAAAGCCCCTTTTCAGCCATAAACGCCGCGCTAAAGTCATCGTGTCACAAGGTCATCGAAGACGCGGCGACAACTTCCCAATGCGATACATCCGCGGGGAGACGGCGGTTTTTTGCTCGAATTCGATCTGAAGTTGACACGGCGGAGTGTTTGGCGTGTGCGCGGCCGGGACCGCGTTTGGGGAAGACGAGCGGTCATGACGAGGCCTTTTCAAATCAGTCTATTCGCATTGGGCGCGCAAAGACACGGCATGGCTCTGGGCTACATCCTGGGCGGCGCATGGGTCGCGATATTGCTGGTCGCCTTCGCCGCTCCCGCTCCGGCTCTCGACGGGGCCGATCAGCGCCTGACCTCGCCGACCGCTCAACTGCCAATGTTCAAGGATCCACGCGCCGCGCTTCGCGCGGGGCTGGAGAGTTACCATTCCGGCAAGGCTGGCGCCTCCATCGAGGCGCTGCGTTACGCGGCCGACGGCGGCGAATATCTGGCGCAATGGAAACTCGCCCGGATGTACGCCGAGGGCGACGGCGTGGCCCGCGACGACCACAAGGCGTTCGATTATTTCTCGAAGATCGTCGAGCATTTCGCGGAGGACGATCCGGACCCGAGCTTGCGTTCGATGGCCTCGAGCGCCTTTGTCTCGGTTGGGCGATATCTGCGCGCGGGGATAGCCAGCGCCAAACTGGCGCCGGACCCCGAGCGCGCCTTCGATCTGTTCCGCTACGCGGCGACTTTTTTTGGCGACGCCGACGCTCAGTATAACGTCGCGCGCATGTATCTCGACGGGGTGGGCGTCAAGAAAGACATGCGCCAGGGCATGAACTGGCTCGATCTCGCCGCGCGCAAGGGCCATGCCCCGGCGCAGGCGCTGCTCGGCGAGATGATGTTCAACGGCGAGGCCGGCGGCGCCGCGCAACGTCCGCGCGGGCTGATGTATCTGACCCTGGCTCGCGAATCGGCGGGCAACGCCCCCGCCGATCAGTGGATCATCGATTTACACGCCAAGGCGCTGGCTTCGGCCAGCGAGGCGGATCGCCGGGCCGCCGTCGCGATGTTGGAAAACTATCTCCGCCATCGCGATTAAAGCGCTTTCAGCAAAACCGGATGCCGGTTTTGCCTGGGAAAGCGCGAAAAGTCATAAGACAAGTCTTCCCGGTTCAACCCGTACCGGAGAGGCTTTAGACCCGCCGCGGAATCAGGGAAACGATAAATAAGAGCAGCGCCAGGAGCGCCAGCGTCGTTATAATCCACTCCGTTACGGTCGCCCCGCCAGGATGGCTGATCACGCCACTGACCGCGCTCCTGAGCGTGTCCCAACCGCAATTCGTGACTTCGCTGAGAGTTTGCTCGCCGACAGGCTTCTCGCAAGGCAACATCTTTCAACTCCCTATGCTCCTTGGTAGAAACCACGGTGAAACGGGATCGTTCCCGATCTCCACGCTCGCGCCCGCTGATTCGCGTCGCGTCGCCGCGCGCATATTCGGGAGGTTCGTCCGACCTTCCCCGAGAGGCGCCGACTTCGCGCTGGCTCCACTAACCCCGCCGCGCCAGCGAGCGCAAAAATCCCTGCGTGTCGTCGGTCAACTCGGTATCCACGGCGGGCGCGAGCTTCAGCAGTAGGTTAGCGACGAAGGCCTGATCGTTGCGAGGGTCATCCAGCACTTCTCGCAAGACCGGCACATTGTCTTCTATGTGCTGAAGGAAGGATATGCCCTTCTCCAAAGTCTCGCTCCAGCGGTCGCGATGCCATTTCGCCAGGGGAAACATGATTTCGTGCACGAAATTGGAGGTGCGCGCCTTCTCCAGGAAGCGCAGCCCCGTGCTCCAATTCTCCTTTGCGCGCATTGGCGGCGGCGGCTTGTCGCCGATCAGCATCTTCTTGCCGGACTGAGCGACAAAATCGTCAAGCGTCACGGGCGCTTCGATATTGGCGCGAAAGTTCCAAAAGACATGCGATCCGGGAAACTCCTTGCCGATGCTTTCCGCCAAGGCGGCCTCGACCTTGTCGACCGCCGCCTTGTCTTCGTTCAACGCCGCCGTCATGCAGAAGGCGAATATGGCGTCGGCCGCGACATTGGCGACCGCGCCGCCCTTGAGCTCCCGCGCCGTTAATTTAGGCGTCGTCCCATCGGCGGGTGGCTGGGCTTCGCCGGCCCGCTGCGCCGTGATGAACGCCGTAATTTCCAGCCAGCCCATGAAATTGGCGACAAAGGCGTCCGGATCGACATAGACGATCGCCAGATTGAGGGGCTGTTTGCGCTTCTTTAGTTCCGCCAGGTCGGTCACGAATAATCCCCTGATTGCATTGGTGTCGATCGGGTCGGCAAATCAGCCGGCGTCCTCTTCCGCCAGTACGACGCCAGTCAAACAGACATCGCCATCGTCGATCACCAAATTGATCGGCGTCAGGCGCTCGCCTTTGCAGGGGCCGATGAAACATTCGCCGGTATCCGGATCGAACTGTGCCTGATGGTTGCCGCAGGTGATGAAATTTTCGTCTTCGTCCAGAAACTGGCCCGGCGTCGTATCGAGGCGCTCGCCTTGATGCGGGCAGGCATTCTCATAGCCATAGAACTGGTTGCACTTGCGCGTGATCATGATCGGCCAGGGCTTGGGCTCGCCGTTCTCGCCCTCGCGCATCAGCACGAAGCCCTTCACGTCGCGGTCGTCGATCTCGACTGTCCGACAAATTACATAAAGCTCATCCATCGACGCACCCCTTTCCGACAAGTTGGAACGCTCCAATCGCGAGGAAGCGGCCATGGGGCCGTCGTAGCAATCGATGAGCCAGACCGTCTGGCGCGGGGCGCGCCGCCCGAAAAGCGCGGCGGACGGCGACAAACGAAAACAGCCCCGGTCGTCGCGGACCGGGAACTGTTTTCGTTGAAGAGTTCGCTTTACTGCGCGGCGAGCTTGATCTCGGGATAGGTGCAGCGCTCGGCGCTCTTCTCGTCGAGAAGCAGATTCGCCGGCGGCTCGACGAAGGGGATGCCGAGCGTCCGCCAGACGTCGACCATCGCCTCGACGAGGTTCCCGATATGCGCGTGGCTGTGGCGCGGCGTCGGCGTGATGCGCAGGCGCTCGGAGCCCTTGGCGACGGTCGGGTAGTTGATCGGCTGGATGTAGATGTGATGGCGCTCCAGCAGCATGTCGCTGGCGGCCTTGCACAGCTGCGCGTCGCGCACCATCACCGGGACGATGTGCGAGCTGTTCTCCAGCACCGGCAGTCCGGCGGCGCCCAATGCGTGTTTGGTGATCGCCGATGCGCGTTGATGCGCGTCGCGCATGTCCGGCCGCGCCTTGAGCAGGCGCACGGCAGCGCAGGCGGCGGCCGCGACGGCCGGCGGCAGGGCCGTCGTGAAGATGAAGGACGGTGCATAGCCGCGTATGGCGTCGATCAGCGCGGCGTCGCCGGCGACATAGCCGCCGAGCGTGCCGAAGCCCTTGGCCAGCGTGCCCTCGATCACGTCGATCTTGTGCATGACGCCGACCTGCTCGCAAACGCCGCCGCCGCGGGGGCCGTACATGCCGACCGCGTGCACCTCGTCGATATAGGTCATGGCGCCGTAACGCTCGGCCAGCGCGGCGATTTCGGCGACCGGCGCGACGTTGCCGTTCATCGAATAAAGGCTCTCGAACACGATCAGCTTGGGCCGCTCGCCCGCCGCGATCAAAAGCTCTTCGAGATGGGCGAGGTCGTTATGGCGGAAGATTTTCGTCTCCGCGCGCGAGCGCTTGACGCCCTCGATCATCGAATTGTGATTCGAGGCGTCGGAGAGAATGAGGCAATTGGGCAGGAGATCGGCGATGGTCGAGATCGCCGCGAGATTGGAGATCCAGCCAGAGGTGAAGACCAGCGCCGCCTCCTTGCCATGCAGATCGGCGAGTTCGCGCTCGAGTTCGACGATGGCGTGGCTGGTGCCGGAAATATTGCGGGTGCCGCCGGCGCCGGCGCCGACCTTGGCCGCCGTCTCGACCATGGCGGCGATCACCTCGGGGTGCTGGCCCATGCCGAGATAATCATTGGAGCACCAGATGGTGACATCCTGGGTTTTGCCGTCCGGACGATGCCATACCGCCTCGGGGAAACTCTCCACATCGCGCTCGATATGGGCGAAGACTCGATAGCGCCGTTCCGAACGAAGACGGAAGACAGCTGCCTCGAAGTAGCGCCGATAAACCATGCCGAAGCCCTTCATTCAGCGCGCCATTCGCGCTACATGCGGCCCCGGGCTCCCCTCCCCGGACCGCCGAACACTGTACGGAACCTTACATAGCCGAAAAGGAACGACAACGCGAGTGGCGGATCGTCGCGGATGGCGAATAGAAATTCGCGGCCGCCTCTTTCCTCACGCCGCCAGCGCCGCCAGCACCCGCGCCCAGGAGCGGGTTCCCTTGTGGAACGAGGTGAGCGAATATTTCTCGTTCGGCGAGTGGATGCGGTCGTCCTCCAGCCCGAAGCCGATCATCAGCGCGTCCATGCCGAGATCACGCTTGAAGGCGCCGACAATCGGAATCGAGCCGCCGCAGCCGGTCAGCGCCGCCTCGACGCCCCATTCGTCGGCCAGCGCCCGCCGCGCCCGCTTCAGCGCCTCGGACCCGAACGGCAGATTGATCGCCCCGGACGCCCCATGCGAGATAAACTCCGCCGTCACGTCCACCGGCAGCCGTTCGCGCACAAAAGCGTGGAATTTCTCGACAATTTTCGTGGGGTTCTGCGTCCCGACCAAGCGGAACGAGAATTTGGCGCTGGCCTGCGCCGGTAGCACGGTTTTCGAGCCCTTGCCAGTATAGCCGCCGACAATGCCGTTCACGTCGCAGGTCGGCCGCGCCCAAATCTGCTCGATGACGCCGCGCCCGGCCTCGCCGCCAACCTGGCTAAGGCCAATGCCCTCCAAAAATGCCGCCTCATCGAAATCGAGTTCACGCCATTGCGCCGCTATGTCCTCGGGCAATTCCGGCACGCCGTCGTAAAAGCCTGGCAGCGCCACCTCGCCATCCTCCGTGTGAAGCTCGCCGATGATTTTCGCGAGCACATGGATCGGATTGACGACGGGGCCGCCGAACATGCCGGAATGCAGATCGTGGCTGGCGCCCCTCAGAATCACCTCTTCCTGCACCAGTCCGCGCAGCATGATGGTTATGCCCGGCGTGGTCGCGTTCCACATGCCGGTGTCGCAGACGAGGGCCAGCGCCGGCTCCGACAATTCGGCCTTGTTGGCGGCGAGAAATTCCGGCAGCGACGGGGAGCCGGTCTCCTCCTCGCCCTCGAACAGGAATGTCACGTTGCACGGCAGTCCGCCATTGGCCTCGAAGGCGCGGCAGGCCTCGACGAAAGTCATGAGCTGACCCTTGTCGTCGGAGGCGCCGCGCGCGACGATCTCCTGCGTCCCGTCGCCCTGTTGCAGACGCGGCGCGAAGGGCTCGGTCTTCCACAATTCCAGCGGATCGGGCGGCTGCACGTCGTAATGGCCGTAAAACAGCAAATGCGGCGCATCCTTGCGCTTGGCGTTCGCATGGCCGACCACGATGGGATGGCCAGGAGTCGGCCGCGATTCGGCGCTGTAGCCCAGTCCCTGCAGTTCCCTCACGAGCCAGTCGGCGGCGCGCTCGCATTCCTTGGTGTAGGCCGGGTCGGTCGAAACGGAAGGAATTCGCAATAAATCGAACAGCCTTTGCGTGGAGGCGTCGATATTCTTGTCGATCGTGGCGAGAATGGCTTCGAGCGTGGCCATGGAAG
>Ga0182013_10000422_pt1 | contig 58759 bp, 54 predicted proteins | sample 612S2MmetaG_FD_120487 | JGI IMG/M metagenome (GOLD analysis project Ga0182013, IMG submission 120487) | Permafrost microbial communities from Stordalen Mire, Sweden - 612S2M metaG | ecosystem: Environmental > Terrestrial > Soil > Wetlands > Permafrost | place: Sweden: Stordalen | collected...
GGCCAGCGCGCTGGCCAGCAAGGCCAGCAGAGCTGCGGCGTAGCCGATCGTGCAGACGGCGGCGACCGGGACCAGCCCGCGCCGGTCGGCCAGCCGGCCCCGCACCGGTCCGGTCACCGCCTGGCCCAGCGTGTAGCCGGCCACGACCAGCCCCGCTACCGTCATCGACGCGTGCTGGGCGGCGACCAGCAGCAGGGCGATGCTGACCATGCCCTGCGGGAGCCGCGCGCAGACATCGGCCAGCGCCAGCCCGCGCAGCGCGGGCAGCGCGAACAGCTCACGGTAGGACGCGGTGACCGGACCCGTGCGGCCAGTACTCCGGGGCACCGGGTCAGGCCGGCCCGGCCGGCGCATCCGGCGGGCGGTCAGCTGACGCACGTTCACCGAATCTAGCACCGGACGCCGTTCGGGCATCCGGGGCGCAGTGGCACCGTGGGTGGGCACGCACCCAGGTTCCGTTCGGCAGAATTTTTGCTAAACTGCATACAGTTTTGCTAAACTGCATACAGTTTTGGGGTGCATCGGAGGAGGGCAGTGCCATCGGCAAGGTAACGGCCGCGATCGTCGGCCCTGGCAACATCGGCACCGACCTGCTGGCCAAGCTGCAGCGCAGCGAGCACGTCGAGGTGCGGTACATGGTCGGGGTGGACCCGGCTTCTGACGGCCTGGAGCGGGCCAGGCAGCGCGGCGTCGAGGCCTCGGCCGGCGGCGTGGACTGGCTGCTGGATCGCGATGAGCGGCCTGACCTGGTGTTCGAGGCCACGTCCGCCCGGGCGCACCAGGCCAACGCGCCGCGCTACGCCCAGGCCGGGATCCGGGCGGTGGACCTGACCCCGGCGGCGGTAGGCCCGCTGGTCTGCCCGGCGGTGAACCTGCGCGAGCACCTGAGCGCGCCCAACGTCAACATGATCACCTGCGGCGGGCAGGCCACGATCCCGCTGGTGCACGCGGTGTCCGCGGTCACGCCTGTGCCCTACGCGGAGATCGTCGCCTCGATCGCGTCGAAGTCCGCCGGGCCGGGCACCCGCGCGAACATCGACGAGTTCACCACCACCACCGCGCGGGCGATCGAGCGAGTCGGCGGCGCGCAGCGCGGCAAGGCGATCATCATCTTGAACCCGGTGGAGCCCCCCATGATCATGCGCGACACGGTGTTCTGCGCCATCTCCCCCGACGCTTCCCGTGATGCGATCACGTCCTCGGTGCACGCGATGGTCGCCGAGGTGGCGCGGTATGTACCCGGCTACGCGCTCCGGGCCGACCCGCAATTCGATCCCCCGGCGGAGGACTGGTCGGGCTGGGCGCGGGTCGCGCTGTTCCTCGAGGTCCGCGGCAATGGCGACTACCTGCCGCCCTGGGCGGGCAACCTGGACATCATGACCGCCGCGGCGGCGCGGGTCGGCGAGCTGCTCGCGGTCGCCTCGGCGCCGGCCGGAGCGGCCGCATGAGCCCCGCGGCGCGAGACGTGCGCATCACCGACTCCACGTTGCGGGACGGGTCGCACGCGATGCGGCACCGCTTCACCACCGAACAGGTCCGGGCGGTGGTCTACGCGCTTGACCAGGCCGGGGTAGAGGTCATCGAGGTGTCGCACGGCGACGGGCTCGGCGGCTCCTCGTTCAACTACGGCTTCTCCGGCGTGGACGAGATCTCGCTGATCCGGGCGGCGGTCGAGGCGGTCGCGGCCAAGATCGCGGTCCTGCTGCTGCCAGGCGTCGGCACGGTGGACGACCTGCGCGACGCGCACGAGGCCGGCGCGTCGGTGGCCAGGATCGCCACCCACTGCACCGAAGCCGACGTCTCGGTCCAGCACTTCGCCGCGGCGCGCGAGCTCGGCATGGAGACGGTCGGCTTCCTGATGCTTTCGCACCGGCTGGATCCGGCCGGCCTGGCCCGGCAGGGGCGGATCATGGTCGACGCGGGCGCCGAATGCGTCTACGTGGTCGATTCGGCCGGCGCCCTTGTGCTTTCTGATGCCCAGACCCGGGTCCAGGCGCTGATCGCGGAGATCGGGTCGCAGGCGCAGGTCGGCTTCCACGGCCACCAGAACCTGTCGCTTGGCGTGGCGAACTCGGTGCTGGCCTGCCAGGCCGGCGCCACCCAGATCGACGGAGCGCTGTGCGCGCTCGGGGCCGGCGCCGGGAACGCGCCGACCGAGGTGCTGGCGGCCACGTTCTCCCGGCTGGGCATATCGACCGGGGTCGACGTGGACGCCGTGCTCGCGGCCGCCGAAGACGTGGTGCGGCCGATCATCCCCCGGCTGCCGTGGATGGACCGGGCTGCGGTGGTTCAGGGCTACGCCGGGGTGTACTCCTCCTTCCTGCTGCACGCGGAGCGGGCCGCGACGCGCTACGGCGTGCCCGCGCACGCGATCTTGCAGCGGGTCGGCGAGGCCGGCTACGTCGGCGGCCAGGAAGACATGATTATCGACGTAGCGCTGCAACTGCAGGAGGAAGGTTTGGTGGCGGCGGGGGCGGGGCTTGATCGGCTCGGGGGGCGGGGCTTGATCGGCTCGGGGGCGGGGCTTGATCGGCGTTTGTTGACGACTCCGGGCCCCGGCGGCCTCGCCGCGCTCACTTCCGCCTGGTGGCCTGATCCCGTAGCTGCGTTGTGGTACGCCAGCGACCGTCGGTGCGCCAGCGTCCGGTGGTACGGCGGGCTCGGGAAAGATCATGGCAGATTTGGCTTCTACGGAAGGTTTGGTGCCCAATAGAGTACTAAATTCTCCACTAAAGACGAATCTTCCACGAAGACTTTCTTTTTATCGTACTTGTGAGCGAATTCTGATGCGGGTGGGGCGGACCGGGCTGGGCTGGTGAGGAAACGGGCGGGCGGGGATGGACGGCGGAAGCGGCACCGGAGGCCTTGGTCCAGTTGGATCGGGGGTAGGAATCCATCTGCCAGGCGCGCTCACCTACTGGGCTCCAGGCATTCGGGGATAGCGAAAATGATCTTGATCGTCTATAGCTGTATTTCTTCGGGCGGGCGGGTTGGCCGCAACCCCGCAGAGACAGGACAGCTCCGCAGAGACAGGACAGCTCCGCCATGACCGCACCGCCGGACCAGGACCATCTCGGCGAGGATAGCCAGGCCCGCTGTCCCACGCTCGAGGCGATCGACCAGGATCTGGAACGGCTTGGGGAGCTCACCGGACCCTACGTCACCGACGCCAGGGAGGATCTCAGCGCGGCCGCCGCCCGGATCCCCGACGACGACAGGCGGCGGGAAGCCGAAGAACTCCTCCGCCGCCTGCGACCCGTCATCGAACCCCACCTGGACGCGATCGAGCAGGCGTCCCCCGGGGTCGACGGCCTGGCCCCCGGCTTAGCGCGGCCAAGCCGCCTCGTCAGCACGCCACGGGGGTCACAAGCTTGCCGCGGGGCTCAGCGAGCTTGCCGCGGAGGTCGGCGATCCTGCCGCGGGGCTCAGCGAGCCTGCCGCGGAGTCACGAGCCTGCCGTGGCGGCTGACGGGCGTGCGGGAGCTGCGGTCACGCGTTCGCCCTGGGCGAGCCTGTCGTCCAGTCGCTGCCCCTCGATGTCGGGGTCGGGAACGTACCTGGCGAACCAGGCCGGGTGGTACCAGATCCTGGCCCGGACGATCGCCATGACAGCCGGCACCAGCGTGAGCCGGACCACGAAGGCGTCAAGGAACACGCCGATGGCGAAGCTGAAGCCGATCGCCTTGATGGTTGGATCGCCGGTGAACATGAAGGCGACGAAGATGAAGAACATGATCATCGCGGCCGTGGTGACCACGCGGGCCGACACTCCCACGCCGCGCTGCACCGCACGGCGGGCATCGCCGTTCCTGGTGTAGTCCTCTTTGATCCGCGACACCACGAACACCTCGTAGTCGCTGGACAGGCCGAAGATGATGGCCAGCATGATGATGGGCAGGAAGCTGATCGTCTGCGCCGGGGTGATACCGAAGATGTGCTCGCCCCAGCCCCACTGGAAGATCGCCACCTGCGCGCCGAGCGCCGCGGCCATCGAGAGCAAGAAGCCCAGGATCGACTTGAGCGGCACCAAGATGGTGCGGAAGGCGAACGTCAGCAGGATGAACGCCAGGCCGACCACGACGATCAGGAAGATCGGCAGGGCCGCGGAGAGCTTGGCCGAGACGTCGATGTTGGACGCGGTGGTGCCGCCGACGAGGATGTGCGCGCCGGTCTGCCCTTCGATGGCGGTCCGGTCATCGCGGATCGTGTGCACGAGGGTGGCCGTGACCGGTTCGCTCGGCCCGGACTTCGGGATCAGCTTGATCAGCGCGATGCCGTTTTGTGTGGTCACCGGGGTCACCTTGGCCACGTCGGGCAGTTTGGTCAGCGCCGCCGCCATCTGCTCGGTGTCGGCCGGGCTGCGCACGTCCTGGCCGACGATGAGCAACGGGCCGTTGAAGCCGGCGCCGAAGCCCGCGGTGGTGAGGTCATAAGCCTGGCGCTGGGTGTTGCCCTTGGGCTGCGAGGCCCCGCCGGGCAGGCCCAGCTGGATCGACGCCGCCGGAATCGCGAGCACGCCGAGCAGCGCGATCCCGCCGAGCAGGACGAGCACCCGGTGCCGCACGACGAACCCGGCCCAGCGGGCGCCGCGCGGGCTGTCCGGGTCGGCCGCGGACCGGCGGGCGACCCGCTCGGCCCGGGCGCCGAGCCCTGGCAGCCGGGCGAACTTAGCCACCTTCAGGCCGGCGAAGCCGAGCACGGCCGGCAGCAGGGTCAAGGCAATCAGCAGCGCGACCGTGACCGAGGCGGCGGCGGCTAGACCCATGACAGTCAGGAACGGGATCCCCACGACGCTCAGCCCGCACAGCGCGATGATCACCGTGAGGGCGGCAAAGACGACGGAGCCGCCGGCCGTGCCCATGGCCAGGGGAACCGACTCTTCCGGGGTCATGCCGTTGAGCAAGTTGGTCCGGTGCCTGGACAAGATGAACACGCCGTAGTCGATGCCGCAGGACAGCCCGAGCATCAGCGCGACCGTGGTCGAGGCCGAGGCGATGGTCAGCACCGAGGCGACCGCGGTGATGCCCATCAAGGTGGTGATCACGCCGATGATCGCGCCGAGAATCGGCATGCCCGCAGCCGCGAAGGCACCGAAGGTGATCATCAGGATGCCGAACGCCACGATCAGGCCGATGAGCTCGGGAACCTCGGAGATCGCGGTCCGCCAGCCGGGATACACGCTGCCGTTGTACTGGACCTCCACGCCGTCGGCGGCCAGCGGCTTCATGGCGGCCGTGACGGCGAGCAGGCTCGCGTCCTTTACCCCGGTCGCCGGGGCCGACCACTGCACCTGGCCGAGCGCGACCTGGCCGGTTGGCGACACCAGGCCGGTGGAGAAGGGGCTCGCCACGGAGACGACCTGCGGCACCGATCTGAGCTTGCCCAAGGCCGCGACGATCGCGGCCTTGGCGGCCGGATCGGTGACCTTCGTGCTGCCGGCGGTGGCGAAGACGATCGTGCTCTGACCGCCGCTGAAGGCAGGCAGCTTGGTGGTCAGGACGCTCGCGGCGTTCTGCGCTTCTGTGCCGGGGATGGTGAAGGTGTCGTTGGTCTTCCCACCGCTGAGCTGGGCCACAGAAATAGCGGCGATGGCAGCAAGCAGCCATATCGCTAGGACAAGCCGCCGCCGCCGGAACGCGAAGTGGGCGAGTCGGTACAGATACGTCGACATGATGTGATCTCCACAGCTCAGATGGTGTTCGCGGTACGGCTCGGCTTGCTGGCCTGGATTCCGACGCTAAGGCATTCACTAGCCATACGTCAAGTGAATCGCTAGCCGTTCGTCTAGTGAATCGCTTGCCGATCAGCCAGTGGATCACCAGCCGTCGGCTGGTAGACTGCAAGGCGATCCCGACAAAGGAGTTATCCATGGCGACGCCGGTCAGGGGTACGTCCACCCGTGCCGTGCAGGCCAAGCGGACCAGGCAGCAGATCCTGGAGACCGCGCAGCGGCTGTTCATGGACCTCGGCTACGACGCCACCTCGCTGCAGATGATCGCCGATGAGATGGGGCTGACCAAGGCCGCCGTCTACTACCATTTCCGGGCCAAGAGCGACATCCTGCACGCGGCCATGCAGCCCGGGATCCAGCGGCTCGAGACCCTCCTGGACGAAGCGGCCGCGATACGCGGACGGCGAGCCCGGATCGATCACCTGGTGGCTGGCTTCGTCGACTTCCTCGTCCAGCACCGGCTGTACGCTTCGATGGCGTCTACTGATCCCGCCGCGAAGCGAAACGACCTGGACAGCGCGAATAACACCCTGGCCCGGCGGGCTTTGACCCTGTTCTTCGGCGATAACCCCACCGGCACCGAGCGGCTCGCCTTCAGCGTGCTCTTCTTCATCCCGCACTGCCTGCCCGAGCTGGCCGACCTGACCGACGAAGAGCTGCGAGTAGCCCTGCAGACCACGATCCTGCGCATGCTGCGGATCCCGTAGCGCCGGGGTCCGGGCGCCATGCCAGCCAGGCGTGGCCCGCCCCAGGTCACCGCTTGCGGGCGACTCCGCACCAAGCGGTGACCTGGGGCGGGCTGAGCATCCCCGGCTCGGGCCGCCACTGCTGCGGCTGGACCACGCCGGGCTCGATCAGGTCAAGTCCGGCGAAGAAGCGCGTGATCGCATCCCGGTCACGCATGGTTGCCTTCGGCCCGCTCATCCGCTCGTTCACGCGCCTGGTCATCTCCGCCATCTTCGCGGCCCGGATATCGCTGGCTGGGTGCGCGAGCACCAGGTAGCTGCCGGCCGGAACCGCCGCCATGAGCCTGGCCACGATGCCGTACGGATCCTCTGCGTCGGGGATCAGGTGCAAGATGATCAGCAGCATGAGCGCGACCGGCTGGCCGAAGTCCAGGGTCGCCGACGCGGCCTGCACGACGGCCTCGACGTCGCGCAGGTCGGCATCGAGGTACGCTGTCGCGCCTTCGCGGGTGCTGGTGAGCAGGGCCCGGGCATGCGACAGCACCACCGGGTCATTGTCGGCGTAGACGATCCGCGCGGCCGGGGCGACCGCCTGGGCCACCTGGTGCGTGTTGCTGGCCGTGGGCAGTCCGGTGCCGATGTCAAGGAACTGGCGGATTCCGCACTCCGCGGCCAGGTACCGCACCGCTCGGGCCAGGAACGCCCGGTTCGCCCGCACGTCCACCACGATCGCGGGATTGGCCGCGATCGCCTGCTCGGCTGCTTCCCGGTCCGCGGCGAAGTTGTCCTTGCCGCCCAGCCAGTAGTTGTACACCCGAGCGGAGTGGGCATACCGGGTGTCAAGCTCCGGCCCACCATCCCGGTCGGGGTCGCCTTCCGGCTCTTTCCCGGTCTTTCCTGGCATGCGGTGATATTAGCGCCCAGCACGGACCGGGCCGTCCGGACGAACGCCCCCGGCCAGGCTGACCGGGCGGGAAATGGGCCCGGGCGGGAAGGAGGGTACGGTGAAAACGGAGCCTATTGGTATGACAGAACGCAAGCCACCGGATATAAGCTTCGCCTCCTGGGTTGACCAGCAGATCAACGAGGCGGCGAAGCGGGGTGCCTTCGACAACCTGCCTGGTGCGGGCAAACCTCTCCCCCGCCGGGGAGGAACCGCGGATGCCTGGCTGCGGGACTACCTGCGCCGGGAGGGCGTGTCGGCTGAGGAACTCCTGCCCACCCCGCTGAGGCTGCGCAAGGAGATCGAGCGGCTGACCGATACGGTGCACGAACTGGCCTCGGAGCAGCAGGTGCGCGAGGTCGTCGCGGAGCTTAACCGGCAGATCCTCCAATGGCGGCGGATCCCGCTTGGGCCGCCGGTATTGCTGCCGCGCGTCGATGCGGAAACCATGGTCGGGCGATGGCGCGACGGGCGGCCACAGGAGCGGTCTGGGACGTCGGCGCCGGCGGTGCCGGCCGACCGCACCGGCGGGGAGCCGGGATCCGCAAACTCTCGGTGGTGGCACCGCTTCAGCCGTCGCGGGAGGGGCTAGGTCGAGTCGCGACCCTGAGAAAGGGCAGCCGGGCTGCACGCCGCTGCGGGCAGGACATCACCCCGCGGCCAAGCGCTCACCCCGGACACCGGGGCTGAAATCCGTGGCGCCGGGCTCGGTGCGATGAGCATCATAGGGAGATGGCTGTGCTCAAGGTCGCCACCTGCCAGTTCCCTGTCAGTGCGGACATCGGTGCCAACCTTCGTTATGTCATCAGGCAGATGGGCCTGGCCAGCCAGCGCGGAGCGCGGGTCGCCCACTTTCCCGAAGGCTCGTTGTCGGGGTACGCCGGGACGGACTTCGCCAGCTTCGCCGGGTTCGGCTGGGACCAGTTGGACGAAGCCTTCGCAGCCGTCGCAGAAGCCGCGCGTAAGCTGGGGATATGGGTGGTACTTGGTTCCGCCCACCGGCTCAGCGACGGCCATAAGCCGCACAACAGCTCGTACGTCATCAGTGACTCGGGGCAGATCACCGAGCGGTACGACAAGAGGTTCTGCTCGGGCGATTCCGCGGAGCGGACAGGCGACCTGGCTCATTACAGCCCGGGCCGGCATTTCAGCGTCTGGAGCATCGACGGTTGGATCTGCGGTGCGCTGATCTGCTACGACTACCGCTTCCCCGAGTTGTACCGCGAGTACAAAAAGCGCGGAGTCCAGCTCATGTTCCACTCTTTCTACGCGGCCCGCTTCTCGGCCGCACGGATCGTCGCGATCGGTCAGACCATCGGCCCGGAGTTCGCGGCCGTCAACCGGTCCGCCACGCACACCTACCCTGGCATCACCATGCCGGCCTCGATGACCGCGGCCGCGGCCGCCAACCACGTCTGGATCAGCTGCCCGAACTCCTCGGCTCCGCAGAGCTGCTGGCCAGCCTTTTTCGTCCGGGCCGACGGCGTCACCACCGGGCGGCTGCGGCGCAACGTCCCTGGCGTCCTGGTCTCGACCGTGGACCCCGAGCGCGAACTGTACGACTCGACCGCCGCCTGGCGGGCCCGTGCTATGTCCGGCGTCCTGCACAGCGGCACCTCGGTCGACGATCCCCGCTCCGAGGACCGCACCCGGGCGTAACGGTCGGTCCCGCCGGACCCTGCCGACAAGGACCTGACCACGGCGATGAGCCGGGAACGGGACACTGCTGAGACAGCTGGGACAAGCGCGGCCAGCGGGACTGCAGGACGACAGGACGGCATCAGTGGCATCAGCGGCATCAGCGGCATCAGTTCAGCGCTATCTACGACGGGCCGGTGCTCGCCGCCTGATAGCCGGCTCTCCCGCGGGCCGGGCTGAAGTGCCGGGTGCGGGTTAGGGGGCGGGGGGAATGTTGTAGTTCATCCGGAAGAGGTTGCGGGGGTCGTACTCGGCCTTGAGGCGGGCCAGCTTGGCGTGCTTCTCCGGGCCGCCTAGGGCCTCGACCACGCGGTCGAGTTCGTCGAAGTTGAGCATGTTGACGTAGACGCCCTGGCCGACCCAGGGGGCCAGGTCCTTGACGATTGTCCGGGTACGAGCGATGTAGTCCGGGTCGTCGGCCGGGTCGTCCCAGCGCATGGCGAAGTTCAGCCAGAGCAGGTAGCCGCGGTTGGAGAACGCCGTGTCTGGCTCGGGCACGTCGCCGATCGCGCCGCCGAGGCCGATGATCTCGACCTCGCCTTCCATGGGCATGTCCTTCCAGAAGTCGTAGAGCTTGTCGATCGCATCATCGGCCAGGTCGGCGACGTGCGCCTCCTTGGTGTAGTAGCGATGGCCGTCTTCAAACTCCTTGTCGATCAGGTGCTGCACGCCAGCGCCGAACGGCAGCATGGTCGTGGCCTTGATGCAGGGCTGGCCGACGTTGCTCAGCTGGTCGATGAGCTCGATGCCCGCGGGGTCCTCGGCGTCGTCCAGCCACATGGAGATCAGCATCAGCAGGCGCTTGCCCACGTACTCGGGCGGGACGAACGGCAGCACGGGCATGTCGTGCTTGAGCGCGGCGTGCCAGCCGACGCTGCGCGGCAGGGTGGGCACGAGCGCCGCGTAGGCGCGCAGCGCCTCGACCGCCTGATCCGGCTCGTAGACCGAGACCCCGATGCGCATCATCGGGCCGAAATCGTAGGCCTGGAAGGTGAACCGGGTGACGATGCCGAAATTGCCGCCGCCGCCGCGCAGCGCCCAGAACAGGTCCGGGTGCTCCTCGGCCGAGACCTCGATGACCTCGCCGCTGGCCAGGACCAGCTCCAGGGAAACGAAATTGTCACAGGTCAGGCCGTGCTTACGGGAAAACCAGCCGATGCCGCCGCCCAGGGCCAGGCCGGCCACGCCGGTCTCGGACATGATCCCGGCCGGGACGATCAGCCCGTGCGGGCCGGTGGCGGCGTCGAGGCTGCCGAGCAGGCAACCGCCGCCGGCGTGCACCAGCTTGCGCTCGACGTCGACGGTCACCTCGCGCAGCCCGCTCAGGTCGATGGTCAGCCCGCCTTCGGACATGGCCTTGCCCGCCACGTTGTGGCCGCCGCAGCGCACCGAAGGCGACAAGCCGTTCTCCCTGGCCACGTTGACCGCCGCGACGACGTCCTGGGTGCTGGTGCAGCGCAGGATGAGGCCGGGGTGCCGGTCGACCATCGCGTTCCACACCAAGCGCGCCTGCTCATACTCGGCATGATCAGGGCCGATGATGTCGCCCTTGAAGTGGCCGGCCAGTTGCTCGGCGATGCGTAGTCGCAGCTGCTCGTCGATTGTCGACGTTTCTGTAGAAGCCGGAGTCGTCGGTGACATGAGGGAGATCCTTTCGGGTGCTACGCCGAAACGGCGTTCTTGTTCTCGGCCAGGCGGCGCATGGCGTTCAGGGTGGCCGCCACGGCCTTGAGGTAATCGCCGGTCATCGAATCGGCGTACTCCTGCTCGGCGGGGGATCCGCCCTCCACGCCCACCACGACCAGGGCGAAGCTGAACCGGAGCGCCAGGTCGTCGTCGGGACCCTCGATCTCGTTCGCGATGGTGCCGAGCACCGGGCCGGCGATGCGGGTGAAGGTCACCCGGTGCGGCTTTTCCAAGGTGATCCGCTCGGTGAAGCGGGCGCCGCGGCCCTGCCCGCTTGATAGGGCGATGTCGCGGTCGAAGACGGTGTCGCTGTGCCGCTGCGTGACCTCGCAGAACGTCATGCTGGGAACAAACGGCAGCGCGTTGTCGGCCTTGAGCACCAGGCCATCCCAGACGGCACCGCGGTCCAGGTGCGGCTCGCCGGGCACGTTGACGGGCAGTTGGTGGCTGACGAAGATCATGAGGTTTCCTCCGCTGACTCGATCACGGTGTTCTCCAGGGCCCCCAGGCCGTCGATGCTGACCCGGACCACGTCTCCCCCGCGCAGGTACAGGCCGCGGCCCGCGCCCACGCCGGACGGCGTGCCGGTGACGATGATGTCGCCCGGCTCGAGCGTGACGACCTCGCTGGCCGCCGCAATCAGCTCGGCCACCGAGCAGACCATGTCCGCGGTGGACTCGTCCTGCTGCAACTCGCCGTTCACCCACAGCCGCAGCCGCAGGTCCTGCGGATCGGGCACGCAGAACGCGGGCGTGATGCCCGGCCCGAGCGGCAGCGAGCCTTCCATCGACTTGGCCGCGAACCAGTCGTAGCTGAAGGCCTCGGCCGGGACGAAGTCCCGCTTGTGGTAGCCGCGGGCGGTCACGTCGTTGGACACGCAGTAGCCGGCCACGTGAGCCAGGGCTCGTTCGGCCGGAATGTTCTTGCCTTTGATCCCGATGACGACGGCCAGCTCGGCTTCCCAGTCGTACCTGGCCCGGGTCGGGTGCTGGATCACGATCGGGTCCCTGGGGCCGATCACCGAGGTGGTGGGCGCCTTGAGGAAAAAGAACGGGCGCCAGCCCTGGGCCGGGATCTCGCCGCCCATTTCCCGCATGTGCTTGCGGTAGTTAACGCCGGCGCAGATTACCTTGCGCGGCCACCGCAGCGGCGGCAGCAGGCCGTCGTAGTCCACCGCGGGCGCGGCGTCCAGGTCGAGCGTGCGGAGCACGGCCTCGGCGGCCTGCCAGTCGCAGATGAGCTCAAACCCGCTGGCCCAGCGCTTGAGGTCGGTCGGCACGACGAGCGTCCCGTCTTCGCGGAGCACGCCTAGGCCGGTGTTGCCCTCGGCGGTGTAGGTGGCCAGCGACCAGGTCATGGTGACTCCTCTAGGGCGGAAACGCCGGATACCTGGTCGTGCACGCTGGCGATATCCAGGTGGCCCCACCCGTCGGCGAGCGCCTTGTCGAAGGCCTCCTTGGCCGCGGCGAACACCGGGGCGGACACGCCGGCCTGGGCGGCGTGCGCCTCGATCTGCTCCAGGATGGGCTGCAGGGTATGGATCGGGCCCGGGGCGGGAGACCAGGCCCGTTCGGCCATCATGGGACCGCGCTGTCGCCAGATCGCGGAGCTGGCGATGGAGTTGTCGAGTGTCTTCTGGACCAGTTCGAGGTCCAGGCCGCTGCTCCTGGCCAGCGCCATCGCCTCGGCGGCCGCGACCGTGTGCACCGCGAGGAGCAGGTTGGCGATGTACTTCATCCGGGCGCCGGTGCCGAACGGGCCGGTATAGACCCACGGGCCTGAGATGGCGTCGAGCACCGCGCTGACCGCGCTGACGCTGACTGGGTCGCCGGAGGCGAACGTGGTGGACAGCCGGGGACCTACCATGCCCGGGCTGCCGCTGATCGGGCAGTCGAGCAGGTCACCGCCCAAGGCGACGACCGCATCGCGCAGCTTGACCTTGCGGTCCACGTCGATGGTGCTCATCTCGATGTGGATGGTGCCGCTGCGCAGCGTGCGGAGGGTGCCGGCCGGGCCGCTGATGATGTCCTCGACCTCGCGCTGGCCGGGCAGGATCGACAGCAGCACGTCCGCCTCGGCCGCGACCTCAGCCGCGCTGCCGACCACGGTGCCGCCGGCCCGCGCCAGCTCGGGTGAGCCGCTGCGGCGGTAACCGGTGACGGTAAAACCGCGCTCCAGCAAGTTCGTGGCTATCGGCAGCCCCATCTTGCCGAGACCGATGATGCCAACTCGGTCCATCGCCTTCTCCTATCGCCGACCGCTGCCGCTCGTCTAAACTGTATGCAGTTTAGTGGCTAGGTTCAAGACTTTCCATCACATAAACTGTATGCACTTAGCCGATGATGCGATACCCAGCGTAAACTGTATGCAGTTGTGCACCGAGTGGTGTCCCGTCCCGCGCAGCTGCCGTTAATCAGGGAGAATGGCGCCCATGCCTCGTGTCGTGCAGATACCAGACATCCGCAAGGTCGATCTGCCCGAAACCCGGCAGGCGATCCCGTACCTCCACGCTTACCTGCGGGAATGCATCCTGGACGGGACGCTGCAGCCCGGTACCAAGCTGTCCCAGGTGAGCCTGGCGGCTCAGCTCGGCATCAGCCGCACCCCGCTCCGGGAGGTGCTGCGGATGCTGCAGGAAGAGGGCCTGGTCGAGATCGAGCCGAACCAGCGGACCCGGGTCGCGGGCCTTGATCCGGCCGAGCTCGACGACGTCTACGCCAGCCGGATCCTGCTGGAGACGCTGGCCCTGTCGATGACCATCGGTCATTTCGGAGCCAAGGCGCGCGCCGAGGCCAGGCAGATGCTGACCGCGATGCGGCGGGCGGCCAAGAGCGGAGACTTCGACGCCTGGTTCGCCGCGCACACCGACTACCACCGGATCTGCAGCGCGGCCGCGGGCGAGGCGATGCAGCGGCAGCTGCGCGCCTTCGCCGACCGGACCACCCGCTACATCCGCATCTACCAGCTGTCCGAGCCGAACAGCTGGCAGGCCGCCGGCGACGTGGAGCACGCCGCGATCCTGGAAGCGCTGATCGCGGACGACGAACGTGGCGCGCTCACCGAGATGGCACACCACCTGGCCCGCACGGCGCTGCGGGTGCTCACCGACTGCGCGCCGGACTACGAGCCGATCGCAGTGCCGCACGCGGTGGCGCTCATCGACCGCCAGCCGCCCGCGGCGCTGCGGCTCACCGGGGCGAGCTAAACCAACACCCGGGGCCGCCTTCAGCCGCGGGCGAAGGCGGGCTCGGCGCGGGCTATAGTCGATCGCGGAAAATGATGAAAGGTCGCGTCCGCGTCGCGTTCGCCGCCGCCGTGGCGACGGTGGTGGTGACCGCATGCTCTGGGTCGGCCACGTCCGCCGGTTCTCCGGCCAGACCGATCCCGGCCAGTTACTACCTGGCCCTGGGCGACTCGCTCTCCCAGGGAGTCCAGCCCAACGCGACGGGCGCCAGCGTCGAGACCAAGCAGGGTTATCCCGATCAGGTATACGCGGCGCTGCGCCCACGTCATCCCGGGCTGCGGCTGGTCAAGCTCGGATGTCCGGGCGAGACGACAAGCACGATGATCGACGGCGGGATTTGCCATTACCCAGACGGTTCCCAGCTGGCCGCCGCCGTCGCCTTCCTACGCGCCCACCGTGGCCACGTTCTCCTGGTCACCGACGACATCGGCGCTAACGATCTCGAGGATTGCGGCAGCCAGTCAAATCTCCTCGGCGTACTCTCATGTTTCGCAACCCACGTGCCGGGAGCCGTCAGCCGCCTGGCCACGATCATGGAGCGGCTGCGGACGGCGGCCGGCCCGGGCGTCCGCACGGTCGGGATGAGTTACTATCTGCCCGTCCTGGCGCAATGGCGCCAGGGCTCGTCTGGTCAGGCCACGGCCCGGCTCAGCGAGCGGCTGGAGGCCGGCTACAACGAATTGCTCGAGCATGTCTACGCCGACCATGGCGCCCGGGTCGCGAACGTGTTCGGCGCCTTTGCTACCGGGGACTTCGGAGATCAGCTGACGTCGCCGGGGCTCGGTAAGGTCCCGCGAAATGTCGCCCTGCTCTGCCGGTGGACCTGGGCGTGCACGGCCCCGCCCCGCGGGCCGAACCAGCACGCCAATACGGCCGGGTACGGGGTCATCGCCCGCGCGTTCCTGCAGGCGGCTAGCCTGGGCTGAGGAAAGGCTGGACCACGGCCAGGAAATCGGCCGTCCTCTCGATCATGGTCCAGTGCCCGCAGCCGGAGATGACGTGCAGCCTGGCGTCCGGGAGCAGGTCGATGAGCTGGGCGGATGAGACGCGCCAGGGGACCACGCGGTCGTCGCGGCCGTGCACGAGCAGGACCTGGGCGGACACCGAGGCGAGCTCGGCGCCGGACAGGGCCAGGTCGTCGACCCAGCGCTGGCGCGGCGCGGGGAACATCGCCTGCCAGGAGTCGCGGACCTTCGGGCTGAGGCTGGCCTGATAGCGCAGCTCGACGAGCTCGTTGGTGATGAGGTTACGGTCGTGCGCGAACAGGCCGATGACCGCGCGCATCTGCTCAACGCCTGGCGTGTAGCCCCAGACGGTGTTCAGGCCGGGCGGCAGCGCCATCGCCACGCCCATCGATCCCATCAAAACAATGCGGCGCACCGCCTGCGGCCTGGCGTTCGCGATCGACAGGGCGACGGCGCCGCCCATCGAGTTGCCGATGATGTCCACGGTGCCCACCCCGAGCGTGTCGAGCAGGGCCAGGGCGTGCTCGGTCCAGGCCGTTCGGCCGAAGGTGCGCGGTTCACCGGTGGCGGTCCCGCCGAAGCCGAGCTGGTCGGGCGCGAGCACCCGGCGGTCCTCGCTCAGCGCGGGAATCACCGGGCGCCAGTTCGCGGTGGCCGTGACGCCGGGACCTGACCCGTGCAAGAGCAGCACCGGCGGGTGCGTGGTGCTTGGGTCCCTGGCTGCTATGTCGATCAGCGCGGTGGGGACGCCGGCCACGTCGAGGTGGGTCGCTTCGATGGCCTGGACGGTCATGACGCAGCGACCTTCGCGGGCCGGATCTGGGGCTGGGTGACCGGACGGGTGGTGGGGCCGAGCCACATATCGATCGAGCCTGGCTCGGCCGGATCGAAGGTGCGCGGCACCCAGGCCGCGTCGTCGGTGATCCGGCGCACGCCGAAGGAGTACTCGTAGGTGAACCCCTCAGGGCCCTGGAAGTACAGGAAGATCGCGCCCGACTGCGGGTGCCTTCCCGGGCCCATCTCGATCTCGACGTCATGCTCGACCAGGAAGTGCCAGTTCCTGAACACGTCGTCGATGGTCTCCACCTGGAAGTTCATGTGGCACAATCCCGGCTCGCCGCCGCGGAAAACGGCGAGCTTATGGTGCACGGGATCGATCCGCATCAGGCAGGCGGCATCCCCCAGCCAGTCCGACACCCGGGCGTTGAACCGCGTGCTCCAGAACCGGTAGGCCTCGTGCACGTCGGGCGCGTCCAGGCACAGGTGGCCGAACTCGGTGATGCCGGCGCCGCGGCTGAAGGTCACCGGCCGGGCGACGGTCTCCTGCTGGCTGACCAGCTCCAGCCGGTTACCGAACGGGTCGTCGAAGGCGATGAACTCACGCACCCGCCGGGACCTGGCCTCGGCGGCCGAGCCTCGGTACACGGTGAGGCCGGATCGCTCGAGCTCGGTCTCGGCGGCGTCGAGCGCGTCGGAGTTAGCCACGGCGAAACCCGAGGCGATCACCCCCGACGGCCCCTGCACCAGGGCCAGGCAGTGGTGCCGGTGATCGGCGCGCAGGTGGGTGACGCCCACCTCGGTGGGCGTCACCAGCTCCAGGCCGACGATGCCGGTCGCGAACTGGGTCGCGGCGTCCAGGTCGGCGACGCCGGATCTGACGTAGGCAATATCGGTCAGCGTGATCATGCGGTTTCTGTCTCCAGGCTCCCCGGCTCAGGCGTACACGGGGGTGACGTCGATGTAGATCTGCCAGTCGCTCACCAGGTCGCCGTCGAAGACCAGGATGTCGGCGTTCGGCACGGTGACCGATTTGCCGTCCTTGCGCAGGTACTCCACGTCGATCTTCGCGATCACCGTATCGCCGGACTCGTACACCTTCAGGATGTGATGGGTGAGGCCATCGATGCTGGAGAAAAAGACCGCGACGGCTTCTTTCACGGCGGCGCGCCCGGTGACCGGGTCGGCGTTGGCGAAGCGGAACGTCGCGTCCGGGGTGAGGTGAGCGACGAACTTGTCGGGGTCGAACGCGTCGATGTCGGCGAAGATGACGGCTACGTCCCGGCTCATGATGCACTCCTTCGGTGGGGTGGGCCTTGGTTAGCTCTGGGGTTCGTGGTTGGCGAGGAAGGTCGGCGGCGGCGGCGTGCCCCACAGGTGCGGCGGGACGTCCCAGTCGTTGGCCACCCAGCAGTCGTCGATCTGGTCGATGTCGGAGAACCACTCGATCCACGAGCCCCAGGGGTCCGGGCTGTAGTGGAAGAAGTTCGACCCGATGGTGTGGCGGCCGATGCCCCAGCCCGGGTCGCGTCCCTTGGCGCGCATCCGGTCGGCGCCGACCGCGATCGCGTCGATCGAGGGCACCTCGAAGCTGGCGTGGTGGAAACCCCGGTGCGAGCTGGCGATGAAGCCGAACACGTGGTGATCACCGGCGCCCGCGTTGAGGAACGTGACCAGGCCATGGATCGTGTCGCTGATCCGGAGCCCGAGCACCTGGGTGTAGAAGTCGGTCATCTGCTGCGGCTGGGCCGTGAAAAGCAGCGAGTGCCCCAGGCGCTGGGGCAGCACGTCCTTGGCGGCTTCTGGCCACGCCGCGACGCCGATCCGCTGCCGGCTAGCGCCCATGTTGACCAAGACTTCCGCGGCCGGCCGGGGCGGAGCCTGCGGCTCGTCGAGCAGCTGGACGGGAGTGCCGTCAGGGTCACGGAGCCACAACCCGTCCTCGGTGGCGCCGGCCGGCGGTTCGATGACCGGCGTGCCGGACCGCGCGAGCGCTTCGGAGACCGCGTCCATCGAGCCCGGATGCAGCGTGAAGGTGACGTGATGCAGCCGCTTGGCCGGCGCCTGCAAAAGCCGTACCTGCTCCTGATCACGGCCGGGGCAGGTAGCGACAAGCGACCCGTCCTTCTCCCCGGTCTCCAGGCCGAAGTCCTGCAGGAAGCCCTCGGCCACCGCCAGGTCCGGCACTTCCAGCGCGTAGTGGTGCAGCCCTGAGATCACGGCTCTCCCTTTCTCTAAACTGCATACAGTTTAGCCACGGCGGCGGGCATCTGGGAAGGGGAACGGCACGGTGATTCCGGCATCAGGACAGCTGCGGGACGAGGTGGCCGAGGCGGCCCGCGGCTCGTACGCGAAGAACAGGGTGAGGCCGAGGACCGTGATCATCGGCGTCCACCAGGTCCAGGGGTTATGCCAGTGGATCTGCGAGAAGAACGTGAGCACGGTGGCGGCGATACCGGCGCTGAGCAGACGCGGCCAGCTTCGTGACGCGGCGATCAACGCTACCGCCAGCGGGGGCCACAGGTAGTAAGCGACCATCACCGGCTCGAACGCGGACCGGAGGGCCAGGGCCACCGCGGTCCACCACAGCAGGTCCGGCAGCAGGATCGGCCGCCGGCTGCGCCCGGCCGCCAGGAGGCCGCATCCGCAGGCGGCCGCCAGGGCCAGGATCCGGGCCGGGCCGGCCGCCACCTGGCCGTCGGCCAGGTGCGGAGCCAGGTAGATCCACGGGGTGGGATGGTCGATCAGCGGCGAATTGGGCTGGCTGGTCACCGCGTGGATGGTGGCGGTCCAGTTGGCCGAGGCGGCGACGGCGAGCAGCAGCACGCTGGGAGCGGCGGACCGGGTGAGGAAACCGGGCCATCGCCGCGGTCCGACGACGGTGAGCAGGACGGGAAAGGCCAGCAGGACGAGCGGCTGTACCGCCACCGCCGCCCCGGCCAGCCAGGCGGCCCGGCTGGTCCTGCCGTCGGACAGGGCCAGGATCGCGTAGAGCAGCAGGCCGGTCGCCACCGCGTCTTCCGGGTGGCCCCACCGGATCGTGACGCTCCACAGCGCGGTCGCGCCCACCGCGGCGAGCAGGAGACGCCTGGGCCGGCCGACGCGGAGGCGTTCGGCGATCGCGTCCGCCGCGAACAGCGCCACGGCGGAGATGGCGACCTGGTAGGGACCGGCCAGCAGCCACGCGGCCGGATCAGGACCGATGGCGGCGGGAGTCCGGAGCGGTAGCCCGGCCGCATCGATGAGCGCGACCACAGGGACGCAGATGACGGCCGTCCCCGGGAGGGAGATCAGCTGGGTGGGCGCGGTGTACAAAGCGGCCAGGTTCAGGTGCAGGAGCCGCTGGGCCGCGAGCAGGGTGCCCCACAGGTCATCGGGAAGCGCCCAGGCGGTCTTCCCGTAGAAACGAGGCCCCCAGATCACGCCGGCCATCCCGATGACGATCAGGCCGACGGTGGCCAGCAGCGGAAACAGCCTTCTGACCGGCCACGGCGGTCGCGCGCGGACGGGCGGTACGCCCCCGCCGGGGCGGCTGTCCGAGCCGGGGCCGCTGTTCGAGCCGGGGCCGCTGTCCGAGCCGGGGCCGCTGTTCACGCGTCGTGCCACCGCAGCGCCAGGCCGCCGGCCAGCAGCGCGGCCGCAGCCCAGGCGGCGAGCACGCCGAGGCCGCCCCACGGGCTGATCGGCAGGCTGCGCAGGCCGATGGTGTGCTGGATGGTCAGCCCGGCATTCATCGGCGCGTACCGCTCGAGCCGGTGCGACCAGACCGGGTTGGTCACGGCAGGGAGGATAACCGGCGAGAGATAGAGCAACCCAAGGACCACGCCGGTGGCGACGGCCGTGTCCCGGACGACGGTGGCGATGCCGAGGCTGAGCAGGGCGATCAGGACAAGGTAGAGGACCGAGCCTGCGGCGGCGCGCAGCGTCGGCCCGTAGGCCAGCGACTCAAGCGGGAAGCCGTGCGCGGCGGTGAAGCCGTGTCCGGGCAGCAGGATCCGCCCGGCCAGCACCGATCCGGCAACGGCGATGGCCCCGGCGGCCAGCACCAAGGCGGCGATCAGGACCGCCTTGGCGGCCAGCACGGCGGACCGGCGCGGCATCGCCGCCAGCGTGATGCGGATCATGCCGGTGCTGTACTCGCCGCTGATCGCCAGCACGGCCAGAACGGCCACGATCGCCTGGCCGAACTGGACCCCGGTGAGGCTGAGCTTGGTGGTGTCGACCGGGCAGGCGGTGCCGGACGGGCACCGGGCGGCCGCCGTCGCCGCGGCGCCCACCGCCACGGTGGCCGCGATGGTGCCGGCTAGCAGCCAAGCCGGGCCCGCCACGGTGCGCAGCTTGGTCCATTCCGCGTGCAGCGGGTCCCGCAGGCCAGCCAGCTCCGGGCGTCGCAGGCCGGACAGGCCTGGCTGTCCGGCGGGCACGGCCTGGCTCATGCGTCCCTCCGGCGGAGCAGCACAACGGCCAGGCCCAGGGCGAGCGCGGCGTAGCCGCACAATACGGCGAGACCGGCCCACGGCGCCAGCGGGAAGTAGCCAGTGTTGGGCGAGTAGATGGCGGTTACCTGAGCGTACTGCGGCGTGGCCTGCTGGACGGCGAAGGCGGCGGCCGGGGTGATTCGCAGCAGCCAGTCCGCGGCGCCGACCGGCAGGATGGAGGCAGCTCCCAGGATGTACGGCAGCACGATCACCACGATGACAACGGTCACCGCGGCGGCGCTGCGGCGCAGCATGGTCCCCACCGCCAGGGCCAGGACGGCGGCCACCGCGATCAGCGCAGCGGTGCCGGCGACCATGCGCAGCTCGGTCGGCCACGGCACCGGATACACGTACGCTCCCCGGGCGTGCGCGAGCTGGGCACTGATGATCACTGCGGCGGCCGCGGCGGCCAGTCCGGCCACGAACGTGACCGCGCCGATCACGATGGCCTTCGCGGCCAGCACCCGGCCCCGCCGTGGGCTCGCGGTCAGCGTGACGCGGATAAGGCGCCGCCGGTACTCGGCGGTGATGAACATCGTGGCGATCACGATCACCACGATCAGCCCGGCGAACGTGCCGATGAGGTGCTGCGTGACGGTGGTACCGGCATCCCCGGCCTGCCCGGACACGACTGGCGCGATGTCGCCGGACCCGGTCACGGTGAACCGGCCGGCGGCCTGGTGATACCCGCCCGCCCCCGACCCGTCGGCGGCGTCGACAATGCCGCCGGCCCACGCGCTGGCGGGCCAGGTGCCTGACCGGCTGAGGTGATCGAAGACGGCGGTGTCCTGGCTGGGGGCGACCATCCCGTTTTCGCCGCCGCCGAAGTTCTGCGAGATCGCCTGCCACGCGGGGGACGTGGCGAACAGCCCGGCCTGGACGGTCGACGGCAGCCCGGCCAGGTGAACGGTGCCCACACCGGTCCAGTGCGTGCCGTCGGCCGAGTCGTAGCCGGTGATCGTGTCGCCGGAGCGGGTCAGCCGCAGCCAGCGCGGGGACGCCGGGGAAACGGCGCCCGGCTGGCCCGCCGTGTCGCCGGTGTAGTCGTCCTGCAAGCGTACCCCGTGGTCCGCGGTGACCATCATCGCCGCGTACGCCGATCCCGGTGTGGTGCCGCCGGAGATGATGAGGCCGGCCTTGGCCCACGGCACCAGGCCGGGACGCGTGTCGATCGGCGCGTTCGGGCCGCCCGGGGCGTTGCCGTTGGCGGGCGGGAGCAGGCCGGTCAGTGAGGTGATCCGGACGGTGATGCTGCCGTTCCCGGCGAGCGGCTGGCGGACGAAGTAGAAGCTGTCGCTCACCGCCTCGCCGCCCGGTCCTACCGGGGGTGCGGTGAAGCAGCCCTGGCCGGACCGGGCCTGGCCACCGCCCGTGCCCTGGCAGGAGCTGCTGCTGGCCCCGGCGGCGAACAGCCCGAGCCCCACCGTGACCAGCACCGCGACGATCGTGCCGATGACCCAGCCGCGGACCGTCCTGAACTTGGTCCACTCGGCGTGCAGGACAGACCAGAAGCCGTCCCGCTCAGCCTGCTGGTCCGGCTGGTACGGCGTCACCGTGCCGGCCGTCATCGGGCCGGCTCCTGCGCCGCGGCGGCGCGGAATTCGACCGCATCCCTGGTGAGCTCCATGTACGCCTCCTCCAGGGTGGCGCGGTGCGCCGACACCTCCGAGAACGGCACCCCGCTCTCGCCGAGCAGCGCGACGATCTTCTCGGCCGCCAGCCCGGAGATAATGAGCGTGTCCCGGTCGGTGGCGGCGATGACGGCCCCCGCGTGCGCCAGCACCTGCATGGCCTGCGACCGGGCCGTGGTGCGCAGCGTGACCCGGCCGCTGGACGCCGTGGTGATCAGGTCCGCCACGGACGTGTCGGCGATGACTCGCCCGCGGCCGACCACCACCAGGTGGTCCGCGGTGTCCTGCAATTCGCTCATCAAGTGGCTGGACACCAGGACCGCCCGGCCTTGACCGGCCAGCGACCGCAGGAAACCCCTCGCCCACACGATGCCTTCGGGATCCAGGCCGTTGAACGGCTCGTCGAGCATGAGCACCGGCGGATCGCCGAGCAGCGCGGCCGCGATGCCGAGTCGCTGCCGCATGCCCAGGGAGTAGCCACCGGCCTTGCGGCGGATCACCGCTCCGAGGCCGGCCTGCGCGATCACCTCGTCGACCCGGCTGGCCCGCAGGCCCTGGGAGTGGGCCAGCCACAGCAGGTGGTTGCGCGCGGACCGGCTCGGCTGCAGCGCGCCGGCATCAAGCAGCGACCCGACGTGACTGAGCGGGTGCCGCAGGCTCGCGTACGGGCGGCCGCCGATCAGCGCCTGGCCCGCGTCGGCGGAATCGAGGCCGACAATGACCCGCATCGTGGTGGATTTCCCCGCGCCGTTGGGACCGACGAACCCGGTCACCTGGCCGGGGTGGACGGTAAAGGACATCCCGTCAAGCGCCAGCGTCGACCCGAATCGCTTGCGCAGGCCGCTGACTTCGATGGTTGCTTCCATGTCAGCCAACGCTAGGGACTCCAAGGCGCGCGGTCATCACGCCAGCGAGCGTTCTTGGCCATCACCAGCAGGAGGGACACCGGCCGCGCATCCCTCGCAGGAGGGATGACGCTATCCCCGGCCGGGGTGACGCAATCGCCTGGCGGAGCGGCGACAATGAGCTACGTGGGCAGAGCAGGTTCCTGGCGCGGCGGACGGGCCGAGAGCGGGCGCAGGCTCGCCGCGAGCCCGCAGGCCGCCGCGGTGGCCGGCGCCCTGCTCGGGCTGGCCGCGGTGACCGAGGCGCTGGTCCGGGCCACCCACGCCGGGTATGGCGCGCTCGGCCTGGTCGCCGTGTTCCTGCTGGCCCTGTCCACCACGGCGCCGCTGGCGTTCCTCGGTCCGGCGGCCGCCGCCGTCGCCATCAGCGCGGCGAGCGTGCTCTCGCTCGCGGTCATCCAGACCATGACGGTCGCGGGCCTGTGCGCCCAGCTGATCGTCCTTTACTGCCTCGGCCTGAAGGAGCTGCCGCGGTCCGGCGCAGTGCGGAACGACGGCGCCCAGCCAGCTGAGAAGCGACAGATCATGGCCCAGCTGCTTGCGCCTGGCCTGGGGTTGCCGTTCACGGTGATCGCGCTCGTGCAAGCCCGCCCGGCCGGCCCTGAGGAGCGCGTGCTGACCGTGCTGCTGGCCGCGCTGGCCCCGGCGGCCGCGCTGGCCGGGATCGCCCGCCGAGCGCGCATCCAGGCGCAAGCGGACAGCACGGCCCGGCAGGTCATCGCCGACTCCCTGTTCGAGCACATGGCCCGCGGAGAGCGAGCGCGGATCGCCCGCGAGCTGCACGATGTCGTGGCTCACCACATATCCATGATCGCCGTACAGGCGGAAACGGCCCGGCTGGCCACTCCGGGGATGCCGCCGGCCGGCGCGCAGCGGCTGCTTGAGATCGGTAACACCGCACGGGCCGGCCTCACCGAGATGCGGCGGCTGCTCGGCGTGCTGCGCGAGGACGCACACGTCGCTCACCTGGGCGAGATCGGCGCCGACCGGCAGCCCCAGCCTGGACTGCAGCAGCTCAGCGGGCTGATCGACGAGGCCAGGGAGGCCTCGGGCACCGGCGCCAGGTTCATCGTGTCAGGGCCTCCGGTCACGCTTGATCCCGGCGTCGAGCTGGCCGCCTACCGGATCGTGCAGGAGGCCCTGACCAACACCCGCCGGCACGCGCCAGGTGCCGCCGTCGACGTGGAGCTGCACTTCACCGACGACGCGCTCCGGCTCCGCATCCGGGACAACGGGCCAGGTCCGCCGCCTGGGCCTGCGGACTCCGGAGACCCGGCAGCCCCGGCGGCCCCGGCGGCGGGCGGCGGCCACGGGCTGCCCGGCATGCGCGAACGGGCCGCCGCGGCCGGCGGCGAGCTGCGCACAGGCACCGCACCTGGCGGTGGCTTCCTGATCGAGGCCGCGCTGCCCGCCAAGGCCGAGGTGAGGAGATGAGGTCGCCAGCCTGGCTAGGGCCGCGGCTTGATGTTTGCGGCCGGCTGCGGTTGAGTACTCCCATGTCTGAGCAACCTCCCGCCGTGCGTTCCTGGCATGCCGTCGTCGAGTCAGGAGACCTGGCCCGGCTGGACGACCTGCTGGCCGATGATGTGGTTTTCCTGTCCCCTGCGGTGTTCGCGCCGCAGCCGGGCAAGGCGCTCACGGCACGCTATCTGCGCAGCGCGATCGTGGTCCTTGGGCCCACCCTGCGGTACGTGGGCGAATGGCATGGCCCGGTCAGCGCGGTCCTGGAGTTCGAGGCCGAGATCGACGGCCGCCACGTCCAGGGGGTCGACATACTGCGCTGGAACGAGGCGGACAAGCTGGTCAGCTTCACGGTGATGGCGCGGCCGCTGCGCGGGCTTGAGAAGCTGATCGAGCTGATGGGACGCCAGCTGACCGCCGATCCCAGCTGACCGCGGGGACGGCACCAGTAAGGTACGTCCCATGCCGGATACCCCATCGCGCCCAGAACCGTTCAGCCCGCAGACCTCAGCCGCGGCGCTCGAGGATCTCCGCACGCGGCTGCGCGCGACACGCTGGCCGGACTCGCCCGAGGACGCCGGGTGGTCGCTCGGGACCGATCTGGACTACCTGCGCGAGCTCGTCGCCTACTGGGCGGACGGGTTCGACTGGCCGGCGCAGGAGGCGGCGCTGGCTCGGCTCCCCCGCTTCCGCGTCCCGCTCGGGGCCGTCCGGATCCACTTCGTGCACGCCAGGGCCGCCGGGGCCGCCGCGTCCGCCGGGGGCGCAGGGCCGGCCGGGCCGGTGCTGCCGCTTGTGCTGTGCCACGGCTGGCCGGACTCGTTCTGGCGGTACGCGAAGGTGGTCGAGCTCCTCACCGACCCCGGCGCCCACGGCGCCGACCCCGCCGACGCGTTCGACGTGGTCGTGCCGGACATGCCGGGTTACGGGTACTCCGACCGCCCGGCAGGCCCGCCGCTTGACTCCATCGCCGTGGCCGGACTGTGGGCCGAGCTCATGGGCGTCCTTGGCTACCCGCGGTTCGGCGCGGCGGGCGGGGACATCGGCAGCCACGTGAGCCGCTATCTCGGGCTCGACCACCCCGGCCGGGTGGTGGCCGTGCACCGCACCGACGCGGGCGTGCCCGTCTTCACCGGCGACCCGGCGGACCTCGCGCCCACCGAGCGCGCCTGGTTCGACAGCGCCGCGGCCTGGGGCGCGACCGAGGGTGCCTACGGCGCCATGCACCGCACGAAACCCCAGACCGCCGCCTTCGGGCTCACCGACTCACCCGCCGGGCTGGCCGCGTGGATCACCGAGAAGCTCCGGGCCTGGAGCGACTGCGACGGCGACGTCGAGCGGCGCTTCACCAAGGACGAGATCCTCACCAACGTCACGCTCTACTGGCTCACCGAGACGATCGGCTCGTCGATGCGCATGTACCGGGCGAACGCCGCGATCCCGCCCGCGCAGCACGCCCGCCGGGTCGAGGTGCCGTCCGGCTTCTCCCTGTTCCCCGGCGACATCGTCCGCCCGCCGCGGGCCTGGCTCGAGCGCACGGCGAACGTCGTTCGCGTGACCGAGCCCGCCCGCGGCGGCCACTTCGCGCCGTTCGAGGAGCCCGAGCTCTACGCGGAGGAGCTCCGCGCGTTCTTTCGCCCCTACCGGGCGGCGGCGACGGGCTGAAGGCGCCGCTTTGGTCAGCCGGCTGCGGTGGTGAAGGCGGGCAGGTAACCGAGTTCCTGGCCTGCGGCGGTGGGGTGGTAAGAGGAGCTGAGCGAGAAGAAGTCCACCGAATTCAGCCAGCTGGAGGAGTCGCAGATCTCGTGTCCGGCGAACTGGCCGCGGACGTCGACGAACGTGTCGCGGTAGGCGGCCGCGGCCGTGGACAGGGCATTGTCGAGCGTGTCGGCGCCCTGATCGAGCGCGGTGCGGTCCTGGGTGCTCAGCCCGATGCAGCCGCTGGACCTGGACAGGTCGTACAGCTCCGGATAGCCGAGCACGACGATCTTCGCCGCGGGCGCGTCGGCCCGGATGGTGGCCAGGGTGGTGTCAAGCTTGGCCGGAAGCTGATAGGTGACGTAGGCCTCGGACGCCGCGACGGCGGCGAGGCAGACGCTGGTCGGGGCAAGCACGCAGGTCTCCATGACGGTGGCGAAGCCGGCGTCATTACCGCCGATGGTGATGCTGACCAGCGTGGTGCTCGCGCTCAGCGCCGACACCTGGCTGGCCAGGACGTCGGACGTCTTCGCGCCGGAACACGCGACCGAGACGAACGAGGCGGGCGAGTTGGCGTCGGCCCATTGCTCCGGATAGGCGTTGTAACTGCGTTCACAGCTGCCGCTAGATGAGATGTAATCCCCGGCGCCGACGCCCGAACTGTACGAATCGCCCAGCGCTACGTACTGAACTGCGGATGCGGCCTTGGCGGCCGGAGATCCAGCGGCGATAAGGCCAGCAGCGGACGCGAGGACGGTAGCGCTGAAAATGACGCGGGAAAGACGCACGAGTTACCCCGATCAAGGGCGAGAAGGGCTGTGAGATACGCGCGCACTATTCTTGTATCACGCGTCAGCGGGTAGTTCAATATGTCCGTTCAGTTACGGCTGGACGCGCGCGGGGTGATGGCGAGCGGGACGAAGCCGTGTCCGTCGGGAGGTTCGCCGGGAATCCAGTAGCGGGTGCCGCCCTGGCCGTAGACGACCGCATGCGCCAGTGCCTCCGCGCTTCCCGCCGGGCCGGCGTCAGGGCCGCCGGCGGCCGGGGATGCGCCCTGGCGGGTGGCGGGAATGAAGCTGAGGGCCAGGCTACCGGTCAGGCGTCCGCCGAGCCGGGCGAAAACGCTCCGCGGCAGCGTCCACATCACCCCTTGCATGACGCCGTGCTTGCTGCCGAAGGTGACCTTGCCGACCGACCAGTCCATGTCGCCGGCCTGCGGGACGCTGCTCACTTGCAGCCTGGACACCGCCTGGATCCATTTCGACGCGGCCGCGCCGCCCGGCACCAGGCCGCCGACTTCGCTCACGCCGCCGAGCACAGGCTGGATGGCGGCCAGGTCCTTGCGCGCCTGGTCGAACCAGCTCCGCTGCTCCGGGGCGGGCGCCAGGTACTTCAGCGTGGCCATGATCTCCTTGACGCGCCAGCCCGCTGATATCGGGAAGTAGAGGTACACCCGCACGGCGGGGTCGGCGACCGCCTCCCAGGGGACCTGGGTCCTGCTGCCGGGTGAGTACCAGTGATGATGCTCTTCGATCGTGCCCGGATGCCCGAGCGTCCACCAGTACTCGTACACCGGAGCGTCGTGCACCGTCGTCGGATCGGTGCCGCCTGGCAGCACCACCTCGGCGTACGACTCGTCGAGCAGCGGGCTGGTCTCCCCGAAGAACTCCAGGTAGAAAGGCTGCTCGTCGGGCTGCCAGCTGGACAGGTCGGCCGGCCAGCTCGATGTCTCGATCACGCGGTCTCCTCAGCGGACGGGCGGCGGTGTCCCGTCGGCGCTCGCGGCCAGGCTCATGTCCCAGCCGCAGGCCGCGCAGGCCTGCCGGAACGCGGACCGGGCGAACTCCAGGGCCGCCGCGGCCGGATCCGGTCCTGACCGGATGTCGTCGGTGTCCAGGATGTACTCACCAAGCCCGGCATCCCAGCGCGCGGCCGGAGGCGACAGGGCCAGCCGGGCGAACCCGTCGGGGGCGGGGTGCGCGTAGGCGTAAAACGCCGCCTGGTCGTGACGCCCGTCGCCTGGCCACCAGCCGACGGCCACCTCCTGCGCGTCCATCGCGTTGCGCATGATGAAGTCCTCGGCGGGAGGGTCGGCCGAGACCCCAGAGAACAGGCTCACCGCCAGGTCGAACGAACCCCACCACGCGTTGACGGGCGTGCTGCGCCCGCGGTAGGGCGCGCGGAACGCCGCCAGCACCAGCGCGGCCTGGGTCGCCGCCGTAAAGTAGGCCGCCACCTGGTCCCGGTCGTACCTGGCGTGCTCCTGGTCCTCGTCGAGCGGCACCTGCCAGCTGACTTCCTGCGGCGTCGGGTCGATCTCCACCGGGCCGCCCACCCGGCGGACCGCCGCCAGCACATCCCGGGTCACCGCCCCGACGGCCCGGTCGGGCGTGAGCGCGACCCGCTCGGTCCGCCCGCCGCTTTGCTCGACCACCGCCTCGTGGACGTGCAGGTCGAGCGCGACGACCAGCGACCCCGAGCCGTCGGGAGCAGGCAGCGGCGCCGTCTCCCACCCCCTGGCGGTCAGCCGCAGCGCCGCGTGCTGCAGCTGCGGCTCCGCCGGGGCGAGCTTGGCCGCGAGCTTGCCGAGCACCTGAGTATGCGCGTGCAGCGTGTCGCACGTCGCGCGCCACGTCCGGTAAGAGAGCGCTGGCCATTCCGAAGACATGACCGGCAGGCTATCGGCCCCGGGCCCGGCGCTCAACCGCGCCTGTTAGCTACGAGAAATGGGTGACGGGCCGGCCGAGGCGTTCCCCGTCGACGAAGATGTCGACCTTCTCGTTGTAGAACGCGATCAGGCCCGCGATGGGCAGCAGCTGGCGGGTCGGGAAATCGTAGGCCCAGGCGAGATCCACATGCACGGTCTCCCCCACCCGGACCGACCAGTAGCCGCTGGTCTTGCCCTTGTACGGGCAGGCCGTCACGGTGCCGGTGGGCACCAGGTGCTCGGCGTTCACCTCGGTGCGGTTGAGGTAGTAGCGGGTCGGCAGCCCGGTCTCGAAGACCATCACCGGGGACGGCGAGGAGGCCAGCACCACCCCGTCGAGCTCGACCCGGACCTGGCGGGTGGAGCGTAGCGCGTCCACCCGGGTGTAAGGGCTGCGGGGATGGACGAAGACCTCCTCGTCCTCCTCGAACCAGGCGTCAACCGCGTCCCAGTCGAAACGCACCGTGCCGGCCAGTCCGGCCACGGCGCTGTCGGTGTACACGCGCGCCGAGCCAGGCCGGGAAACGTCCCCGGCCCGCAGGCCGTGCCGCCGTGCCGTGCCCAGGTGCAGCTTCTGCTCGTGCTGCTCGTCGATCAGCACCGACGGCCGGACGTCGGCGAGCGGGATGTAGTACTGCGGGTAGTTCGGCCATTCCCAGACGTACCGGGCGTGGGTGGTGTCAAGCACCACCTCACCGCCGAGCATGGCGCGGACCCGGCGCGGCACCGGCTCGACGTGACCAGCAGGGGTGATTATCTTGGGGTAGTCGCTCACAGCTGCCAGACTAGGAGACCATGACCCGCAAGCGCGGATACTTCCTGCTGATGGGAGTGTGCCTGACGCTGTTCGTGCTGTCCTGGGCGGTGGTGCGGCTCTACTCGGTGGTCGCGGCCGTGGTGATCTCGGTGGTGGCCATGGTGATTCCGCCGATCGCCGTCATGGTCGCCAACGCCGGGGACGAATCAAGCAGGCGCGAGCCGCCGGACCGGTCCGCGCCGGGAGCCTGATCCGCCGTGCCATGATCGGGACATGACGAGCTCAGACGATGGCCGGTTCATCGACGCGAACGGGATCTCCCTGTACGTCGAGGAGCATGGCGACGGCGTGCCCGTGCTGCTCCTGCACGGCTGGCCGGATTCGGCCAGGCTCTGGCGCCACCAGGTCCCGGTGCTGGCGGCCGCCGGGTTCCGGGTCGTCACGCCGGACCTGCGCGGCTTCGGGCGGTCGATGCGTCCCGCTGAGGTGGCCGCGTACCGGCTGCGGACCCTGGTGGCGGACGTGAGCGCCCTCTTGGATCAGCTGGACATCGAGCAGGCGCACGTGGTCGGTCATGACTGGGGGGCCGGGGTCGCCTGGCTGACGGCGATGCTCTGCCCGGACCGCGTCCGCACGCTGACCGCGATCTCGGTGCCGCATCCACGTGCCCCGGTCACCGTGCGCCAGCAGGAGATGGCCTGGTATCAGCTGTTCTTCCTGTTCTCCGACGTCGCCGAGGCCACCATCGCCCACGACGACTGGGCCTGGCTGCGCATGTTCAGCCGCGGCGACGGGGACCTCGAGCAGGCGATCGCCGACCTGTCCAGGCCCGGAGCGCTGACCGCGTCCCTGAACTGGTACCGGGCCAACGTCGCGCCGCGGATGCCGGGGCCGCCGCCCCCGCTCCCGCCGGTCCTGGCGCCGACCCTGGGCATCTGGTCGGCCCGCGACCATTACCTCGACGGTGAGCGGATGAAGAATTCGGCGTCCTTGGTCCAGGGGCGGTGGCGTTATGAGGAAATACCAGACGTGAGCCATTGGGTCCCGCTGGACGCGCCCGGCCGGCTGAACGAGCTGCTGCTCGACTGGCTCCGCTAGGTAACCGCCGCGGCGGGCTCGCCGAGGACGAGCAGGACGTCGTCGGCGAGCGTGCCGCCCGCGTGCTCGAGCAGCAGGCTGACCACCCGCCGCACCGCGGTGTCCAGGTCGGGTGCGGCCAGCGCCTTGGCCACTCGCGCGTCCAGCGCGAAGAAACGGCCCGCGCGATCCCGGCTCTCGATCAGGCCGTCGGTATAGAACAGCAACCGGTCTCCCGGCCCCAGGCCGATGTCCTGCCGCCTCGGATGCGGATGCAGGCCGAGCGGCGGCTCGTACTCCGGCGGGATCATGAGCTGCAAGCACCCGCCATCGGCGGCCAGCTTGACGGGGGGAGGGTGACCGCAGTTGACGATGCCCACATGCCCCGGCGTGAACTCAGCGACGATCACCGTGACAAAGTCCTCGAGCTCCATCTCCCTGGACAGCCTGGTGTCCATCGCCTCGGCCAGCCGGATCAGGTCGGGCTCGCCGAACGCCACCGCGCGGAAGGCGGCAAGCACCGCGACGGACCAGTCGACGACGTCGATCCCCTGGCCCTTGACATCACCGATGATGAAACGCATCCCGAATGGCGTCATGGCGATGTCGTAAAGGTCTCCGCCGACCAGCGCCTGGGTGGTGGCCGACTGATAATGAGAGGCAAATGCCACGCCGCCGAGCTCCGCGGGCAGTGGGTGCAGGATCGCGCGCTGAGCCTTTTCGCTGATGCTGATAAGGGCGCCCTCACGGCGGCTGCGGACCGCCGCAGCGAAAGTCGCGAACGCGCCCACACCGCCGACAATGATGAAACGGTATCCGGTACCCATGGCACCCCACACGCCGGTGGCGGCGGCCACAATCGCACACAGGGAAATTGCGTAGATGGCGGCGAACGCCGTGGCCCGGCCACTGCATCGCGCGCAGGCCAGCAGTGGTCCGGCCGCTAGCAGGTCGGCCAGGTTAATGCGCTGCCCGGTCGATATCACGGTGATGGCGACGGCAGCATCAAGCACAAGGGCCAGCGCCAGCCATCCAGGAGGCTGACTCGTGGCCCTGAGCGCACGCCGAAGTAACATGCCCATGCGTCCCCATTTCGCTACCCGCACGGTAAAAGACCAACCTACTGTAGGAGAACCAGTTTGCCTAAACCCATCCAGAGGATGAAGGTAAGAGCGAGGGATAGCCACGGATCGTTCGGGGATAAAAATTGTATTTTCCCTAACGAAACGTGGTGCACGTGCAATTGCATGTTTTTCGCGGCCGGGGGCGGGCGGCGCCGATTGGTTACTGAAGAGGAGACGGCTTTACTCTGGGTAGTTAGATGGGGCGGGCGCCGAAGCGGGTCACCACGGCGGCGGCGATCCGGACGGCGTACTCGGCCGCGCCGATGAGGTCGGCGCGGGACAGCCAGCGGCTCATGAACGCACCGCAGAACGCGTCGCCCGCACCGGTGGTGTCGGTGGCCCGCGCCGGGTGCGCCGGGATGCGGACAGGCGCCAGCCCGGGGACGGCCAGCACGCAGCCCTGATCGCCGAGCTTGACGACCACGGCGCGGTAATGCCTGGTCAGCCGGGCCGCCATCGTCACCGGATCCGCCTCGCCGGTGAGCACGGCGGCCTCGTCGCGGTTGGGGAAGCACACCGCCGCCCCGTGCGTCCAGCGCAGGAACGCCCCGGCCTGCATCCGGGCCAGGAAGGCAGCCGAGCCGGGATCGATGGTGACGGCCAGGTCGCGGGCCCGGGCCTGCGCCAGTAGCCCGAGCGCCAGCTCGAGCAGCGGCGGCTCGCAGAACGTGTACCCGGTGAGGTGCAGCGCCGCCGCGTCGTCCAGCAGGCCGGACGGCAGGTCCGACGGCAGGAGCCGCAGGTTCGCGCCCCGGTCGGTGAACATGGTCCGTTCGCCGTCCGGCCCGACCATGATCACGATCGAGCCGGTGCCCGCGTCCGGGTCGGCGGCCAGGTGCGCGCGGACGCCGGCCCGGGCCAGTTCCCGCCGGTGGTACTCGGCATCGCGGGCGCCGGCCCGCCCGGCGAACACCACCTCGGCGCCCAGGTGGGCCATCCACGCGGCCTGGTTGGCCGCTGAGCCACCGGGGCGGGCACGGATCACCGCCGCGGTGTCGCTCCTCGCCGTGATGGCCTCGGTCGGCTTGACCAGCACATCGTTGATCACGTCACCGATGACGACGACCCGCCGGGCACCCGCCGGGCTCAGGGCCAAGCCGGGTCAGCGGCCCGCTGCGCCCAGGATCGGGAGATCTGCGCGGCCAGCTCGATGTTGCCGCGCGCGATCTGCAGGTTGACCCCGGCACTCACCCCGGCGGTGACCTGCTGGATCCGGTCGAGCAGGAAGGGGCTCACCGCCTTGCCGCGGATCCCCTGCCCGGCCGCCGCGGCCAGGGCGTCTTCGAGCGCGTCGTCGAGGACCCCGGGGTCGAGCTGCCGTCCGGCCGGCAGCGGGTTGGCCACGAGCAGGGCGGACTGCTCGCCGAGGGCCGCCCGGGCCGCCATGATGTCGGCGATCTCCTCCGGGCTGTCGGCCCGCCAATCCAGGTCGCAGCCGGAATCGGACAGCCAGAAGGCGGGGAACCGCGAGGTCCGGTACCCGACGACCGCGACGCTCAGCGTTTCCAGCCGCTCCAGCGTGGCCGGGATGTCCAAAATGGACTTGACCCCGGCCGAGACGACGGTGATCGGCGTCCGGGACAGCACGGTCAGGTCAGCGGACTCATCGAAGGTCTGGGCCGCGCCGCGGTGCACACCGCCGAGCCCGCCGGTCGCGAACACGCCGATCCCGGCCCGTGCGGCCAGCACGGACGTGGCGGCCACCGTCGTGCCGCCTGTCACCTTGCGCGCGACCGCGATCCCGATGTCACGGCTGCTGACCTTGACCACGGACTCATCCGCCGCGATCCGCTCCAGATCCTGCGGCGCCAAACCTACCTTGGGCACGCCGTCGATGATCGCGATCGTGGCCGCGGTCACGCCCGCGTCGGCCAGGATCGCCTCGAACTGCCGCGCGGCGTCCAGGTTGGCCGGCCGGGGCAGCCCGTGCGAGATGATCGTCGACTCAAGGGCGACCACGGGAGCGCCGGACGCCAGCGCGGCGCTGACCCGGGAGGACACTTCGACCAGGGAAGACACAACGATAAGTGTCTCACCCTAGTAACCCTGCGAGCCCATGATGTTTCCCAGCGGCTCACCCGCGGCGTAGCGGGCCAGCTGGTCCGCCACGAAGGACATGACGCGGAGCTGGGTGGTGCTCATCGCGCCGGCCACATGGGGGGTGAGCAGCAAGCCGGGCGCGGACCAGAGCGGATGGCCGTCCGGGAGCGGCTCGGGTTCCGTGACATCCAGGGCGGCGCGCAGCCGCCCGGACCGCAGCTCCGCGAGCAGCGCGCCGGTGTCCACGACCGGGCCGCGGGCCGCGTTGACCAGCAGCGCGTGATCATGCAGCTGGGCCAGGAAACCCGCGTCCACCAGGTGCGTCGTGGCGGGGGTGACCGGGACGAGCAGGATCACCACGTCGGCGTTCGGCAGGACGGCGGGCAGGTCGTCCATGGCCAAGACGCCGGGCCTGGGGCGCCGGGCGACGCGTTCCACGTTCACGCCGAACGGGATCAGCATGCGCTCGACCGCCTCGCCGATCGACCCGTAGCCCACGATCAGCACGGTCTGCCCGGCCAGCGGCTCGCTTCGGACCGGGTCCCAGGTCCCCGCCTGCTGCGCGGCCAGGAACCTGGGCAGCTGCCGCACCTGCGCCAGGATGACGGCCAGCACCCATTCGGCCACCGCGGGATCGTGCACGCCGCGTGCGTTGCACAACGTGACACCGGGCGGGACGAACGGGATCACGTGCTCGGCCCCCGCCGACATCAGCTGGATCAGCCGCAGCCGGGGCAGCTTGGCCAGCACCGGCATCCGGGACGGCGGCACCCCGAACGGCAGCACGACCACCTCGACCTCGCCGGCCGAATCCGGCAGCTGCTCATCGCCGGTCCACACGTCGGCCACCAGGCCGTCGGGCAGCCCGCCCATCAGCTCCGCCGCGTCCGGTTCCGGGAGCCATACCCTGATCATCTCCGACGCCATGACGGTGAGGTTACCGGCAACGCGCGGACCCGATGACCGCCGCCCGGCCCGGCCGGGATTACCTCGCGGCGCCGGTGCCTTGCAGGTGCCGCTGCCAGGACTCGGGCACGTGATCGGTACGGTGCGGCGCCGCCCGGCGATCCTCGGCGGCCTGCGGGGGCAAAGAATCCGAGGGGACCTTCTGCTCCGACCCGATGATGACGACCGGGCATGGGGACGCACGCAGGCAGGCCCGGATCACCGGCCCCGCGGCGCGGTACGGGTCAGGGCCGTAGGCCGTGCGGCCAAGCACCAGCAGATCAGCCTCGGCGGCCTGGTCGAGCAGCACGCGCGCCGCCAGCCCCTCGGCGATCTCGGTGCGCACGCGAACCCCGGGGAACAAGACGGTCACCTCGCTGACCGACCGGCGCAGCACGTCCCGGACCGCGCCCCAGCTTCCGGCCGATGACCGCGGGGCCGGAACGGCGTAACTGGCGACCTGATGACACACCGACTCCAGGGCCAGCACGGCGATAACCTCCCCGGCTCGCAGGCTGGCCTCCCGGCACGCCCACCGAAGCGCGGCTACCGACTCCGCCGAGCCGTCCACGCCAACGACAATACTTCGCACGCCAGACTCTTTGATCATGCGGGATTCCTACCGTTCGCCACCTCTGACTTACCGGCCCGTCTGGTCACAGCCGTCTCGCCAAGGTTTATCGATGGTTACTGACAGTTTTCGATACTAGACCGCGCGATGGCCCCGTGACGAGAGGCACGGGCCGCTTTTGTCGATGCCGCTATATGTACCCTCGGCACCGGTAGTTATCGTACCGTTATTAGGTGTCTGAGAGTAATGAATCATGTGAACGGCTTGTCTGTTCAGCAGCCACTTTGCGCCGATCTTGATGAGGAACGGCGCGGCGCGCAAGTGGCCGGTGGTGGCCCTCGGCCTGGCCGACCTGACGTCGCTGCTCGACGGGGTCACCAAGATGCGGGTCCGGCAGGCCGCACCGGACCGGATTTGCTATCCAGGCACGTTATATGGTGGTATTCCTGGCCGCCGCGGGCTAACTTCTCCACGAAAGACATCACCGCATGACGAGCGAGAATTAATGCATTTCCCGGCAGCAAAATGGTGCCTGGCGTTAACCGCCGAGGGAGGCCACGACGCCTCCGGCCGAGTAGCCGATCACGGTCACCGGGCCTGAGCCGGCCGCCATCGCCTAGCCGCGCTTGGTGCGGACGGTCAGGTGGCTGCCGGATTGGCCCTTGTGCACCCGGACCTGGGCCGGGATGCGCTGCCTGAGCTCGGCGACGTGGCTGACGATGCCGACCATCCGGCCGCCTTCGCGCAGGCCGTCGAGCACGGTCATCACCTCTTCCAGGGTGTCCTCGTCCAGGCTGCCGAAGCCCTCGTCGACGAACAGCGTCTCGATCCGGGTGCCGCCCGCCTCGGCGGTGACGACGTCGGCCAGGCCCAGGGCCAGGGCCAGGCTGGCCAGGAACGTCTCGCCACCGGACAGCGTGCTGGTATCGCGGTCCACCCCGGTCCATGTGTCGCAGGCGAGCAGGCCGAGGCCGGAACGGCCGGCCCCGCGGCGCGCGTCGGTGTGCACCAGCGAGTACCGGCCCGAGGTCATCTTCAGCAGCCGCTCGCTGGCCGCGGCCGCGACCTCCTCAAGCCGGGCGGCGAGCACGAACGAGGACAGCGTCATGCGCAGCGTGTTGGCGCCGCCGCCGGCCGCCAGGTCGGCGAGCCTGCGGGCCTGGTCGGCCTGGTCCGCGAGCGGTTCGAGCTCGCGCAGCCGCGCCGCCAGCTGCGGGGCGAGGCCGGCCAGCTGCTCGGCCTTGTGCTTGGCGCGATCGCGGGCGGCCACCGCCTCGTCGTGCTGCTTGCGCGCGGCCTCGACCGCGACCTTGGTGCCGGCCACGTCGGCCGGAGGCTCGAGGGGCACGTCGAGTTCGGGGTCGGCCAGCAGCTCGGCCACGGCCGCCGTGCTGGCTTCGTGGTCGCGGATGTCCCGGCCGGCCACGGTCCGCCAGCCGGGATCCCGGCGGGCCTGGCGGGCTTCGTCGGTGTCCGCGAAACCGGCGTCGGCGGCGGCCCGGGCGGCCAGGCCGGCCGCGCGCTCGGCGTCGGCCTGAGCGCGCGCGGCGGCGTCGGCGGCCGCGGCCGCGGCGGTCAGCGCGTCGGCCGCGGCGCGTTCGCGGGCCAGCGCGGAGTCCAGATCGGGCGCGTCGCCGAGCTGGGCGGCCAGGATGGCACGGTGCCTGGCGGCCCGCTTGTCGGCCTCGGCGGCCTGGCTCAGCTCGTAGCTGTGCTGTCCGGTCAGCTCGACCAGCCGCTTGCCGGTCGCGGCGATGGACTGGTCGAGGGCCTCGAGCGCGGCCTGGAGCTCGGGCAGCCGGATGGCGGCCAGCCGGGCGGCTTCGGCCTGGAGCTCGGCCGAGGTGGCGGTGAGCCTGGTGGTCTCGGCCCGCAGGTCGGCGCCCACCGTGAACCCGGCGTCTTCGAGCCGGGTGGCCAGGCCGGAGACGAGCACGTCGGCGGCGGCCAGCCGGGCTCCGATTGTTTCGGCCTGGTCCGAGGCCACCGCCGCATCGGCGGCCGCCGCCTCTTCCTGCTCACGCGTCACCCGTTCGCCCTGCAGCTCGCACAGCTCCGGATGATCGAGCGAGCCGCAGACCGGGCACGGGGCGCCGTCGACCAGGGCGGCGGCGAGTTCGGCGCGCATCCCGTCGATGCGCGCCAGGCGAAGCCGGGCCACCTCGTTCAGGAGCTCGGCGTGTTCTATCTTGGCGGTCACGTAGGCCTCGGACTGCCGGGCCACGTCGGTGCGCGCCTGGACTAGTTTGGCCATGTCCTCGGCCGCCTGCCGGTACCGCTCCGCCTCGGCCTGGACAACGGGCAGCCGTTCGCCCGCTGCGCGGGCCGCCTCGCGCTGCCGGCACAGTTCGGGGCGCTGCTCGCGCTGGGCGGCGGCCTGCCGGCCCGCCGTATCCAGCTGGCCGGCCAGCGCGGCCGCGGCGTCCTGGGCGGCCGCGGCGGCTTCGTCCTCGGCGGCGGCCTGCTCGGAGGTGGACCGCAGCGCTTCCAGCCGGCCGAATACGGTGACGTGCTGCTGGCCCAGGGCCCGCAGCTCAGCCGCTGGGTCCGCGGCGGCAGTGGCCCCGGCGGAGGCCCGGGCTCGTGCCTCGGCGGCGCGGGCCTGGATCAGCGCGGTGGCGGTCCGCTCGGCCTCGGTCAAGGTGGGGGTGACCTCGGCGGCCCGGACGGCGGCGTCCAGGTCACGGCCGAGCGCCTCGATACCGGCGGCGGCCAGGGCGAGCTGATCCCGGGTTCGCAGCGCGTCAGCGCGCCGGCGCTGCCGGTCCGCCAGCCGCTCGGCGTCACGCTGGCGGTCCTGGGCCTGATCCAGCTCGGTGCGGTCGGCGCGAACCTGGCCGGCGCAGGCGGCTGAGGAGGCGGCGGCGAGCTGAGCCAGGTTGCCCGCCCAGCCGGCGTCGGGCCGCGCGGGCTCGTCGGTCAGGCCCGCCACCTGGGCGACCTTGGCGACCAGGGTGGTGATGCCCTGCTCGGCGGTCTCCACGTCACGGGCCGTGCTGCGGCGCCGGACGGCCAGCCAATCCTCCGCGGCCCGGAACCGGTCCGTGCCGAACAGCTTCTGCAGCAGCTTGGCCCGGTCAACGGCGTCGGCGTGCAGGAACTGCGCGAACTGTCCCTGCGGCAGCAGCACGACCTGGAAGAACTGGTCGGCCGACATCCCCATCAGGTCCTTGATTTCGTCATCGGCCTCCCCGGCCCGGGTGGAGACGGCCTGCCAGCGCGCCCCGGTGAACTCCTCGAGCAGGATCTTCGCCTGCTCGGTGGTGGTGCCGTGGCCGCGCCGCTTCTGGCGCTCCTGCTCCGGCTTACGGGTGATGCGCATTCGCCGGCCGCCCAGGGTCGCCTCGAGCTGGACCTCGGTCGGCGTGCCCGCCGCCGCGTGATCGGAGCGAAGCCGCCTGGCCTTGCCGCGCTCACCAGGGACCCGGCCGTACAGGGCGAACCCGATGGCGTCCAGCAGCGTCGTCTTGCCCGCGCCGGTCTCCCCGTGCAGCAGGAACAAGCCGGAGGAAGCCAGGTCATCGAAGCCGACCTCGACCGTGCCGCCGAACGCGCCGAACGCGGTGATGCGGAGCCGGTGCGGGCGCATCAGGCATCCGCCTCGGTGCCGATCCGGACGGCCTCGAACGCCTCGGCGAGCAACCGCTGCTCGGCCGGAGAGGCCGGATCGCTCCTGACGTGAGTGACGAACTCGGCCGCGATGGCCAGGTCGTCACGCCCGGCGATCCTGGCCCGGTACCCGCGCTGGTCGGGCGCCACGCCCTCGGGTTCGAAGGTGAGCACAAGGATGTGCGGGAACCGGGCGCGCAGGGCGTCCATGGCGCCCTCGGGACGGCTCGGGTCGGTGAGGGTGACGGACACGAAGTCGTCCTGGTAGCTGGCGAACGCGGCCGAGCCCAGCAGGTCGGACAGCGCGCCGCGGAGCACGCTCAGCCGCCGGTAGACCGGCGCGGGTACCCGCTGCGCCCGGGCCGTCCCGTCCTCGCCCAGCTCAACCAGCCAGCTGCCCTTGTGGTGGGCGGCCTCGGAAAACGAGTACGGCAACGGCGAGCCGCTGTACCGCAGGTGCCCGGCGAGCGTCTGCTGGCCGTGCAGGTGGCCAAGGGCCACGTAGCTGAACCCGCCGAACAGGTCCGCGGGAACCTGGCCGATTCCGCCGACGGTGATGTCACGCTCGGACTCGCTGGCCGCTCCCCCGGCCACCCAGCCGTGGGCCATGACCACGCGGCGGGGCACCCGGCGCCGGTCGGCGTCGGCGCGGATACACCTGACCGCATGGCCGAGCACCCCGGCATGCCCGCGCGGTACCCCGGCGTCGGCTGTGTGGTCTGGGTCGTGCGCCGGCGAGGCTGCGGGACCTGGCGGCAGGTCGCCGCGGACGGCGTCCGGTTCCAGGTACGGCACCCCGTACACGGCCACCGGCCCGTGCGCGTCTTCCAGCAGGACCGGGCGGGCCAGCTCGCTCGGCCGGGTGCGCAGGTGCACCCCCGCCTGATCCAGCAAGCCGGCCCCGAACCCGAGTCGCCTGGCCGAATCGTGATTGCCGCTGATCAGCACGATCCGCGCCCCGGCCCCGTGCAGCCGCAGCAGCGCGTCCTCGCACAGCTCGACGGCGTCCACCGGCGGCACGGCGCGGTCATAGATGTCCCCGGAGACCAGCACCGCGTCCACCCGCTCCGAGCGCACCACCTCGACCAGGTGATCGAGGAAGGCTGCCTGCGCCGCCCGCAGATCAGCGCGGTGCAGCGACCGTCCGAGGTGCCAGTCCGAGGTGTGCAGCAATCGCATGCCCCGGACCCTAGCGGAGGGCACCGACATTACGCAGGCGCCTTTGACGCTCGGGTGCGGCTAGCTCGCCTGGCTGGCCGGCGTGGCCTGGGTGGCCAGCCAGGCGTCGACCTCGGCCTTCCACCGCTGCTTGTCCGCCTCGGGCGCGAAGGACGCGTGGAAGGAGTTGCGCGCCAGCCGGGCCAGCTGCTCGTCGCCGAACCCGAACTCCCGCTGCACCGCGGCCATGTTGTCGTCCACGTACCCGCCGAAGTACGCCGGGTCGTCACTGTTCACGGTCGCGAGCAGGCCGGCGTCCAGCATGCCGGGCAGCATGTGCTGGCCGAGGGCGGGGACCACCCGGAGCGCCACGTTCGACAGCGGGCACACGGTCAGCGGCACCTGCTCGTCGCGCAGCCTGGCCACCAGCTCGGGGTCTTCCATGGACCGCACCCCGTGGTCGACCCGCTCCACGTGGAGCTGGTCGAGTGCGCCCCGCACATAGTCGGGACCGCCCTCCTCCCCCGCGTGCGCCACCAGCCGGAGCCCCTCGGCCGCTGCCATCTCGTAGACCTCGGCGAACGCGGCCGGCGGGTGACCGAGCTCGGTCGAGTCGAGCCCGACGCCGATGAAGTGGTCGCGGAACGGGAGCGAGGCCCGCAGCACCGCGTCAGCGGCCTCCGGCCCCAGGTCACGCAGGAAGCACAGGATCAGGTCGGCGGAGATGCCGTGCTCGGCGGCCGCATCGGTCAGCGCGGCGGTCAACCCGCCGAAGACCTCCTCGAGCGGAACCCCGTTGGCCAGGTGGGTCTGCGGGTCGAAGAAGATCTCGGCCCGGCGCACCCCCGCCGCCGCGGCCCGGGTCAGGTAGGTGCTGGCCAGGTCGTAGAAGTCCGGCTCGATCTTCAGCACGCGCAGGTTCCCGTAGTGCAGGTCGAGAAAGGACCGCAGGCTGTCGAACGTGTACTGGGCGCGCAGTTCCGCCACGTCAAGCACCGGCATCCAGGTGCCGTTTCGTGCTGCGAGCTTGACCAGGAGCTCGGGCTCAAGCGTGCCCTCGATGTGAACGTGCAGCTCGGCAACCGGGAGCATGTGTCTTTCCTTTTCCTCACCACAATGGCGTCGCGGCCAGCCTAGAGGCTCTGCCTCCAGGATCTCTGTCCGTTACTTCTCTGGTTCCTCTGGGTCGTCGGAGGAGATGCCGGTGTCGTCGTCGGCGACGATGTGGACGGCCGCCTCCTCCGCGGTGGCCGCTCCGCCGTCGATGCCGGCGTCCCGCGCGACCAGATCGGCCTCGGTGTCCGGATGGGCGCCCTCGTCCTGTGCCACCAGCCGGCCCGCCCGGGGATCGGGGCCGTCGTCGAGCAAGAGCCCGTCGACGTACTCATCCGCCTCGTCCTCGTCGCCGTCCTGGCTCTCCTCGCGGCCTGCTAGCAGCTCGTCATCGAGGTCCAGGGCCGGGTCTGGCTCTTCTTCTGAGAGCAGCTGATCGAGGGATTCCCCCGCTTCCTGCTCATCCGCCGTGACGCCGAACCTCATCCCGGCCGACCAGCGCTCCGGCGGCGCCACGGCCCGGTCCAGGGGATCCCCGCCCGGGTCGCCCGGGTCGCCTATCAGCGAGTCCGAGGACTCTTGCACCGAGTAATCCTCAAGGTCAGCGGACTCGTGGCGAGTCTCGTCAGGCATGGTCTTTGCCCCTCTTCCTTTAGTGCGGACATCTCGCGGACGGCTCTGCTGCCCGCCAACGCGGTCAATCATGCCTCAGCCGGGGAACAGCATCGCCGCCACGGCCGCATCCGGACCCCGCACCCGGACCAGGGACCCGTTATTTAGGTTCGTCCGCTCACCGCGTTGGCGGTAGTTTCATGGCACGGGGCGCTAGCGGGTTTCTGGAGGGCAGATGTCACAAGTCAGCGGGGCCACCGGGGACCCGGCCATCCTGGTGGAGGGCTTGACCAAATCGTTCGGCGAGGTAAAGGCGCTGCGTGGTATCGACCTGTCGGTGCCGCGCGGCACGGTCCTCGGCGTGCTTGGTCCCAACGGCGCGGGCAAGACGACCGCCGTGCGTATCCTCACCACGCTGATGCTCCCCGACGGCGGGCGGGCCGTCGTGGAAGGCTATGACGTGGTGCGGGACGCCGCCGCGGTCCGCCGGTCGATCGGGCTGGCCGGCCAGTCAGCCGCCATCCAGGAGGAGCTGACAGGCCGGGAGAACCTGGAGATCATCGGGCGGCTCTACCATCTGCGCTGGCCGCGGGCGCGCGGCCGGGCCGCCGAACTGCTCGAGCAGTTCGATCTGGCCGACGCCGCCGACCGGCCGGCGAAGGGCTACTCGGGTGGCATGAAGCGGCGCCTTGACCTGGCCGCCAGCCTGGTCGGCCAGCCTAAGGTGCTGTTCCTCGACGAGCCGACCAGCGGTCTTGATCCCCGGTCGCGGCTGGGCATGTGGGAGATCATCAGGTCACTGGTGGCCGACGGGACCACGCTCCTGCTGACCACTCAGTACCTTGACGAAGCCGACGAACTCGCCGACCAGATCGCCGTCATCGATCACGGCCTGGTCATCGCCGCAGGCACCGCCGAACAGCTGAAGGACAGGATCGGCGGGGACGTGGTGGAGTTCACGGTGCCTGACCGGACGCGGATCAATGATGCCGCCGCGGCCGTCGCCAAGACCGTGGAGAGGGCAGGGGAGGCGGGCGGCGAGCCGCACATCGACTCAGAAACCGGCGTGGTCGGCGTCGGAGTCGGCGGGCGCGGCTCGGAGGCGCTGATCGAGGCGGTGCGCGCCCTGGACGCCGCCGGGGTGGAAACCCGCGATCTGGCGTTGCGGCGGCCTTCACTCGACGACGTGTTCCTGGCCTTGACCGGGCACAGCGCCGAGGACGAGGAGCCGCAGGGACGCCGCCGCGGGCCTCGCGGCCGGCACCGTAGTGGCCAAGAGAGGGAAAGGACTCCGACATGACCGCGGTAGCCGCACGGCCCGCCCCGGCCGCGCCCAGCCTGCGCGTACAGCTCGGCTGGGCGGTGACCGACACGCTCACCATCACCCGGCGCAACCTGCTGGTCTGGATGCGGGTTCCGGCGTACCTGATGTTCACCGTGATCCAGCCGGTGATGTTCGTCCTGCTGTTCAGGTATGTCTTCGGCGGCGCGATTCACGTACCGGGAAACTACGTCAACTTCCTGATGCCGGGGATCATCGGGCAGACCGCGGCGTTCGCCAGCTTCGGAACGGCCATCTCGCTGGCACAAGAGCTCAAGAAGGGCGTGATCGACCGGCTGCGGTCGATGCCGATGGCTCGCTCGGCGGTGCTGGCCGGACGGCTGGTCGCTGACGCCGGGCGGATGCTCCTGACGATCCTGATCATCGTGGCCGTGGGGTACGCGGTCGGTTTCCGGTTCACCCACGGCGTCCTGGATGCCATCGCCATGGTCGTGCTGGCCACCGTGTTCGGCGTGGCCATCTGCTGCATCGCCGCCTATACCGGCCTGGCCATCGGGGACGAGGAATCGGTCCAGGCGTTCGGCCTGATCTGGCTGTTCCCAATCACGTTCCTGTCCTCGGCGTTCGTGCCGATCGCGACCATGCCGGGATGGCTGCAGGCCTTCGCCAACAACCAGCCGGTCACCTTCATCATCAACACCATGCGCGCGCTGGCTCTGGGCGGCCCGCTTGAGCCGAACCTGTGGAAGAGCCTGGCCTGCCTGGTCGCGATCTTCGCGGTGTTCCTGCCGCTCGCGGTCCGCGCTTACCGTCGGGCCAGCTGAGGCGGGTAGAGTCGGGATGTCGGTCGTGCATCCGGATTAGCCGACGGCGGCCTGTTTCACCGCGAGCCGTCCCGGGCAAGGGCATAGCCAGACCTGCGGCAGCAGAGCGGCTGTGCGTGCCGGGCAGGCAACGGGGCTACGCCTAGACCACGAAAGTGGCTGGCGCGCTTGGTTGGCACGTCCATAGGCGACCCCATGGAGGCTTCCATGACCAGTACTGATGCGTCCAAGCACATCGAAGTCCGAGACGGAGACCGGACGATCGCGGCGGCCGAGGTGACCACGGCCGCGGGCGCCGAGGGCACCGCCCGGACCTCGCTGCACGCCCCGTCCGGGCACACGGTCCCGGGCAGCCGGGCCAGCCTGGTCGACGCGGTCATGGACCTGCCCGAGGTGCAGGCCAGCACCCGGCTGGAGGCCACCGTCCCGCTCGGCGACGGCGAGGCGCTCGACCGGCTGCGGGAACGGACCGAGGATTCGGTCACCCGGCCGGCCGGCTCGACCGCGCTGCTCGACGCGAACATACCGCCAGGCGGCCGGGCGCCGGCCGGCTGACCGCCCCGGGTTTCCTCCGCGGCACTCGCGCTACAGGGCGAGATCCAGCATCATCGGCGTGGTGGGGCGGCCGGTCCCGCTGGCTGGCTCGGCGGACAGGGCGAGGTGATCGCCTGAGCGCAGCCCCGAGGCGATGACCGGGCCGGTCATGTGGCTGCTGCCCAGCGGCAGCATGCCCGCCGGCCGGTCCCCGGCCGGGCCGATCAGCCACAGCTCATAGCCGCGCGAGGCCGGCAGCGCATGCAGGCCGGCCGCGGTGAACACCAGCTTCCCCATGGACGGCGACAGCACGATCGTGACGGTTCCGCCGCCGGTCACCGCTCCGGTCATCATGGTGGCATCCCGCGCGGTCAGCACCGCGGCGACCTGCTGGCTGCTGGCCTGCGCCTGGTGCAGTTGCTGGCGCATGGCGCCGTTCGAGGTGCCGAAGACCACCGCCGCCCCGAGCACCACCACGGCGGCCACGGCGCCCGCCGCTACCGTCAGGCGGGCCGGCCTGCCCCGGGCCGCGGCCAGCCTGGCCGCGGCCCGGGGCAGGCCGGCCCTCCCGGTCCGGGCGGCCCCGTCCGCGGTAGCGGTAGCGGGCGGCTGCTGACGGGTCATGGCGGCGGCCGCCATGACCCGCGCCTTCAGGTCCGGCGGCGGGCTCACCGCGGTGGCGGTGGCCAGCCTCGCGGTGGCCTCGCGGAGGCTGGCGATCTCCTGGGCGCACTCCTGGCACCGGACCAGGTGCCGCTCGAACCTGGTCCGGTCCGGCGCGGAGATCGCGTCCATCGCGTACGCGCCGGCCAGGGTGTGCGGTTCACGGCGGCCAGGCAGGGAAACGGGTAGCTTCAGCGGCCGCTCCATCAGGCCACCCCCAGGCAATCCCGCAGCCGGATCAGCGCGTCCCGCATCCTGGTCTTGATCGTTCCCGTCGGCACGCCGAGCAGCCCGGCGACCTGACCGTAGGTATAGCCGCCGTAGTAAGCCAAGGTGACCGACTCGCGCTGCAGTTCGGTCAGCGAACCCAGGCAGCGCCGGACGCGCTCGCGCTCGAAGTTCGACTCGACGGCCTCGGCCACCTCGTCGTAGGGAACCTCGGACGTGGCCACCCGGCGCTCGCGTTCTGCTTCCTTCTGCACGGACCTGACCCGGTCCACGGCCCGGCGGTGCGCCAGCGTCATCACCCAGGCCGTCGCGCTGCCCCGCTCGGCGTCGAACTTCGACGCGTTCCGCCAGATGTCAAGCAGGACGTCCTGGGTGACCTCCTCGGACTGGGCCGGATCCCGGATCACCCGCCGGACGATGCCGAACACCGACGAGGCGACCTGCTCGTATACGGCGTCGAAGGCCGCCACCTCACCGCGCGCCACCAGCCCGATCTGCACGTCCAGGCCCGCCGGGCCCGGTGGGCCTGCTTCTTCCCTGACGCCGGGGGGCTTAGGGGTCCGTCCGCCCGGGCTCGCAGTGGTCACGACTGATATTCGTAGCAGGAACCGCTAGGGTTTGGCGCCTGAGGACAATCCTGACCGTCCCGGCCGCGAATAATCGCCGCGACCGGCAAACCCGCGCCGCGCCCGCACCGAATAAAGGACATGAAGATGACGGGGAGCGGAACGGATCGCCAGGATCGGCGCCGGGAGGGCCTGGGTGGGCTGGCCGGGCTGCTGGCCGCGGGCACCGCGCTTGGTGTGGGGCAGTTCGTGGCCGGTTTCACCGGCGCCGACGGGTCGCCCGTGGTCGCGGTCGGCCAGCTGCAGATCGACTTCACGCCGCCCTGGCTGAAGAACTTCGCCATCACCAACTTTGGTTCGAACGACAAGCAGATCCTGGTCGGCGGCATCCTCGTGGTGATCGCGCTGCTGGCCGCCGTGCTCGGGGCGGCGGCCACCAGGCGGCTGTCCTACGGCATGGTCGGGCTGGCGGTGTTCGCGGTCATCGGGCTGACCGCCGCCGCGACCCGGCCGACCGCCAGCTTCGCCAGCTTGCTGCCGACCCTGGCCGCGACGGTGGCGGCAGTGGCCGTCTTGCGCATCCTCATCCCGCTGGCCAGCCCGACCGCGGTCCGGAGCCACCCGCGCACCTGGACCAAGGCTCCGTGGCTGGACGGCTCGCACCGCGCGGGTCCGGCGGATGACGCTGGCCTGCCCGTCGTGCCCGATCTGCCCCCCGCGTCCGGGGTGGCCAGGGAGCTCGCGGAGGCTGGACCGGCCGGGGAGCCTGGCCGGATAGAGGAGGTGGCCGGACCACGGCGCAGGAGCTTCCTGACCGTCAGCGTGGCGACCGCGGGCATCGCGGCCGGGGCCGGGCTGGCGGGGCGGCTGCTGGCCGAGCGGGGCAGCGTGGCGAGCGCGCAGAAGGCCTTGCGCATCCCTAAGCCGGCGGTGACCCCGGCGGCGCTTGCGGCCGGGGTGAACCTTGATGTGCCGGGCATTTCCCCGTTTATCACGTCCAACGCGAACTTCTACCGGGTCGACACCGCGATCGTCTTGCCGCAGGTCGATCCGGCCAGCTGGCAGCTGCGGATCCACGGCATGGTGGAACGGGAGATCACGATCAGCTTCGACGAGCTGATCAAACGTCCGCTGATCGAGGACTACGTGACCTTGTGCTGCGTGTCCGAGCCGGTCGGCGGCCCGTACATCGGCAACGCCCTCTGGCTGGGCACCAAGCTGTCCAGCCTGCTCCGTGAGGCCGGGATCCGGGCCGGGGCGGACCAGCTAATGTGCACGTCGGTGGACGGGTTTACCTCAGGCACGCCGGTCCAGACCGTCATGGACGGCCGGGATGCCCTGCTCGCGGTGGCGATGAACGGCACCGCGCTGCCGGTCGCGCACGGTTTTCCGGCCCGGATGGTCGTCCCCGGCCTGTACGGGTACGTGTCGGCGACCAAGTGGGTGACGGACATCAACGTGACCACGTTCGCGGGGAACTACGCCTACTGGGCCCAGCGCGGCTGGTCTCAGCAGGCGCCGATCAAAACCGAATGCCGCATCGACGTGCCCAGTGGCGCGAACCAGGTCCCGGCGGGCCGCACCGCGATCGCCGGCGTGGCCTGGGCCCAGCACAAGGGCATCGACGCGGTCCACGTGCGCGTCGATGCAGGCCCGTGGCAGCAGGCCACGCTGGCCGCCGTCCCCGGCATCGACACCTGGCGGCAGTGGGTATGGGAATGGGACGCGCCCCGCGGGAACCACCTGATCGAGGCGCGCGCGACCGACGCCACCGGTTACACGCAGACTGCCGTGGATGCCCAGCCGGAGCCGAACGGCGCCAGCGGTTACCCGATGGTGCAAGTGGCGGTGGCCTAGCTGGCCCGGGTGCCGGTCACGGCACGTACCTTTCAGCTGGTTTGGCCGACGCTTGCGTGTTTCGCGCGGCCGTACGGGGTTAAGTCTGTGATGAGACGCGCCGTTTCAGAGCGAGACGCGCTGTTCAACATGAGGCGAGCCATGACAATTCCGATGAGCAGTGATGAACCTGAACCCGAGGTCCAGCGCCGGGTAGACGCGAGGTCCCTGTGGTCCGGCGGGGCCGCGACCGCGGTCGTCGCGGGGCTGGTCGCGCTGGTCGGCATCCTGGTATGCCGGTGGCTCTTCACCATTCCTATCCTGGCCCCGCAGCGGGACGGCGCCTGGGGTGACGTGTCCACGGTGGGATACGTGTTCGCGGCCGTCGCGGTCGCCTTGTTCGCGACGGCGATCATGTACCTGCTCTTGCTCTCCACGCCGCGGCCGCAATTGTTCTTCAACTGGATTGTCGGGCTGGGCACGGTCATCGCGGTGGTGTTCCCGTTCAGCAGCACGGCTCCGGTGTCCCAGAAGGCCGCCACCGCCCTGGTCAACCTGGTGCTCGGTATCGCCATCGGGTCGCTGATCAGCCAGGTCTCCACGCGCGCGCTACGACGCCGGGTGGTCAGGCGGCGTTACACCGAGCCCACCTCCCCACCGTCGCGGACGGCGGGCGACGGGTACAACTAGCCTCCTCGGCGATCCCGCACCGCCGCGGGCAGGCCGTACGTCGATGGTTAGCCGGGAACCGTTCGATGGTTAGTTTGTGAAATGAAACGACGGAACGCACTGTTAACCTCTTCGCGACGACGAGCGGCGAGGTGAGGCGGTTTTTTGCTGTCGAGGAGGACAGGCACGGGGACGGGGACGGATCGTGGGTGGCTGCGGCGGCTAGCTGGGTACTGCTGGCGGCACCGGCGAAGCGTGCTGATCTCGCTCGGCGGGGCCCTGGTGGCGACGGTGGCCACCGCCGCGATACCGCTGGTGCAGCGGCAGATCATCGACCACGTGATCATGACCCACCAGCAGTCCATCTGGCCTCTGGCGGGCCTGCTCCTGGTCGCGGCCGGCATCAACTTCGGCGGCATCTACCTGCGACGCTACTACGGCGGACGGCTTGCTCTCGACGTCCAGCACGAGATGCGGACCGAGCTGTTCGACTCCTTGTCCCGGCTGGACGGCGCGCGCCAGGACGAGATCTACACCGGGCAGCTCGTCGGCCGGTCCATCTCCGACCTGAACATGGTGCAGGGCATCTTGTCCATGGTGCCGATCACGCTCGGCAACCTCGCGCTGTTCCTCGTGTCGATTGGCATCATGGTGGTGCTGTCGCCCGTGCTGACGATCGTGACCGTGGCGGTCGCCCCGGCGCTGTGGGTGATCGCGCTCGCGTCCAGGCGCAAGCTGTTCCCGGCGAGCTGGGACGCGCAGCAGCAGTCGGGTGACGTGGCCGGCATCGTCGACGAGGCCATCGGCGGGGTCCGGGTGGTCAAGGGCTTCGGGCAAGAGGAACAGGAGCAGGAGCGGCTGGAAGCGACGAGCTCGAGGCTGTTCGCGTCCCGGCTGCGGATGGTCCGGCTGACCGCCAGGTACAACCCCGCGCTCACCGCCATCCCGTCCCTGGGCATGGTCGGCGTGCTCGCCCTCGGCGGCTGGCTCGCCATTCACGGCTCGCTCACGCTCGGGACGTTCCTCGCGTTCTCGGCCTACCTGGCTCAGATGACCGGTCCGGTCCGGATGCTCACCATGATGGTCACCATCGGCCAGGAAGCCCGGGCCAGCGTGATCCGCGTGTTCGACATCATCGACTCGCGTCCGGCCATCGCCGACAAACCCGACGCGATCGACCTGCCGCCCACGGCCACCGGCATCAGCTTCGAGGCCGTCCACTTCGGTTACCTGTCCACCGAGCCAGTGCTGCGCGACCTGTCCCTGCGGGTCGAACCGGGCGAGACGGTCGCCGTGGTGGGCGCCTCCGGGTCAGGCAAATCCACCCTCGCGCTGCTGCTGCCTCGCTTCTACGATCCGCAGGCGGGTTCGGTCCGGATCGGCGGGTACGACGTGGCGGACGTGACCCAGAGTTCCCTGCGCGCCGCCATCGGCCTGGTCATGGAGGACAGCTTCCTGTTCTCCGCCACGGTGGGCGAGAACATCGCCTACGGCCGGCCCGACGCTACCGCCGAACAGATCGTCGCCGCGGCCCAGGCCGCCCAGGCGGACGAATTCATCGCCAGGCTGCCCAAGGGCTACGACACCATGGTCGGCGAGCAGGGCCTGACGCTGTCCGGCGGGCAACGACAGCGAGTGGCCCTGGCCCGGGCCCTGGTGACCGACCCGCGGCTGCTGCTGCTCGACGACGCGACCTCGGCCATCGACGCGCGGCTCGAGGCGGAGATCCATGCCGCGCTGCGCGAGTTGATGCGGGGGCGGACCACGCTGATCATCGCGCACCGCCGGTCGACGCTGAACCTGGCCGACCGGATCGTGGTCCTGGATCAGGGCCGGGTCGCCGACACTGGCACCCACGAGGAGCTGACCGAGCGCTGCCCGCTGTACCGGCAGCTCATCACCGGCCCGGACGAGGAGCCAGTGGCCGGGCTGGAGGCCGGGCTCGATGCTCAGGTCCCGCTGATCCGGCCGCGGGCGGGCCGCACAGTGGAAGAGGTGCTCGACGGGCGCAGGCAGGCGATGGCGGCCGCCGCCGGGACGGTCGGGGCGGGCGGCCGGGGCGCCATGGGGCGCAGCCGCGGCGCCGGGGCGGGCAACGTCACCGGGACGTTCGCCAGCCTGCCGCCGTCGCCCGAACTGCTCGCTCGGGTCGATGAGCTACCGCCGGCCAAAGACGTGCCTGAGGTGGAACTCGGCCCGGCGCGGGCCGCGGACCGGCAGTTCTCGCTGCGCAGGCTGCTGCGGCCGCTGGCGGTCGCGCTGGTCATCGGGCTGATCCTCGACGGCCTGGACGCGGTCGCCGGGCTGGCGCTGCCCGCGCTGGTCAGAAACGGTATCGACAACGGGGTGGCGACCAAGTTCTTCCACGCGATCGTGGTGGTCTCGCTGATCGGGCTGGCCATCGTGCTGGCCGACTGGGTCGTCAACATCTACGAGACAATGGTGGTCGGGCGTACCGGCGAGCGGCTGCTTTTCACCCTGCGGGTCAAGCTGTTCGCCCAGTTGCAGCGCCTCGGCCTGGACTTCTACGAGCGCGAGCAGTCTGGCCGGATCATGACCAGGATGACCACCGACGTGGACGCGCTGTCCTCGTTCCTGCAGACCGGGCTGATCACCATGGTCAGCTCCGTGCTCACCTTCTTCGGCGTGCTCGCCGCGCTGCTCATCATCAACCTCGAGCTCGGCCTCGCGGTGCTGTGCATCTTCCCGGTGCTGGTGGTGGCGACGCTGGTGTTCAGGAAGAAGTCGGCGAAGGCGTACAACGAAGCGCGGGAAAAGGTCGCCGCCGTCAATGCCGACTTCGCCGAGAACGTGGCCGGGCTGCGGGTGACCCAGTCGTTCCGCCGCGAGCCGGTCAACCGGGAACGGTTCGCCGCGCTGAGCGACGCGTTCCGGGTATCCCGGCTGCGCGCCCAGCGTTACATCGCGCTCTACTTCCCGTTCGTGCAGACCCTGTCCACCGCCGCGGGCGCGGTCGTCCTGGTCCTGGCCACCGGCGAAATCCGCAACGGCACGCTCAAGGCAGGTGCGCTGATCGCCTACCTGCTCTACATCGACCTCTTCTTCTCCCCGGTCCAGCAGCTTTCCCAGGTCTTCGACGGCTACCAGCAGGCCATGGTCGGGCTCCGCCGGATCACCGACCTGCTCCGGCTCGGCACCTCCACCCCGTCGCCCAGCCAGCCGGTCACCGCGGGCCGGCTGCGCGGCCGCATCGAGCTGCGCGAGGTGGACTTCAGCTACAACAGCACCGACGCCAACGCGCTCGCCGGCGTCAACCTGACCATCGAACCCGGCGAGACCGTCGCCCTGGTCGGCCAGACCGGCGCAGGTAAATCCACGCTGGTCAAGCTCATCGCCCGGTTCTACGACGTGACCGGCGGCACGGTCCTGGTCGACGGCGTCGACGTGCGGGCCTACGATCTGGCCAGCTACCGGCACCGGCTGGGCGTCGTCCCGCAAGAGTCGTACCTCTTCGCCGGGACGGTCAGGGACTCGATCGCGTACGCCAGGCCGGACGCCAGCGACGCCGACGTGGAGGCCGCGGCGCGGGCGACCGGCGCGCACGACATGATCATGGGGCTGTCCAGCGGTTACGATCACGAGATCGCCGAGCGCGGCCGCAACCTGTCCGCGGGCCAGCGCCAGCTCATCGCGCTGGCCCGGGCGCAGCTGGCCGACCCCGCCATCCTGCTGCTCGACGAGGCCACCGCCGCGCTCGACCTGGCCGCCGAGGCGACGGTGAACCACGCCATCAGCCAGCTGACCGCGGCCCGCACCACCATCGTGGTCGCGCACCGGCTGACCACCGCCGCCCGCGCGGACCGCATCGTGGTCATGGACTCCGGCGGCATCGCCGAGGCCGGGACCCACGCTGAACTGCTCGCCGCGAGGAGCACCTACGCCGCCCTGTGGGACGCCTTCACCGGCGAATCCGAGCTCGTCGCCTAGATTTGCGTGGGGCAAGCACCACGGGCCGTTCGGGATAATGCTCCGGGGGTGAGGCGATGTACCGGTTCCTTTACCGGGTGGTGCTGCGGCGGGTGCCGGCCGAGGCGGCGCACCGGGGCGGGTTCGGGCTGATCCGGGTGTACGGGATGATGCCGGGGGTGGCGGGGGTACTCGGCCGGTGGCTTGGACCGCGCGATCCTGTGCTGCGGGTGCGGGCGCTCGGGCTGGAGTTTCCCGGGCCGGTCGGGGTGGCGGCCGGGTTCGACAAGGACGCACGGGCGGTGCGCGGGCTGGGCGCGCTTGGGTTCGGGTTCGTGGAGGTCGGCACGGTGACCGCGCGGGCGCAGCCGGGCAACGACCGGCCGCGGATGTTCCGGCTGACGGCGGACCGGGCGCTGGTGAACCGGATGGGGTTCAACAACGAAGGGGCGGCGGCAGCGGCCGCGAGGCTGCGGCGGCGGCCGCGGCGCGGGGTGATCGTCGGGGTCAACATCGGCAAGACCAAGGTGGTGCCGGAGGACGAGGCGGCCGCTGACTACGCGGCCAGCGCGCGGGCCGTCGCGGACGTCGCCGACTACGTGGTGGTCAACGTCAGCTCGCCGAACACGCCGGGACTGCGCGACCTGCAAGCGGTCGGGCGGCTCCGGCCGGTGCTTGTGGCGGTACGGGAGGCGCTGGACGCCGCGGTCCCCGGACGGCACGTGCCGCTGCTGGTGAAGATCGCGCCCGATCTCACCGACACCGACGTCGACGCGGTCGCGGACCTGGCGCTCGAGCTCGGACTCGACGGGATCATCGCGACCAACACGACGGTCTCCCGGGCCGGGCTGGCCAGCTCGCCGCCCGAGGTGGCGGCCGCGGGGGCGGGCGGGTTGTCCGGTCCGCCGCTGCGGGACCGGGCGCTCGCGGTGCTGGTCCGGCTGCGGGCCAGGACGGGCGACCGGCTGGTGCTGATCGCGGCGGGCGGGATCGAGACCTCCGACGACGCCTGGGCCCGGCTGCGGGCCGGGGCCACGCTGGTGCAGGCCTACACCGGGTTCATCTACGGCGGGCCGCTGTGGCCGCGGCGCATGCACGCGGGCCTGGCCCGCCGGGCCCGGACGCGCGGCTTGTCGTCGGTTAGCCGGGCCACGGAGAACGTCGGCTGAGGCTCGGGCAGGTCGGGCAACGCTAGGGGCAGGTGCGGCGCGAGCCGCGGCCGCCAGACCGCTTCGCGAAGCTGTTGTCCTGCCCCGAGGCGCCAGGGCAGGACGGCATCTAGCGAAACCAGCAAACGCGGTATATCTTGTTTGGATGATGTCACGATTGCCCAGGACCGGCGTGAAGCGGTGGCTGATCTGGGTCTGGCGGCACCTGCCGTTCGCCCGCCGCCGCGGTGGGCCAGGGCTAGCTGGCGTGCGCGAGCCCAGGCGGCCGCGGCCGCCGACCAGGCCGCCGCAGGCACTTTCCGCGCAGCCTGAGGACGAGGGGTTCGGCGGGTCGCCGGTAGCCACGCTGACCCGGCCGAAACGGCGTCGGCCGTGGCGCCGGACACCGCACGCCGGACCCGCCTGACGCCCGGCTCCGGATCGTGCGGGTGGCGGGTCCCGGTCGCAGGCTGGGCTATAAGGCAGGCGCTCGGAGCGGGACTCCGGCGGCCAGGGCGGCCTCCCGGTAGGCGGCGGCGAGGGCGTCCAGGGACGCATGCGCATTCCGGCCGCTCGGGTTCGGGACTACCCATAGCTGAGCGCCGGCCAGGTCCGCGGGCTGGCGGCCGAGGACCGCCTGGGGAACGCCGAAAGCCGTCCGGTAGGCGGTCACGCCGAGCAGGGCCACCACCCGCGGGAGGAACCGCCCGACCCGCTCGGTGAGGGTGCGGGCGCCCTCCATCAACTCGTCGCGGCCGAGTTCACCGGCGCTGCCCGTGGCCCGGGCGACCAGGCCGGTAATGCCGATGCCCTGGGCTAGCAGGTGCGCCCGGTCGGCCGTCGAGAGCCCGGCGGAGGCGTCGATCAGGTGATTGGTGATGCCGGCCCGCAGCAGCGCAGGATAGAACCGATTGCCCCGCGGCGCGAAGTGGCCCTGCACCGCGACGCTGCGCAAGCCGGGATTGATCCCGACGAAGAGCAGCCGCACTCCCCCGCCGGCCGGGTCGGGCTCGCCGATCAGATCGGGCAGGGTCGCGCCGGTGAAGGACTTCAACTCGGCTCGGGTAAAGCTCACCCCGGTGGCCACCGCGTGGTTGCGGAAGGGCAGCGAGGTCGATGTCAATGGCCAGGTTGCGGTCCTCGCCGTCCCGTGAACCCCGGCCGCCCCGTCCCGCGCACCCGTGCTGCCCGGCTCCCGCTCGCGAGCCACCACGATGGTCCACTGTAGTTGTTCCAACAACACCGATGGTCCATCGTGGTGGTTGGGGTCAGGGACTTATCACTGCGGCGGCGCGGTCAGCCGCGGGGGCGGGACGCGGACGCGGGACGCGGACGCGGGCGAACGTTTATCTGTCGCGGGATAGCAGCTGTCTAAGTGCGATACCAGTTTTCTAGGTGTGCCATTTCGTCGCGTATCCGGATGCTGTACATTAGTGAGGGCCCTCACTTTGAGGGATGTACAGAGAGGTCGTCGCGAAACCATGTCACCGGAGCAGCTGGGCGAGCTCTACCTGGAAGTCCATCATCGGATGCACCGGGCCTTCGACGGCGGCATGAGCGCGTGCGGGCTTTCCCTGGCCCGCACCAAGGTCCTGGCCCAGCTGCAACGCAGCGGCCCGGTCCGGCCGAGTGTGCTGGCCGCCGAGTTCGGGTTCGCACCCCGGACGATTACTGAACTGGTCGATACGCTGGAGCGGGATGGCCTCGCCGCCCGGCAGCCGGATCCGACCGACCGCCGCGCCCTGCTCGTCACGCTCACGAGCGAGGGGGAAGCCGCGCTGGCCGTGGCCTACGCCACCCGGGCACGCCTGATGAAGCAGGTCTTCGGTGCCCTTGCCGCCGACGACCGGGCCACGATGGCGCGCTTGCTCCAGAGTTTGGACGAGGCGACGTCCCCGCTCGTCACAAGCGATCTGCACCCGTAAGGAATGAGCCTTCGATGACAGCACGGCACGTTAAGGACCAGCCGTCGGCCAGCGACCACCGGTGGCTGATCCTGTTCATCGTCGCCATCGCCCAGCTGATGGTGATCCTCGACTCGACCATCGTGAACATCGCCCTGCCGTCGGCCCAGCACTCGCTCGGATTCCCCAACAGCGAGCGGCAGTGGGTGGTCACGGCCTACGCGCTGGCCTTCGGCAGCCTGCTGCTGCTCGGCGGCCGGCTCGGCGACATGTTCAGCCGCAAGAAGGTCTTCATCGCGGGGCTGATCGGATTCGCGCTGTCCTCCGCGCTGGGCGGGGCCGCGACCTCGTTCACCATGCTGGTGGCCGCGCGCACGCTGCAGGGCGCGTTCGGCGCGATCCTCGCCCCGTCTGCGCTTGGCACCTTGATCAGCATCTTCCGTGACCCGCGAGAGCGGGGCCGGGCGTTCGGCGTCTTCGGGTCGGTGGCCGGCGGCGGGGGGGCCGTGGGCCTCATCCTCGGCGGGGTCCTGACCGAATATCTCTCCTGGCGCTGGGCGCTGTACGTCAACCTGATCTTTGCCGCGGTCGCCGTGGCCGGCGCGCTGATGTACATACCAGGCAACAAGCCCGCCAGCCGCCCGCGCCTGGACTGGGCCGGAACGCTGCTGGCGTCGGCGGGCCTGTTCTTCCTCGTCTTCGGCTTCTCACATGCCGAGACGGCGGGCTGGACCGCCGCCCTGACCCTCGGGTCGCTGGCCCTCGGCGTCGCCCTGCTTGTCGCCTTTGGCCTAGCCGAGCAGCGGGTCAGCCATCCGCTGCTACCGCTGCGGGTCATCCTGGACCGCACCCGGGGCGGCGCCTACGTCGCCGTCGGCGTGGCCGGGATCGCGATCTTCAGCGTCTTCCTGTTCCTGACCTATTACCTCCAGCAGGTCAAGGGGTACAGTCCGGTCACCTGCGGGCTGGCCTTCCTGCCCATGTTCGCGTGCATCCTGGTCAGCTCCAATACCTCGTCCATCGTGACGCTCCCCCGGTTCGGGCCCCGGGTGCTCATCACCATCGGGATGGTCCTTGGCGGCGGCGCGATGATCTACCTGGCCCAGCTGACCACGACCTCGGGCTACGCCGGCGGTGTGCTGCCCGCCCTGCTGGTCATGGGGTTCGGCTTCGGCATGATCATCGCGCCGGCCATCAACACGGCCACGGCCGGTGTCAGCCGCGCGGACTCGGGCGTCGCATCAGCGCTGGTCAACACCATGCAGCAGGTGGGCGGCTCGATCGGCACGTCCGCGCTGAGCACGATCGCCCTCACCGCCACGGCCGGCTACCTGGTCACCCACCACGCCGGGCGGCTCGCCCCGGCCGTCGCGGCCACCCACGGGTACACGGTGGCCTTCGCGGTGTCGGCAGGCTTGTTCGGCCTCGGTGTGGTGCTCGCTATCGTACTGCTTCCGTCCAAGCTGCGCTTGCAGCAGCTCAGGGAGGCGGCCAGCGCGGCGCAGGCCGGCATGGCGGCACCGTCTCAAGCGCAGGCCGACCCGGACCGGCTGACCCGGACGGCAGACCTGGACGGCTGACTCGGACCGACTGGATCGGCTGACCTGGACCGGCTGGGGCTGTTGGCTATGATGTTGATGATGTATGTTTTAGATGTACATCATCCATCGTCAGCTGGAGGATGCGATGGCGTTGACGCAGATCGACATCGACGAGGACGCTCTCAACGAGGCCATGCGACTATCTGGCGCAAAAACCAAGAAGGATACGGTCAACTTGGCCCTGCGGGAGTTCGCCGCCCGGCACCGCCGGGTGGCAGCGCTTGAGCACTATGCGAGCCTGGCCGCAGGATGGGACTTCGAGGGCTGGGAGCAGCAGCGGGCGGCTGACAAAGATCCGGCCGCGTGATCCGTTACGTGCTCGACTCCTCTGCCTTGTGGCGGATCATGCGAACTACCCCCTTGCGGGCATCCTGGGCTGAATTCGTCTCGCTGGGCGTCATCGGCTCGTGTCATCCCCAGCGGGTCGAATTTCGCCGCTCAGCCCGCACTCTCGACGAGTACGAGCAGATGTCGGAAATGTTCGATGCGCTCTATCCCGATATCGCGATCCCCAAGGGTGCTTGGCGGTGGATCGAGTCGGCACAATATCGCCTGCTGCGCCACGGGGCGCACCGCGCGTTGTCAGCCGTGGACCTGTTGATCTGCGCCACCGCCGCCCACCATGACCTCGTGGTACTTCACGACGACCGGGACTTCGCGACCGCCGCCCGCTACCTCGCTGATCTGCGAGAACGCTCCGTACACGAAACGCCGCAGGCTAGTTAGCATCGGCCCGGCCGGTACGTCTGTCAATGTTCGAAGTCGCCTGCACGACTGACGTGGGGTTCGCCTGGCCGTTCCGGCGCGGCATCGGTCGCCGCGATCGTGCTGGTGGCCGTTCCGGAATTCGTTCCACAACTGTCCGTTCCGGAATTATTGAATGAAGCTGAATTCTGGTACGGTGGTGGCCATGGAAGGCGGGACTGCCCGGCCGCGGGGCGGCGTTGAGCTTGGCTACGCGCGGGTTTCGGCCACCAGGCAGTCGCTGGCCCGCCAGCTCGACGCGCTGAGCGCGGCGGGCATCGGTGACGAGTGGATCTACACCGACGACAAGACCGGCAGCCTCGAGCGTGCCGGGCTGACGCGGCTGCTCGGTGACGCCCAGGCCGGCGACACGATCGTGGTGCACACGCTCGACCGGTTCGGCCGCAACCTCCGCGAGGTTCTCGGCCTGCTCCGCGACCTGGCCGGGCGCGGGATCGGTGTCCGGTCCCTGGCCGACCCGCTGCCGGTCGACACCACCGACGAGGGTGTGGGGCGCATCGCGTTCGGCATGCTGACGCTGTTCGCTGAGATGGAACGTACCTACACCGCTGAGCGCGCTGCCCATGCCCGCAGCGTGGCCGGGGCCCGTAACCGCCATGTCGGACGGCCGGTCGCGCATCCGGCCGACACCATCGAGTACGCCCGCCGGCTGCGCGGGCAGGGCGAGAGCTACGGCGAGATCAGCGCCAAGACGAATATCCCCAAGGCCTCGCTGCACCGCTACCTCGCGCCGCCGCCCCGGCAGGACTCCGCACGGCCCACCGCGCGGGGGGCGGCTGGCGCGCGGGGGGCGGCTGGCGCGCGGTATCAGGCGCGGCCCGGGCGCCGGGCGCTGGTCGCCGCCAGCCTGGCGGACCTGCGCGGACCCGCCGAGGGCACGGTCGAGCTTCCGCTGCGGCTGTTCTGGAGCTCTCCCGATCGCGGCTTCGACCTGGGCAAACCGTTCATGCTGCGATCGCTGTACGAAACCGTGCTGCGGGAAGCCAGCCGCCCGGAGGATCTCACCACGTACCTGAACGGCGACACGCTGCTCGCGGTCTGGCCGGACCTGTACCTGCCCAAGGGCGTCCGGCAGGCCTGGGAGGACGAGCACCCGGTCCTGCGCGCCGCCCGGGCGGCGGCGGTGTGATGCCGCTCGACGACCTGCACCGCGAGGTGGCCGTCATCGCGCTGCGCGCCGCGGCCAGCAACGGGTTCGCGCTGGCCGGGGGGTGCGCGCTGCTGGCGCACGGGGTCACCGTCCGGCCCACCGAAGA
>Ga0182013_10000423_pt1 | contig 58677 bp, 60 predicted proteins | sample 612S2MmetaG_FD_120487 | JGI IMG/M metagenome (GOLD analysis project Ga0182013, IMG submission 120487) | Permafrost microbial communities from Stordalen Mire, Sweden - 612S2M metaG | ecosystem: Environmental > Terrestrial > Soil > Wetlands > Permafrost | place: Sweden: Stordalen | collected...
CGCCAACGCCGCGAGCTTGAACTCCCGGCTGAAGCGCCTCTCAGTTCCTCTCGTCATCAGTCCTCCTTCTAGGAGAACTGTCCCTCTTTCTACTGTCTCACTCTAGGGGTGCACTCCACTTAACCAACATATCACACGCATGGTGCGCTATTCCGACATTGCGCGCCCCGCGTTCTGCGCAAATCAAAGACGTGGATGGCCGGAACAAGTCCGGCCATGACGAAATGAGTGAGTCGTTATTTTCGTCGGTGGGTATGACGCGCTTAGGCTAGGGTTGCTACGCTTGCCTGCATGAGCGTGCCGGTGTAGGTCGCGCGAAAAGCCGGCTCGCGCGCGCAGGCCGCCGCACGGAGAATTCGCGATGACAGTCAACGACCGGCCGGTGATCACCCGGAAAGGCCAGGAAGACGGCAACACCGCGCAATCGGGCGGCCTTGCGCTCGTGACCGGGGTGGGACCGCAGCACACCCCGGCGACCCGGCTGTGGTTCGGCCAGGCCAAGAACGCGCCCGGCTTCCGCTCGCTGCCGCACCACCACGGCGAGGCCGAAACCGGCGCTTACCTTTTGTCCGGCCGCGCCCGCATTTATTTCGGCAAGGATTTTGCGGACTACCTCGACATGGCGGCGGGCGACTTCATGTTCGTGCCGCCGTTTCTGCCGCATCTCGAAGCCAATATGAGCACCACGGAAGAACTCATCTGGCTCGCCTGCCGCACGCCGGAGAACATCGTGGTGAACCTGCCCAATGTCGTAGATGATTCGCTGCCGGGCTATCGGCGAGCGTGAGCGCCCGGCCGTAGCAGTCCCGCATGAGCGAAGCGACATGCGGACTGCGCGCCGGGAGGAAGAACCCGGATGTCGCTTCGCTCATCCGGGTTACGCTCGCTGTACAAATCAAAGACGTGGATGGCCGGAACAAGTCCGGCCATGACGAGCCAAGGAGTCATTATTTACGCCGGTTGGCGTGACCGGATCACACTCCCTCAAGCGCCGCGAGCACGTCCTCCACGATATCGTCGGGATGCTCGAGACCCACGGAGACGCGCACCAGGCCGTCGCTGATGCCGAGCTCGGCGCGTTGCTCGGGCTTGAGCCGGGCGTGCGTGGTGGTCGCGGGGTGGGTGATCAGGCTCTTGGCGTCGCCGAGATTGTTGCTGATGCGGATGAGCTTGAGGCCGTCCTGAAAACGGAACGCTGATTTCTTGCCGCCCTTGATTTCGAAGGCGACCAGCGTCGAGCCGCCGCGCATCTGCTTTTGCGCGATGGCGGCCTGCGGATGATCGGGGCTGCCGGGATAGATCAGGCGCGAAATCTTTGCGTTTTCGGCGAGCGCCACGGCAAGAGTCGCCGCGCTGTCGGTCTGCCGCCGCACCCGCACCGCGAGCGTTTCGAGACCCTTGAGCAGCACCCAGGCGTTGAACGGCGACATCGACGGCCCGGTCTGGCGCAACAACATATGGACATTGTCCATGATGAATTTCTCGGACGCGAGCACGACGCCGCCGAGGCAGCGGCCCTGGCCGTCGATATGTTTGGTCGCGGAATAGACTACGCAGTCGGCGCCGAGCGCCAGCGGGCTTTGAAACAGCGGCGTGGCGAACACATTGTCGACGACGAGCGTCGCGCCGGCTGCGTGCGCGATCTTGGCGACCTCGGCAATGTCGATGATCTCGAGCGCCGGATTGGTCGGGCTTTCCAGGAAGAAGGTCTTGGTGTTCGGCCGCACCGCGTTCTTCCAGGAATTGAGATCGCAGCCGTCGACCAGGGTCGAGGAAACGCCGAAACGCGGCAGGTAATCCTCGACGATATAGCGGCAGGAGCCGAACATCGCTTTGGCGGCGACGACGTGGTCGCCGGCCTTGACCTGGCCGACCAAAGCGAGCGTGACTGCGGCCATGCCGGTCGCAGTGGCGCGCGCTGATTCGGCGCCTTCGAACGCCGCCATACGCCGCTCGAACATGTCGACGGTGGGATTGGCAAAGCGCGAATATTGATAGCCGGGATCGTCGCCCTTAAAGCGCGCCTCGGCCTGGGCAGCGGTGTCGTAAACGTAGCCTTGCGTGAGAAACAGCGCCTCCGAGGTCTCGCCGAACGGCGTGCGCAGCGTGCCGGATTGCACCAGGCGGGTTTCCGGCCGGTAGATTTTTTTTGCGGGCACGGTTGTTGCTGACTTGGACATTGCGGTTCCTCCTGGGCCAGGCGCTAACCTCGGCCGGAAAAAACAAAACCCGGCCAGGAGGAGAATCCTCGGGCCGGGCACACGCGTCCCCGGCCTTTTAGCAACTTGTTTTACGTGGCTTGCAAGCCGGCCGGCTCAAATGACCACGGGATAACGCGGCTTATACGCCGCGGGTGTCTTTGCGTCAAACCGGGCCTCAGGCTAGATCGCTGAAGGTCACTGACGAAACTCTCCCGTTTGCCGGGGAGAACGAGGGTCATCGCTTGCCGCTCTCCTTTGCGCCTTCCGAGCAAGGAATCCTGCCCGACCGCATGATCGCGGAACTGGCGGCGGACGGCGGGATTGTGGCGCATTACCCGTTCGCGTCGGGCCAAATTCAGCCGGCGAGCCTCGACCTGCGGCTTGGCGCCATCGCCTATCGCGTGCGCGCGAGTTTCCTGCCGGGGCCGGGCACCACCGTCGCCGAACGCATCATCGAACTGAAACTGCACGAATTCCCGCTCGCCGGCGGCGCCGTGTTGGAGACCGGTTGTGTCTACATCGTGCCGCTGATCGAACGGCTGGCGCTGCCCCCCGATATCGCGGCGGCGACAAATCCGAAAAGCTCGACCGGCCGGCTCGACGTTTTTACCCGCGTCATCGCCGACGAGACCCGCGGCTTCGACCGCGTCGCTGCGGGCTATAACGGCCCGCTCTATGCCGAGATCAGTCCGAAGACTTTTCCTATCCTGGTGCGCGAAGGCACGCGGCTGTCGCAACTGCGGCTGCACCGGGGCGACGCGCTGCTCAATGCCGAAGCGCTGCGCGCGCTGCACGCAACCGAGCGGCTGGTCGACCGCGCCGAGGCGATCATGGGCGACGGCGTCGCGGTCAGCATCGATCTTTCGGGCGAAGGTAAAGCAGGCGGCATCGTCGGCTATCGCGCCAAGCGCCACACCGCGGTGATCGAAGTCGAGCGTCGCTCAGCCTATGAGGTCGCCGATTTCTGGGAGCCGATTGCCGCGCGCGCCGACAACAGCCTGATCCTCGATCCCGACGAGTTTTATATCCTCGCATCGAACGAAGCCGTGCAGGTGCCGCCCGACTATGCCGCGGAGATGGTGCCGTTCGATCCGCTGGTCGGCGAATTCCGCGTGCATTATGCCGGTTTCTTCGATCCCGGCTTCGGCTATGCCGGCTCAGGCGGCTTGGGCTCGCGCGCGGTGCTCGAAGTGCGCTCGCGCGAAGTGCCGTTCATCCTGGAGCATGGCCAAGTGGTCGGCCGCCTGGTGTACGAAAAAATGCTGGCGCGTCCCGACAAGCTCTACGGCACCGGCATCGGCTCGAATTATCAGGCGCAAGGGCTCAAACTGTCGAAGCACTTTCGCGGCTGAGCCAACCGTCATTGCGAGGAGTGAAACGACGAAGCAATCCAGTTGCTGGAGCGCCGCATGGATTGCTTCGCTTCGCTCGCAATGACGGAAAAAAATCACCCCGTCCCGCCGACCGTAATGCGGTCGAGCCGCAGCGTCGGCTGGCCGACGCCGACCGGCACGCCCTGGCCGTTCTTGCCGCAGGTGCCGATGCCGTTGTCCAGTCGCAGATCGTTGCCGACCATCGAAATACGGTGCAGGTCGGTCGGACCGTTGCCGATCAGCATGGCGCCCTTGATCGGCGCGCCGACCTTGCCGTTCTCGATGCGATAAGCCTCGGTGCACTGGAACACATATTTACCCGAGGTGATGTCGACCTGACCGCCGCCGAAATAAGTGGCGTAGATGCCGTCCTTTACCGAAGCGATGATCTCGTTCGGATCGCGGGTGCCGGCGAGCATGTAAGTGTTGGTCATGCGCGGCATCGGCACATGCGCGAAGCTTTCGCGCCGGCCGTTGCCGGTGGGCGTCATGCCCATCAGCCGGGCGTTCTGGCGATCCTGCATATAGCCGACCAGAATGCCGTCCTCGATCAGCACGGTGCGGTTGGTCGGCGTGCCTTCGTCGTCGATCGAGAGCGAGCCGCGGCGGGCAGCCATGGTGCCGTCGTCAACGACGGTGACGCCTTTGGCGGCGACCTGTTGGCCCATCAGTCCGGCAAACGCAGACGTCTTCTTGCGGTTGAAGTCGCCTTCCAGCCCGTGGCCGACGGCCTCGTGCAGCATGACGCCGGGCCAGCCCGGGCCGAGCACGACATCCATCTCGCCGGCGGGCGCCGGCACGGCTTCGAGATTGACCAGCGCCTGGCGCACCGCGTTGTCGACGACGCCTTGCCAGGCATCGGTGGCGATGAAGCGCTCGTAGCCCTCGCGGCCGCCATAGCCGTCGCTGCCGGTTTCCTGCCGGTCGCCGTCGCCGACCACCACCGAGACGTTGACGCGCACCAGCGGTCGGACGTCGCGATAGGTCTCGCCGTCGCCGCGCAACACTTCGACGGCCTGCCATGTGGCGGCAATGCTCGCGGTCACTTGGCGTACCCGCGGGTCCTTGGCACGGGCATAGGCGTCGATCGTCTGCAGCAGCTGGGCCTTGGTTTCGAATGAGGGGCTCAGCAGCGGACTGTCGTCGCCGTAAAGTTTCACATTGGTTCGCGCCGGCGGCTCGGCGTAATGGCCGGAATAGCCGCCTTTGACCGCGCGCACCGCGTCCGCGGCCCGCTCGATCGCGGCTTCGGAAACATCCGAGGCGTGGGCATAACCAACCGCCTCGTCCTTCACCGCGCGCAAGCCGAAACCCTGCGAGGTGTCGTAGGTCGCCTGCTTGAGCCGGCCGTTGTCGAACGAAAGAGCTTCGGCCTGGCGATATTCGAGGAACAATTCGCCGTCATCGGCGCCGTCGAGGCCGCGGGAGATAATCTTTGCCAAGCGCGGCCGGTCGAGTCCGGCGCGGTCAACGAGCGAGGTGGTGGGACTGGTCATTGCGTCATCCTGCGGCCTGGGTTCACCCCTACATAGGCGCTTCGCAAGCGGCCGGCGAGGGGTGCGCTCAATCGCGCTTCGGGATGCCCAGGCATCAATCGGGGACAGCGCCGCAGGTTACGGCAACTGATCGTAACCCTCGCCAAAACCCTTCAAACTGAGGGGAAAGCCAATACCGGCCTCGGGCGAATCGAAAATGATGAAGGTCGCGGTGTGACCGGTGCGCAATTTACTGATGAGGTTGTCGTCCATCACCACCTCAGCGACGCAGCCATTGGGCAGGCAGCGCACGAAGCCGGCGCGGCCGACATCCTGGTCGTCGATTTTGAGGCCTAGTCCCGACGGCAACAGAACGCCGAGCGGAGCAAGCACACGGAGCAGCCGCGATTTCTGGTCGGCCGTCTTGAGCACAAGGACCGTCAGGCCGGTATTGGGGCGGTCCTCCGCCATCACGACCTGCATCAGCACGCACTGATCTCGCTGCGCGCCAGGCGGCTTGTCGCAGCGGATTTCCCAATCGCCGTGGGTCGATGAGAGCGCCCCCTGGGCGAAGGCTTGTCCGCCGAATGCCGACATGGCCACAAAATGCATGGCCACGAAAAGCCTGGCCATAAAATACATAGCCGTAGCAGGCACGGTGCCGGCGAGTGCGGAGGCCACAGGCTGCCAGCGGCAACCGAATAGAGCCATGATCACGTTCCCCTGAACAGCCGCCCCCGACAGGCTCCCTCGGCGCGAATCACCCGCACTAGCCGCTCGGCCGCGCGAGTCTGCGTACATGGCGAGCCCGGCCTGTCAAGGTTGATCCAAAACAAGGCATTGTGGCTACGCGAAGGTGGAAGGGGCGTCGTCCTGCGCGTCCGGCGTGAGGCCCGGCTTGAGCTTTGTTTCGGCGCTGTCCACGTTCGGCCAATGTCTGATGACGAGTGCATTGCAGCAGTCGTCGATTTGTGGTTTGGAGGAACCGGGATTCCCCTATCCCGACACCTGCCAAGGACTTGGAAAGCCGTGGCGCAAATCTGGCGCCAGTCCTGCCGCAAGTCCCCGCCGGAAGCAGGTGTAGTCATACTGTTGCGGTGGGCGCCGAGGTAAGGTCTGCGCTCATCGCGGACGGTCGTGGTCAAGATCAGAAACAGGGAGCAGAGCGACAGATGAAGTTTTTCCCACGCTTGACCGCTATCGCGGCGGCCACCGCCGCAGTGCTTGGCAGCGCCGGCGCCGCTTTCGCCGCACTCGGTCATCCGGTGCCCTGGCAAATGGATCTGCAGGATGCGGCCACGCCGGTCATGGCGGATATCTCGTCGTTCCACACTTTCTTGCTCTGGGTCATCGCCGCGATTTCCGTGTTCGTGCTCGCTCTGCTTGTCATCGTCATCGTGCGCTTTAACGCGCGCTCCAATCCGAGCCCGTCGCGCACCACGCACAATACGCCGATCGAAATCATCTGGACGATCGTTCCGGTCGTGATCCTGGCGGTCATCGCCGTGCCGTCGTTCCGGCTGTTGTTTCTCGAGCTCGACGTGCCCAAGCCGGATCTGACGATCAAGGCGACCGGTAAGCAGTGGTTTTGGAGCTACAGTTATCCCGATAACGGCAATTTCGAATTCGATTCGCTGATGGTCGCCGAGAGCGACCTCAAGCCGGGCCAGCCGCGGCTGCTCACGGCCGACAACGAAATGGTGGTCCCGGTGAACAAGGTCGTGCACGTGCTGGTGACCGGCGCCGACGTGATCCACTCCTTCACCGTGCCGTCGTTCGGCATCCGCATCGATGCTATTCCCGGCCGGGTCAACGAGACCTGGTTCAAGGCGACGGTCGAAGGCATGTTCTACGGCCAGTGTTCCGAACTGTGCGGCAAGGATCACTCTTTCATGCCGATCGCGGTTCGGGTGGTGAAGGAGAGCGATTTCTCGGCCTGGGTCGAAGGCGCCAAGAAGAAATATGCGGGCGTCGAAAGCGTTCCGCCCAATACGCTCGCGGCGGCAACAAGTCTTTCGGCGACAACGGGACCAGCTGTGACGACCGCGCTGCCGCGGCAGTGAAGATCTAAGCGATAACGAACGTCGATTAAGTCGGTAACAAAGGAACTGGCAATGGATACGATGGCACATGCGGTGCACGGCGACGACGGCGGACACGCTATACCGCACGGCTGGCGCCGCTTCGTCTATTCGACGAACCACAAGGACATCGGCACGATGTACCTGGTGTTCGCGATCGTCGCCGGTCTGATCGGCGGCGTGCTGTCGATCCTGATTCGCGCCGAACTGATGTATCCGGGCATCCAGATCTTCCACGAGACCCACACCTTCGACGTCATCGTCACCGCGCACGGGTTGATCATGATCTTCTTCATGGTCATGCCGGCGATGATCGGCGGGTTCGGCAACTGGATGGTGCCGTTGATGATCGGCGCGCCGGATATGGCGTTCCCGCGTATGAATAATATTTCGTTCTGGCTGTTGCCGGCGTCCTTCTCGCTGCTCTTGATCTCGATGTTCGTCGAGGGCGAGCCCGGCACCAACGGCGCCGGAACCGGTTGGACGATCTATGCGCCGCTGTCGACCTACGGGCATCCCGGCCCGGCCATGGATTTCGTCATCCTGTCGATCCATCTCGCCGGCGCCTCGTCGATCCTCGGCGCCATCAATTTCATCACCACGATCTTCAACATGCGCGCCCCCGGCATGACGCTGCACAAAATGCCGCTGTTCGTATGGTCGATCCTGGTGACGGTGTTCCTGTTGCTCTTGTCGCTGCCGGTGCTGGCCGGCGCCATCACCATGCTGCTCACCGATCGCAATTTCGGCACCACCTTCTTCAATCCGGAAGGCGGCGGCGATCCGCTGTTGTTCCAGCACCTGTTCTGGTTCTTCGGCCACCCGGAAGTCTACATCCTGATCCTGCCGGGCTTCGGCATGGTCAGTCAGATCATATCGACTTTCTCGAAGAAGCCGATATTCGGCTATCTCGGCATGGCCTATGCCATGGTGGCGATCGGCGGCATCGGCTTCGTGGTGTGGGCGCACCACATGTACAATGTCGGCATGTCGGCCAGCGTCCAGGCCTATTTCATCGCCGCCACCATGGTGATTGCGGTGCCGACCGGAGTGAAGATCTTCTCCTGGATCGCCACGATGTGGGGCGGCTCGGTCGAGTTCAAGACCCCGATGCTGTGGGCGATGGGCTTTATCTTTCTGTTCACCATCGGCGGCGTGACCGGCGTGGTTTTGGCCAATGCCGGTGTCGACCGCACCTTGCACGGCACTTATTACGTGGTCGCCCACTTCCATTACGTGCTGTCGCTCGGCGCGGTGTTCGCCATCTTCGGCGGCTGGTACTACTGGTTCCCGAAGATGACCGGCTACATGTACAACGAGACCATCGGCAAGCTGCACTTCTGGGTCACCTTCATCGGCGTCAACATCGTGTTCTTCCCGCAGCACTTCCTCGGGCTTGCCGGCATGCCGCGGCGCTATGTCGATTATCCCGACGCCTTCTCTGGCTGGAACTTCGTCTCCTCGATCGGCTCGTATATTTCCGGTCTCGGTGTGCTGATTTTCCTCTATGGCATGGTGTTCGCGTTCGTCCGCAAGGAGCGGGCCGCGAACAATCCGTGGGGGCCCGGCGCCACGACGCTCGAATGGACGCTGTCGTCGCCGCCGCCTTTCCATCAATATGAGACGCTGCCGTTGATCCGATGAGCATCACGATAGCCCGCGTCGAGCCCAGCATAGCGGGCGTCGGCGATTACATAGAGCTGATGAAACCTCGGGTGATGTCGCTCGTGGTGTTCACGGCGTTTGTCGGTCTCGTGGTCGCGCCCGGGCACGTGCATCCGGTGATCGGACTAACCGCGCTGATTTGCATTGCGGTCGGCGCCGGCGCAGCCGGCGCGCTCAATATGTGGTACGACGCCGACATCGACGGGCGCATGGGCCGCACGGCGGCGCGGCCGATTCCGGCCGGACGGCTTGCCCCCGGAGACGCGCTGGCCTTCGGTCTGACGCTCGCGGGTTTCGCCGTCGTCGTGCTCGGCCTTCTGGTCAACGTTGTCGCCGCAGCCTTGCTGGCCGCGACCATCGCTTTCTACGTCGTCATCTATACGATGTGGCTCAAGCGTTCGACGCCGCAGAACATCGTGATCGGCGGGGCCGCTGGCGCGCTGCCGCCGATGATCGGCTGGGCCGCGGTGACCGGCGGTTTCGCGATCGAGCCGGTGGTGCTTTTCCTGATCATCTTCTTCTGGACGCCGCCGCATTTCTGGGCGCTGTCGCTCTATCGCACGGACGACTATGTGCGCGCCGGAGTGCCGATGCTGCCGGTCGTCGCCGGCGCCGAGGAAACGCGGCGGCAAATCCTGCTCTATACGCTGTTCCTGGCGCCGCTCGGCACCGTGCCGTGGTTGCTCGGCTATGCCGGGCCGACCTATGGCATCGCCGCAGTGCTCACGGGCGCGATCATGGTCGTGCTGGCGTTCCGGGTCCGCGCCGAGGGGCGCGGCCGGATGGCTCACAAAAATCTGGCCAGCAAGCAGATGTTCGCCTTCTCGATCCTCTATCTGTTTTTGTTGTTTGCCATGCTGCTGGTCGATCGGATGGCCGGAGCGCTGTTCGGTCATTTCGCGGCTTAGCGACAGTATGGTTTTGTGTAGCATGGCGGTGGGCGTGACGATGAACGACGCGGCAGACGAGCAAAAGCCGGAACCCGGCATCAGGCTGACGGAGCAGCAGCAGCGCGCCCGCCGCGCCCGCTCGATCGCGATCGCGGTGTCGCTGGGCGTGCTGGTGGTGCTGTTCTATATCGTGACGCTGGTGAAGGGGCCGGGTGTGTTGGATCGGCCGCTATGATGATGCAAGGCGCCGCAACGAAACGCGCAGGTAAATCGTGAGCATGCCGACGCCGCATCTGCCGCGCAAATCCGGTCGCGATCTCTTGGTCGCCTTCGCCTGCGGCGGCTTCGTCGCGGTGATGGTCGGCGTGTCGTTTGCCGCGGTGCCGCTTTATTCCTGGTTCTGCCGTACCACCGGTTTCGGCGGCACCACGCAGGTGGCGAAATCTGCGCCAGCGCAGCAACTGTCCGGCCGCACCGTCACGGTACGCTTCGATTCCAACGTCGCCTCCGGCCTGCCTTGGGCGTTCGAGCCCGAGCGCCGGACCGTCGATGTCAAGCTCGGCGAGGTCGTGACCATCTATTATTCGGTGACCAACGAGTCCGCCCGCGTCACCACCGGCCAGGCCGGCTACAATGTGTCGCCGCCGACGGTGGGCATCTACTTCGAAAAGATCAACTGCTTTTGCTTCACCGAACAGACGATGAAGCCGGGCGAGAAGCGCGACATGGCGGTCGTGTTCTATGTCGATCCCAAGCTCGCCAAGGATTCGGAACAAGACACTCTCAATACCATCACGCTGTCCTACACTTTCTATCCGGCGGCGACCCCCACCCTTCCCTCCCCCGCAAGCGGGGGAGGGAAGGGTGGGGGGCTGGCGGAGAGCGCGGGATCGGGAAAATCCGGGCACATCTAAAGCATGATTTCCGAAAAACGGCCCAGTTTCGGATAGGAGACGATAACGATGGCTAATGCGCATGCCGAAGTGCACCACGACTTCCATCTGGTGAACCCCAGTCCGTGGCCGGCGGTCGGTTCGGTTTCGGCGTTTCTCTCGGCGCTTGGCGCCATCTTGTGGATGCATCATTCGGTCGCCTATGCGCCGATCATCAGCGGTGTGGGCCTTATCGGCATCGCTTATACGATGATCGGCTGGTGGCGCGACGTGATCCATGAGGCCGAGGTGGAAGGCGATCACACCCGCGTGGTGCAGATCTCCCACCGCTACGGCATGATCTTGTTCATCGCTTCGGAGGTGATGTTCTTCGTCGCCTGGTTCTGGGCCTACTTCAACACGGCTTTGTTTCCGGCCCAATTCGAAGACGTTGCGCGGATTGCCTATACCGGCGGCGTCTGGCCGCCCAAGGGGGTCGAGACCTTCGATCCCTGGCACCTGCCACTGTTGAACACGCTCATTCTTCTCACCTCGGGAACCACGGTGACCTGGGCGCATCACGCGCTGCTCGAGAACGACCGCAAGGGACTGGTCTGGGGGTTGGCTCTGACCGTTGCGCTGGGCCTGAGCTTCACCTGCGTGCAGGCTTGGGAATATGCCCATGCGCTGTTCCACTATTCCGGCAATCTCTACGGCGCGACCTTCTTCATGGCGACCGGCTTTCACGGCGCCCATGTCATCATCGGTTCGATCTTCCTGATTGTCTGCCTGTTCCGCGCCATTGCCGGCCAATTCACGCCGACACAGCACCTCGGCTTCGAGTTTGCCGCCTGGTATTGGCACTTCGTCGACGTGGTCTGGCTGTTCCTGTTCGCCTGTATCTATGTGTGGGGCGGCGGCGCCCACGCCGGGTAGGCAATTCGGTCGACAGAAAACGCTGCTCGCGTTCCGTCATCCTGAGGCGCGAGCAAAGCGAGCCTCGAAGGATGCGGCCGAGGTTCACGGGCCGTCGCCCTTCGAGGCCCGCGCTTTGCGCGGGCACCTCAGGGTGACGGGAAACATTATGACCGAAAAAAAGATCGAGACGCTTTCCGGATCGATCGGCGCCGGATTGGCGTGCGCCTGCCCGCGTTGCGGCAAGGGCAAGCTGTTCGACGGATTTCTGACGCTGCGCTCGCGTTGCGATGCCTGCGGGCTCGATTACGGCTTCGCCGATGCCGGTGATGGACCTGCGGTTTTCATCATGTTCCTGGCCGGCGCCATCGTCGTCGGCTCGGCGCTCGTGACCGAAGTGCTCTACCAGCCGCCTTATTGGGTGCACGCGATGTTGTGGCTGCCGCTCATTCTGATCGTCACGCTCGGGCCACTGCGACCGATGAAGGGATTGATGATCGCGCTGCAATACCATCACAAAGCGGCGGAGAGCCGTTTCGGCGGCGCCGACGAGCATGACTGAGCGGCAGCGCCGGCGTCGCGGTGGGCGCCGGTCTTGGCGCGGGCTCCTGGTGCCGGCGCTCCTTGCCTTCGCCGTTCTTATCGGGCTCGGCACCTGGCAGATTCAGCGCAAGGCCTGGAAGGAAGGTTTGATCGCCTCCCTGACCATGCGGCTCGCCGCGCCGCCGCAAGCTTTGCCGGTAGCGAATACCTGGTCAGCCCTCAATCAAGCGCATGACGAATTTCACCGCGTCAAGTTTCGCGCCACCTTCGAGAACGACAGGGAGGCGTTGGTGTTCGCCTCCGCCGCGGCATTCCGACCCGATGTGACCGGCCCCGGCTATTGGGTCTTCACGCCGGCGCGGCTCGCCGACGGCGACGTCGTGATCGTCAACCGGGGCTTTGTGCCCGACGGCCGGCAAGATCCGAAGTCGCGGCCCGGCGGCGAGCTCTCTGGCCCGGTCGACATAGCGGGGGCGATGCGCTGGGCGGACGACCGGCACTGGTTCACGCCCAGCGACGATCCGGACCATAATCTGTGGTTCACGCGCGACCCGGCGGCTATCGCCGTCGCCAAAGGGGTTTCCGCCGTGGCGCCGTTCTACGTCGAGCAGGAGACGCCGATGCCGCCGGGCGGTTTGCCGCAGCCGGGCGGCTTGGTGGTGAGTTTGCCCGACAACCACCTGCAATATGCCGTGACTTGGTATGGCCTGGCCGCGGTTCTCGTCGCGGTCTTCGTCTCCTTTGCCTTCACATCCGGCCGTTCGGACCCGGCCGACGGGGGGGAACTCTAGGCCGGTCCGCCCCGTTGCGTTCCTTGTGAAGCCTGCCGCTTTTCTATTACTGTCGCCCTGGTTCCGGCGTTGTGGACGGGCCATTGCCTTGCCATGATTCTATAAAATCATGTTCGGAATCAATAGCTTAATATTTATCGCCGGCGCCGCCGAGCGGTGTGAAAAGGCCGATGCTGCATTACGTTTCGACCAGGGGCGAGGCCCCCACCCTCGGCTTTGCCGATGCCATGCTCGCGGGCCTCGCCCGCGATGGCGGCCTCTATGTGCCAGACGCGTGGCCCCGCTTCGAACCGCGCATCATTGCCGGGTTTGCCGGCCGGTCTTATGCCGAAGTTGCCGTCGAGGTGATCAAGCCCTTCGTAGCCGATGCCATCGGCGAAGCCGACCTTGCCCGCATGGCGGGCGAGGCCTACGGCAGTTTTCGCCATCCTGCGGTCGCGCCGCTTACCCAGCTCGGCGTCAACACCTTCGCGCTCGAACTGTTTCACGGTCCCACGCTGGCGTTTAAGGACCTGGCGATGCAGCTTTTGGCGCGGCTGATGGATCATGTGCTGGCCGCGCGCGGCGAGCGCACCACCATTGTCGTGGCGACCTCCGGCGACACCGGTGGCGCCGCCGTCGAGGCATTCCGCGACCGCGCTCAGGTCGACCTCATCGTGCTGTTTCCGCAAGGCCGGATTTCCGCGGTGCAGCGGCGCATGATGACGACGACCACGGCCGGAAATGTCAGCGCCATCGCCATCGATGGCACCTTCGACGACTGCCAGGCAATCGTGAAGGGCATGTTCAATCATCACGCCTTCCGCGACCGGGTCCGCCTCTCCGGCGTCAATTCGATCAACTGGGCGAGGATCGTGGCGCAGGCGGTTTATTATTTCACCGCGGCGGTGGCGCTCGGCGCGCCGGCGCGCAAAATCGCCTTCACGGTGCCGACCGGCAATTTCGGCGACGTCTATGCCGGTTACGTGGCGCAGCATCTCGGCCTGCCGATCGACCGCCTGGTGATCGCTACCAACGTCAATGACATTTTGGCCCGCACGCTGTCGACCGGCACCTATGAGCTGCGCGACGTGATGCCGACCACCTCGCCATCGATGGACATCCAGGTGTCCTCGAATTTCGAGCGGCTGTTGTTCGACGCCTATCACCGCGATGCCGGCGCCATCCGCGCGGTGATGGCGTCGCTGGCGCAGTCGCGGCGCTTTACGCTGTCGGCGCACGCGTTGTCGTACATTCGCGCGTTGTTTTCGGCGGATCGCGCCGACGAGGACGAAGTCGCGGCGACCATCCGTACGGTCAAGCGCGAGACCGGCAATTTCGTCGATCCGCATACCGCGGTGGGCATCGCGGTCGCGGAGAAGGAAACGCGCGACCCGGCGGTGCCGATGGTGGTGCTGTCGACCGCGCACGCGGCGAAATTTCCCGATGCGGTGGAGGCGGCCTGCGGCGCGCGGCCGCAACTGCCCGAATGGCTATCGGATCTAGAGAATCGCCCGGAGCGCATCACGGCGCTGCCGGCGGATCAGTCTGCGGTCGAGCGTTTCGTCGTTGCGACGAGCCGCGCCGCGCAGGAAGGAGCGGCAGCATGAGTGTTGAGGTAACGACTTTGAAATCCGGCATCAACGTGGTGACCGACGCGATGCCGCATCTCGAGACGGCCTCGCTTGGCGTATGGGTGAGTTCCGGCAGCCGCGACGAACGCCGCGACGAGCACGGCATTTCGCATTTCCTCGAACATATGGCGTTCAAAGGCACGCGGCGGCGCACCGCGCGGCAGATCGCCGAGGAGATCGAAGCGGTCGGCGGCGACCTCAATGCGGCGACCGGCGCTGAAAGCACCGCCTATTACGCGCGCGTGCTCAAGGCCGACGTGCCGCTGGCGCTCGATGTGCTCGCCGATATCCTCTCCGAACCGGCCTTCGAGCGCGAAGAGCTCGTTCGCGAGCAGAACGTTATCGTTCAGGAGATCGGCGCCGTCGCCGACACGCCGGACGACCTGATCTTCGAGCATCTTCAGGCCGTCGCCTTCCCCGACCAGTCGCTCGGCCGCTCGATCCTCGGCACGGCGAAGACAGTGCGGTCGTTCGACGACGGCAAACTGCGCGACTATCTGGCCAGGAACTATCGCGCGCCGGACATCGTGGTGGCCGCGGCCGGCGCCGTCGAGCATCAGGCCGTGCTGGCCGAGGTCGAGAAACGCTTTGCGAGCTTCAACGGACCGGCTGGCCCGGCGCCGGAGACAGCGCGCTTCGGCGGCGGCACCCATGTCGAAAAGCGCGAGCTTGAGCAGGTGCACTTGGCGCTGGCGCTGCCGGGCGTTTCGATCGTCGATCCTACGCTCTACAGCTTGCAGGTCTTCACCCATGTGCTCGGCGGCGGGATGTCGTCGCGGCTGTTCCAGGAAGCGCGCGAGCGGCGCGGCTTGTGCTACTCGATCTACTCGTTCCATGTGCCGTATTCCGATATCGGCATGTTCGGACTTTATGCAGGCACCGACGCCGCCGACACTCCGGAGCTGATGCGGCTGATTGTCGACGAGATTGCCTCGACCGTCGCCACCATCTCGGAGTCCGAGGTCGCGCGCGCCAAGGCGCAAATGAAGGCCGGCCTGTTGATGGCGTTGGAAAGTTCCGGCGCCCGCATCGAGCAATTGGCGCGGCAGATGATCACGCGCGGCCGGCCGATACCGTTGGCCGAGCTGGTGGCCAAGGTCGAGGCGGTGACGGTCGAGAGTGCGCGTGCCGCCGGCCGCGCCTTGATCGCGCGCGGCAAGCTTGCCACCGCCGTTATTGGTCTCGGCTCAGGGCTTGAAAGTGCTGCGGCAATTGCCGAGACTTTAACTCGCCGGGCGGCATGATACGAAATACGAACTCAAACTCCGCTCGTCCCCGCTGGCGCAGGAACGAGCGGGAAATCGGTTATCTCCGCTAAAGCCGCAGCCAAAGCCGCATGGCGTTTTTCCGCACCATCAATTTCACCGAGTTGCTGCCGAGCATCGAAGGCGACGGCGTCTTGTTGCGTACGCCGCAGATGACGGACTTCGAGGAATGGGCGGCGCTGCGCGAACAGAGTCGCGATTTTCTCACGCCGTGGGAGCCGACCTGGCCGGACGACGATCTCACCCGCAGCTCGTTCCGGCGCAGGATCAAACGCTATGTCGAAGACCTTCGCGCCGACCAGGGTTATGCCTTCCTGATCCTGCGCTATTCCGACGGCGCGCTGGTCGGGGGACTGACGCTCGCCAATATCCGGCGCGGGGTCGCCCAGGCCGGCAGTGTTGGCTACTGGATGGGTTTGCCGTTCGTGCGGCACGGTTACATGACCGCGGCTTTGCGCGCCGTCGTTCCCTTTGCATTCGCGACACTGCGGCTGCATCGCCTCGAAGCGGCGTGCATCCCCAGCAATGCCGGCTCGGTCAGGCTGTTGGAAAAAACCGGCTTCTTGCGCGAAGGCTATGCGCGGGAATATCTGTGCATCAACGGGATCTGGCAGGACCATCTGCTCTATGCCCGGTTAAAGGACGCCCCCCCGGTCTAAGCCTGTCCCGCTGAGGCAGGGAAGGGCGGCTTTAACCAAACCGTCCTCGATTTCGTTCCCCGCATGCGGGGGAGGGTAGGGTGGGGCGCCTTGGGATGGCCATGGTTGGTTTGGTATAAGCTTCAGGGGCATCGCGGATTATGGCGATGAAGCGGGGAATGCCGCAGAGCGTTTATCTGATGCGTTGGTACGATCGCCTGCCGGTCGCGGCTTTGCTGGCGCCGGTGCTGCTATTGTTGGTGCCGGGATGCTCCGGCAGCAGCATCGGTGTGCCGACCACGTCGGTGCAGACGGCGACCGCGCCGACCGCCGTGCCGTCGACGGCAACGCCGACGGCTGCTGCTGCGCCACCGCCGCCGGACGCGCCCTCTATCAAGGACAAGATCGGGAACTTCTTCTCGAGCAAGTCGGCGACCGCGCCGCAAACGGTCGCCAATGCGCAGCCCGACATCGATTGCCCGTTCATCGACATCCGCCAGGGCGCCTCGACGCTGACCATTCCGCCGCCGCCGTCCGACGGCGGCAACGAAGCGATGGCGCTGCAATATCAGGGCGACTTCGTCCGCGCCGCGCGCGAATGCAAGGTGGTTGGCAATCAAATGGTGATCAAGGTCGGCGTCCAGGGCCGCATCATCGTCGGACCGGCCGGCGGGCCGGGTCAGGTCGAGGTCCCATTGCGCATCGCCGTGGTCAGCGCGCCGGCCTCAGGCCCGAGAACGGTCGCCACCAAGCTCATCAGAATTCCGGTGACGGTTGGGGTCAATGAGGGCAATACGACCTTCACCCATATCGAAGAGGGGCTGTCGTTTCCGCTGCCGTCCGCGGCCGATCTCGAGAGTTACATCGTCTATATCGGCTTTGATCCGGTGGGCGCGGCAGCCGAGGAGCAGGCGCGGCAGAAACCCGCCGCGCCTAAGCTCAAGCCGAAATCAGGGTCCAAGCCCAATCCGTCGGCCCCCACGGGCTGACATGATCGGCGTCCGACCGTAGCTTCGAGCGCGAAGCCTACCAGCCGCGTAAATCGGTGATGGCGCTCTTCAACGACCGTAAATCCGCGACGACGTTGCGGGCGCCGGCGGCGAGGAGATCGTTGGCAAGCCTGCCGGGCGCGTTGCTGCCGCCGACAAAACCGATCGGCGTCATGCCCGCCGCCGCCGCGGCGGTAACGCCAGGCGCCGAATCCTCGACCACAATGCAGTTTGCGGGATCGGTCTCGGACCGTGCGGCCGCGAGCAAAAACAGGTCGGGCGCGGGTTTGCCGCGGCGCACATAGCTTGCCGAGAACAGACGCGGCTCGAAGAAGCGTATCAGTCCGGTGACTTCGAGGCTCACGCGGATGCGATCAGGCGGCGACGACGAGGCCACCGCCTTGGGTCCGCGAATCCAAGTCAATGCGTGCGCGGCATGGGCCATCGCGCGCAGTTCCGAACGCATGCGCCGCAGCGTTTCGGCCGCCACCGTCGCGGGAAAGTCGAACGGCAATTTCGTCGCGGTGGCGGTTTCGACGGTGGCAAAGATATCGGCCGGTCGGCGGCCGTGAAAGCGGCGCATCACGGTCTCGGCGGATGCCGAAAGGCCGATGCGCTTGAGCGCTTCCGCTAGGACCGCTGCCGCAATCGGTTCGCTGTCGACAAGCACGCCGTTACAATCGAAGATGACCAACGGTCCCCCCCGAGAGTTGCACGGCCACACGTGTGACCGCCGTTCAGCTTTCCAGGTAATTGCGAATCAAGGATAGCGCGCGGCGCGGCGCTGCAAAGAGCGGAAATTCGCAAGTGTGCAATTATGCACAGAAATCGAATCGACTTTGTGCGTAGCGCGGTATCGGGCGCTCCAATAACACTTGCCAAATATGTGAAACATCGCGTTCAAACAAAGCCCCGGCGCAAGAACCCAGACATCGCGCCGCCGGTCGCAGTTCAGTTGAACTTGTTGCGGACATCGGCGATCCCCTGCGCCAGCAGATCCTCCGCAACTTTGCCTTTGGCGGTGGCGGTGAGGATCTTCTCGGCGGCGGCGACCGCCGCATCGGATGCGGCGGAACGGACGACGGCGAGCGCCTGAGCCTCGGCCTGGACGATCTTGGCTTCCGCCATCTTGGTCCGACGGGCGACGAAATCCTCCATTTTTACCTTGGCCTCGGCGGTAAGACGTTCGGCTTCGACCTTGGCGCCGGCAAGGATGGCCGCGGCCTCGGCTTCAGCCTCGCGGCCTTTGCGCTCGAACTCGGCGAGCAGCGCCTGCGCCTCCTCGCGCAACCGGCGCGCTTCATCGAGCTCGGATTTGATGCGTGCCTGCCGCGCGTCGATTGCCTCGAACACCTTGCGATGGGCACCGAGATAGATGAGCAGCCCGATAAAGCAGAGAAAGGCCAGAGCGACCCAGTTTTCGGTTTCTTTCAGCGACTCAAGCATGGGCGCCTCAGCTGTTGCTCGCGTCGCCGAGAGCGGCGGCGACGTCCTGCGCAGTCGGCGTCGTACCGATCAGGCGCTCGACGATCGCCGAAGCGGTGTCGGCCGCGATCGTACGCACGTTGCTCATGGCAGCGGTGCGGCTGGTGGCGATCGATTGCTCCGCCGCGGCGAGCCGCTCGTGCAACTGCGCTTCGAGCCGTTTCTGTGTAGCCTCGGCCTCGTGCGCCTGCTGTTCGCGGGTCGCATTCGCGAGCGCTTGGGCACGGGCGCGGGCGTCGGCCAGCGCCTTGTCGTAGGCGGCATGCGCCGCGTCGGACTGTTCCTTCAAACGTTCCGCCGCCGCCAAATCGTCGCGGATGACACGGCTGCGCTCGGCCAGAATCGCACCGATCCGCGGCAATGCGAGCTTTGACATCAGCACGTAGAGCAGCACGAAGCTGATCGTCAGCCAGACCAGCTGTGACGGAAAGTGCTCGGCCTGGAACGGCGGGAAGGCGTGGTGCCCCGCGGGCTCTTCGGTGTGGGCGGTCGGTTCGGCCATGACGGCAGGCTTACAGCCCGAACAGCAGCAGCAGCGCGATCAACAGCGAGAAAATGCCGAGCGCTTCGGTGATGGCGAACCCGAAGATCAGGTTGCCGAACTGACCTTGCGCCGCCGACGGATTGCGCAGCGCCGCCGCAAGGTAGTTGCCGAAGATGATGCCCACGCCGACGCCGGCGCCGCCCATGCCGATGCAGGCAATGCCGGCTCCAATGTATTTTGCGGCGGTTGGATCCATGAGAAAACTCCTTTTCGAGGTTGTAAGTTCGGACCGTTAATGGCCTGGGTGGATCGCATCGTTAAGATAGATGCAGGTGAGAATGGCGAAAACATAGGCTTGCAGGAACGCCACCAGAAGCTCGAGCGCGGTCAGCATTACCACCATGAGGAACGGCAGTGTCGCGCCTAGTATGCCGAGGACGCCGGCGCCGCCCAGCATGATGATGAAGCCGGCGAAGACCTGCAGCGTGATATGGCCCGCAAGCATATTGGCGAACAGACGGACCGAGTGCGACACCGGCCGCGACAAAAACGATAGCACTTCGATGACCACGATCGCCGGCAGGATCGCTTTCGGCACGCCCTTGGGCACGAACAGATTGAGGAAGTGCAGCCCGTTTCTCCAGAAGCCGTAGCCGACGACGATGAAGAAGACCAGCAGGGCCAAAGTCGCGGTCACGATCAATTGGCTCGTCACCGTGAACGAATAGGGGATGAGGCCGATCAGGTTCGCGAACAAGACGAACATGAACAGCGTGAACACGAAGGGGAAGAACTTCATGCCCTCGGTGCCGGCCGAGCTGCGCACGGTATTGGCGACGAACTCGTAGGAAATCTCCGCGATCGACTGCAACCGCCCCGGCACCACCGCGCGGCGTGAGGTGGCGCCGATCAAGAGCGCCGAAATCAAGCCGACGATGATCAGCATCAACAGCGCCGAATTGGTAAAATGAAACTGATGGCCGCCCAATTCGAACAATGGCAGCCAGTTCAGGATCTGGAACTGATGGATCGGATCGACGTGCATGGTCCTGTACCATCGCCTGCAGCTTGGCGCCGCGGCGCCGGATTAATTGTCCCGGTTTCCCCGGGTGCTGTCATCAAGCGCGGTGCCCGCAGCGAGCCCCGCGGAGCGCATCACATTGAGCACGCCCGCGGCAAAGCCGAGCAAGAGGAATACCATGAGCCCCCAGGGCGAGATGCCGAGCCAGCGGTCGATGAGCCAGCCGAGACCGGCACCGACCACGACGCCTGCAACAAGTTCGCTGGAGAGCCGGAAGCCTCTGGCGTAGCCGGATGCAGTCGCTGCCCGATCCGCACCAGGACTATCGGAAGGTTGGCTGCCCCGGGCACGGCCAAGACCTTCGTTCAGCCGCTGGAGCCTCGCGGAGAGAGCGGCTTCGTTGGTTTGTTGCTTGCCCCGGTCCCCGTTTTCGCGCGCATCGCTCATGCTTTACGGCACTCGCGGCTTGCGATCGCGGCACGCCCGCACCTTGAAGCCGCGCGGACCATACTGACTGGGTTCCGCCGAGTCAAGAAACGGTGGAGTTGCGCTAATTCATTGAATTCATGAGCGATATAGCCCGCGTAGGGAGTGGGGCTGGAGCCGCGTTTGTGCACTGCGAAGTCGCCGCAGCCGGGTTAAGATGGAGGCGGGCAAAATCCACGCGGAAGGACTAGGTCATGATCCTGAAAACCATGGGTTTGAAAACCGCGGCTGCCGGCATCTTCGCGCTCTGCCTGGCGGTGCCGGTCCTAGCGCAAAACGCACCGGCTCCGCCGTCTCCCACTCAAGACTCAACGCCGGACAGCAGCGGCGCGCGTTACATCTTCAGCAAGCAGGCCGACGGGTTCGTGCGGCTCAATACCCAGACCGGCGAGGTCGCGCTATGCAGCCAGAAGGCGGTCGGCATGGCCTGTGAGGCGGCGCCGGAGGATCGCGCTTTGTTGGAGAACGAGATCGCACGGCTGCGCCGGGAGAATGCCGCGCTGAAGAAAGACATTCTTGCGCGCGGCCTGCCGCTGCCGCCCGGTGCTACGCCGGAGCCGCCGGTGGCGGAGAACGGCGCGTTGCAAAACGGTGGGGCCACGCCGCGCTTGCCGAGCGATTCCGATATCGATCGCATGGTCGCCTTTGCCGATCGCGTCTGGCACCGGCTGGTGGAGGCGCTCGAACGTGCGCAAAAGCAGGTCTTTAACAGGAGCTAGGCGACGCCGAGTGGAGAGGGAACAAGTGGCTAGAGAAATTGTGCCGTGAACATATTATCTGCCGTCCATTCCGCCCGCATCGAGACGATGGCGAGCGCCGTATTGTCGGTGGCGACGCCCGGCGAGGGTTTTTTCGAAATCACGCGCGACGTGGCGCAATTCCTGCGACAGATTAAAGCGCGGGACGGCGTTCTGCTGCTCTATCTCAAGCATACTTCGGCTTCGCTGGTGATCCAGGAGAACGCTGACGCCGATGTGCGGACCGATCTCGTCACCGCGCTCGATCGGCTGGCGCCGGCCGATGCCGGTTGGGTGCACGACGTGGAGGGAGCGGACGACATGCCGGCCCACGTCAAAGCCATGCTCAACGGCGTGTCGCTGCACGTGCCGGTCGCGGCCGGTGCATTGGCGCTCGGCACCTGGCAGGGTATTTATATCGCCGAGCACCGCGTGCGCCCGCACCGGCGCGAGGTGACGCTGCAATTCCTTGGCTCGTGCGCTCAGGCATGAGCAGCGGTCGGCAACAGGTCGGCCCGGTGGACCGCACCGGGACGTCGGCGGTAACATGTGCGGTGAGGCTGCGCGCGAACCGGGGCGTTTCATTGAGCGAGGCCGAGTTTCATCATCTGTTGATTGCCGACGATCATCCGCTGTTCCGCGGCGCACTGCGCGAAGCGGTCAACGGCTTGTTCGAAAGCGCCGCTATCGGCGAGGCCGGGACCTTCGAAGAGGTCACGGAGCTCCTGGAGCGCGGCGGCGACTTCGATCTCGTTCTGCTCGATCTGCGGATGCCCGGCGTGCGCGGCTTTTCCGGGTTGATGTATCTGCGCGCGCAATATCCGGGCTTGCCGATCGTCGTGGTCTCGGCCAATGACGATCCCGCCGTGATCCGCCGTTGCATGGAATTCGGCGCCTCCGGTTTCATTCCGAAGACGCTCGGCGTCGAGGCGCTGCGGCAGGCGATCGCGCGCGTGCTGCAAGGCGAAGTCTGGACGCCGCCCGACGTCGATCTCGGCCGCGGCAGCGATGCCGAAGGCGCCGCCACCATCGCCCGGCTCGCGACGCTGACGCCGCAACAGGTTCGCGTCTTGATGATGCTGTCGGGTGGCTTGCTCAACAAGCAGATCGCCTACGAGCTCGGCGTCTCGGAGGCGACGGTGAAGGCGCACGTCTCCGCGATCCTGCAAAAACTCGGCGTCGAGAGCCGCACTCAGGCCGTCATCGCCGCCGGCAAGATCGAAGCCGGGCAGTGGCCGCAGGTACCGGCGCGCGAGGGCTGAGGGTCACCTATAAAATGGATTCATAAACGCGCGGATGTGTCCGCCACTTCTTCGCGCCGCCAAAAAAACAGCACGAGCGGCGAAAATCACGGGGGAAAGCCATGAAAATCTTAGCCGGCCTGTTTCTGATTGTCGGATTGTCCGCAGCAGCCCTTGCGGCTGACAATCCCGAATGGGCCTACCCGGTCACGCCGCCGCTTGGTGCGCTCGACAACGTTGTCATGAAGACGGCGCCTGGCAGCACCAAGCAATACACCCAGGCGCAGATCGAGGATTCCTTCAATCCGCCCGACTGGTTCCCCGACGACCATCCGCCGATGCCGGAGATCGTTGCCCATGGCGGACAGCGGCCGGCGGGGCGCGCCTGTGCGCAGTGCCATTTGACTTCGGGCGACGGCCACCCGGAATCTGCGGGTCTTTCGGGGCTTCCCGCGGCCTACATCGTTCGCCAGATGGCGGCCTTCAAGAACGGCGAGCGCATCGCGGGGCGCGCCGGCGTCATGATCGCCATGGCGAAAGTCCTTTCGGATGACGAGGTGAAAGCCGCCGCGACATATTTTTCCGGCCTCACACCGACTCCTGGCTACAACAAAGTCATCGAAACCGAGACCGTGGCGAAGAGCTACATCGGCGCCGGCGGGATGCGGTTCATCGCGCCGGATGGCGGCGCCGAACCGATCGGGGAACGCATCATCGTGCTGCCCCAGAACGCGACCGAAGCGCAGCTTCGCGACCCGCATTTCGGCTTCATCGATTATGTGCCGCCCGGCAGCATCGCGAAAGGCGAGGCGCTGGCCACCACGGGCGGCGATGGCACGACCATGCGCTGCGCGATTTGCCACGGACCAAACCTCACGGGACTGGGTGAAGTCCCGTCCATCGTCGGCCGCGCGGGCACGTCTATATTCCGTCAGCTCAACGACATGCAGAGCGGCGCCCGCAAGGGTCCGTGGGTCGAGCTGATGAAGGGCGTCGTCGCGAAACTGACGCAGAGCGACATGATCGCGCTCGCGGCGTATCTGGAATCCCGCAATCCTTAGAGCATGATCCGAACCGGTCATCATGCGCGGCGATCATCGTCACGAACGCGAGACAGAAAAAGTCGCCTGCGGTGCTCCCGCAGGCGACTTGATTTACAAACTGACGTCTTAGTTCTTCTGTTGGGCCGCGGGCGCTTGCGGAACCGAAGCCTGTGGCTGCGCGAGCTGCGGGTTCGCCGCGAGATAGTCCTCATAGGTGCGGCCGGCATAATCCGGAGTGGTTGGCACCACCGACATCGGCACCGCGGTTGCCGCGACCGGTGTCGTCGGAACTTGCGTCGCGTCGGCGCTGGTATCGACCGAAGCGCTGGCCGATTCCTTGGTGCAGACATCGGCGAACACCACGAGTCCGGACGGCGTGTAGGTCTTGGTCAGGCAAGTGCAGGGGCCGGGGGCGGCGTCGATGACAGGCGCTGATTCGTCCACGACCTCGTCGACAACAACCCAGCCGCCGTCACGAAACACCCAGTGATGATGGTGATCGTGAAACGCGATCGGCGGCAAGATCGGGTGAATCGGAACGATCGGGACGATCGGGGTGTGCTGGCCCGGGGGCGGTCCGGGGATAATCGGAACAAGGGTGGTGTTGCCGCGGCCGGTGAGGTTCGCCAAACGGCCGCCGTGGCCGGTGAAGGTCGCTGAGCGGCCGCCGAAGCTGCCGCCACCGACTCGGCCAACGCCGCCGCCAGCGAAATGGCCGGAACCGCCACCGACGAAGCCGCCAAAACCGCGCGCGTCGGCCGATTGCGAGGCAAGGGTTGCCACGGCAATAGCCGCAGCGGCGAAACTGAGGGTCATTTTGCGTGACATGGTCGTTCTCCGGGTTTGGGTTCCATTGGCAGTGGACTTGAGCCGTGGGCTTGGGTTCCACTAACCGTGGGACAGGGACGCCGGAAAAAGGTTCAAGCCGATATTCGTCGATCGAAATCGGCACGATTTGTGTACTTGGTTCCAAGGACTTGGTTCCAAGGACTTGGTTCCAAGGACTTGGTTCCAAGGACTTGGTTCCAAGGACTTGGTTCCAAGGACTTGGTTCCAAGGACTTGGGTCCAAAGACTTGGATACAAGGACTTGGATCCAAAGCGGGCTTCAGCTTGCCCAATTGCGCCCAAAAAGGGACACTTGGCGCCAGCCGCCGGTTCCCAATCGCGCCGCGCAAATCTTTTTCGCTTTCTATTGAACCTGCGCCCAGGCCGGCTGCCTAACTGACGAGGCCGATACTCCTGCGATGCAGACAACGTCGGACGAGGCTCTGATCGCAAAGATCGCCAAGGGCGATCGGGCCGCCATGGAGGCTCTGTTTACGCGCTATCGCGTCCGGGTGTTTCGCTTCGTGCTGCGCATGGTGCGCAACGAGGCGATTGCGGAGGAGTTGAACAGCGATGTGTTTCTCGACGTCTGGCGGCAAGCTGGCACTTTCGAGGGGCGTTCGGCAGTTTCCACCTGGATTTTTAGTATCGCTCGCTTCAAGGCGCTGACGGCCCTGCAGCGTCGCCCGGAGGCGGAACTCGATGACGAGAGGGCCGACGCAATTGAGGATGACGCCGATGACCCCGAGGTCGCACTGGCGAAGAAAGACAAGGCCGCAGTCTTGCGGCAGTGCCTCGTCAAGCTATCGGCGGAACATCGGGAGATCGTCAATCTCGTCTATTATCAGCATAAATCGGTGGAAGAAGTTTCTGCAATCGTCGGTATCCCGGAGGCGACCGTGAAAACGCGAATGTTTTACGCGCGCAAGAAATTGTCCGAGCTGCTCGCGGAGCTCGGCATCGAACGGGGTTGGCCATGAACGCAGCAAACAACAACACCGCGAACGGACGCGAGCCGAGTGAAATCGAGCTCCTTTTGCCCTGGTACGCCGCGGGAACGCTGGATCTTAGCGAGTCGGCGGAGGTGGAAGCCGCGCTCGCCAGAGACCCCGAGCTTGCCCGCCGCTTCGAATGGGTGCGTGCGGAGTTCGCCCAGGAGCTTTCTATCAATGAGGAAGCAGCCTCGCCGCCCGATAACGATGTCAAGGCGCTGTTCGCCAAAATCGATGCTTTGCCGGCGCGCCGGTCCGCGGCATCGGCCGTGGTATCGGCTATGGCATCGTCCGGTTTCGTCGGCCGTATTGCTGAATATCTCGCGGTGCTTTCGCCGCGCACGGTGGCCTGGTCGGCCATGGCCGCGGCGCTCGCCATCGTGCTGCAAGCGGGATTGATTGCCGGTATCATGTTCAAGGAGAGAAATCCGGGTGGCTATGATACAGCCTCGACACCGACGAGCGCTCGCGGCGACGGCTCCGATGTCCTGATCCGCTTCCAGCCGCAGGCCAGTGCCGCCGACATTTCGAACTTCTTGGCAGCCAACAAACTGAGCATTGTTGCAGGACCTTCCGGCGGCCAGCTTTACCGCGTGCAGGTCGCAACGACAAAGCTCGCGAAGCCGGAGCTGACGGACATCGTGAAGCGGCTGCAGGGCGACAAAGTCATCGGCTTCATCGCCATCAGTGAGCAATAACGGTGTGAGTCATGACCGAATGATCAACTTCGGGAGTTTGCCATGCGAAAGAGCGCAATGAACCCGCGGCCGGTTCTGAAACTTTTGCTCTGTGGTTTGCTCGTCACCGCGTGTTGCATCGGCGGATCGAATTCCGCAGCCGCGTTTGGTTTGTTCGGCTTCGGGCGGGGGGGCGGTTACGGCAGGCCAGGCATGGGCGCGCCATCATGGCGGCGAACGCCGCCACCGCGTTTCGGCGGCGGTTTTGCTGGCCGGCCTCCCGGCGGGGGCGGCGGGCCGTCACGGCACGCGCCGATCGTCGGCGGCGGCATAGTCGGTGGCGGCGCCAGCGGCGGCAATGACGCGAACAACCGCGATAATAACAATAACGGCCGCACTGCGCCGCCCGTTGCGGCGGGCGATCAGCCCCTTATTCCCAACGAGATCATTACCGCTTTTGAACCGGACGCAACGCCACAGGCGATCGATCAGTTCGCGCGGCGGTACGATCTGACGCAACTTGAGTCGCAAAGCTTTCCGTTGATCGGCAGCCGGCTGTATCGGTGGCGCGTTGGCGGCAACCGAACGGTCGCGGGCGTGATCGGCGCGCTCGGCAGAGAAAACATCGTCGCCAGCGTGCAGCCGAATTACGTTTTTGCATTACAGCAAGCCGCCGCGGTTTCGGCAGCGCCGGGCGACGCAGCGCAATATGTTCTGGCCGAGCTGCAAGTCGACAAGGCGCATCAGATTGCAACCGGAAAAGACGTCCTGGTTGCCGTGATCGATTCGGAGATCGACGGCAAGCATCCGGATCTCGACGGAACGATCGTGAAAAGCTTCGACGCGCTTGGCGGCGATGCAAGCCCGCACCTGCACGGAACCGAGATGGCCGGCGCCATTGCTTCGCACGGCAAGCTTTTGGGTATCGCGTCGGATGCCCGGATATTGGCGGTGCATGCGTTCGACGATAATCCCGGCATAGCGAAGGGCAGCTCTTTCGCGATTGATAAGGGACTGCAATGGGCGGCGGATAATGGTGCCCGCATCATCAATATGAGCTTCGCAGGCCCGCAGGATCCGACGTTGCGGCGGCTGTTGGCGGCGGCCTATGACAAAGGCATCGTGCTGGTGGCGGCAGCCGGCAATGCGGGACCCCAGTCCGAGCCGCTGTACCCGGCGGACGATCCCAATGTCATCGCGGTCACCGCGACCGACAATGAAGACCACGTGTTCAAGATGGCCAATCGCGGCCGCTATATCGCGGTCGCCGCACCCGGCGTCGATATTCTCGCGCTTGCGCCGGATGGCGCATATCAATTGGCCACGGGCACTTCAATTGCTGCTGCGCATGTCAGCGGCATCGCGGCGCTGTTGCTCGAACGAAAACCGTCACTGAAGCCGAGCGATATTCGCGCGGTCCTGATCGCCACGGCCAAGATGCCCGGCGCTGCCGTCCCGGATTCGGATTTTGGCGCCGGTCTCGTGAATGCCTATCGCGCCGTCACCTGGCTCGACCATAAAGTGCCCGGCGCCAAAGACGACCGCGAGCAAGCCAAGCAGTGACGATCGCGCGTTCACGGCACCACGCAAGTTCCTTTCGGATTGACGAGCTTCCGCATGCTCGAACCTTTCGCTTCGATGTCGCCGAGAGCTATCCGGCAACTCCACGCGCCCGGCCAATAGCGGACGCGCCAATCGTGCTGGCGGGTGTCTGTTTTCGGCGAAACAGCGGACCGAGACCGGTCCTGCTCCGCGGCCACCCGCCGCGCGCTACTGCGAATTCGGCGTGCGCAGTGATGTCGGCGGAGCCGACTGGTCGAGCGCCGTGCTCTTTTCCAGTTCCGCCGCTTTCTCCATCAGTTCGATGCCGAGGGCCTCAAGAGCGTGGGAGGTCGGCATATGCGGGCAGCCACGGGCAAGCGCCACGCAGTGCTGGGCACGTTCCCGAAGATATGACGCATCAACAGACATGGCGCGCCTTGGTACGCAATACACAACTACACCGGCGACCTACGACATTCGGTACCAACGCTTCAGCGAGCGTTCTACGCCCCGGTGGTGCCGGCTCCGAATATGCCGCCAGCCTGCTGAGTGAGCTGGGCCTGATAGAGGGAGATGGCCAAAGCGAGCGCCGAGCTAATGCTAGTGCCCGTGGTCGATGCGCCGGTAGAATCGCTTGACGATCCGCTGTTGGTGGTTTGCAGCAGGGCGAGCAGGGCGTCTTGCGCGGTATTGCCTGAGCTGCTGAGGCCGGATGTGCTGTTGCTGTTATCCAATAGCGCAAGCACCGCGCTTTGCGCGGAATCGCCCGAACTTGAGACGGCATTCTCGGAACCAAGGCTCTGCAGCAGCGCCGCGAGTGCATCCTGGGCCGTGTCGCCGGCGCTCGATGAACTGGTCGAGCTCGTGGTAGCGGTGCTGGTGGCGCTGTCGGTGGCAGCGCTGGCAGACGAAGCGGCGGATGCGCTCTGGGTCGTAGGATCGAGAAGTGCAAGCAAGGCGTCCTGTGCGGTGTCTCCGGTTGGCGAGGGCGGCTGCAACAGCGCGGCGAATTGCTGCTCGGTGACGCTGCCGGTGTTGTTCGGGTCGAGCTCGGAATATAGGGCGTCCGCTCCCTGGGTCGTGCCGCCGGCCGCGGTGACCGCCTGTTCGAGCTCGGTCTTGGAGATCGATCCATCGCCGTTGGTATCTATTTGCGCGAACAGGCTCTGCGCGAGTTGAGAAGACGACGTCGAAGCTGTGTTCGTGCCGGCGCTGCTTCCGGAAGACGCCAAGGTGTTTTGCGCAGCATCGCTTCCGCCGTAGCCCGCGAAACCACCCGGCGGCGGCGGCGGAGGCATCATCTGCGAAAGTTCCTGATCGAACTGCTGCGCGGTGACGCTGCCGGTATCATTGGGGTCGAGCTGGGCGTAAAGCGCGTCCGCCGCCTGCGTTGTGCCGCCGGCCGCGGTCACCGCCTGCTCAAGCTCTGTTTTGGTGATCGATCCGTCGCCGTTGGTATCGATCTGCGAGAACAGACTCTGCGCGAGGCCGCTCGCCGGGCTGGCGGTCGAAGAGCCGGAGTCGGTGGTCGACGAATCGGACCACCCTTGCGCCTGATAGCCGATCAGTTGAGCTTGCATCTCATCACTAAAGGGCGAACCGGAAGAAACGCCCCCGGTACTGTTGGAGTCGAGCTCGGAATAAAGCGCGTTCCCTGCCGACGTCGTCCCGCTGGCATTCGTGAGCGCCTGCTCGAGTTCGGTCTCGGAGATCGAGCCGCTGTCGCCGGTGCCGGTCTGGTTGAACAAGTCCTGCCGATATTGCTGGATAGCATACGGGTTAAACCCACTCACGCCACTCACGCTGCTCATCACACATCTCCAACATTGTGCGGTCGAACCGGCATCGGCTCATGCCGACGTCGTCGAGCTCACAAATGCGCGAGCATTTGGCGTGCCATTTCGATTGCGACGAAAATTTTCATGCGATTCCGGAGCGTCATTTCCGGAACATTTCCACAATGTTTCCAGATGTTGCTGCAACCGGGTGTTTTGTTCCGCCGCTGGGAAATCTTGGCCGCCCACCAGGCAGGTTTTTCCCGGCGGCGGTACGGTCACGACGTTAGAAGGTAGACCGGGTTCTTTTTCCGCACATAGTTCAGTGTGCTCGGTCGCCGTCGACGGCATCGCCGTTCGTGCCGGCGTACGGCAAGGTGACTCTGGCAACGAGCCCGCGCGGTTGTCGATCGTGCAGCGTCAAGGTCCCGCAATGGGCCTCAATCACCGATCGGGCAATCGACAGTCCGAGGCCAAATCCAATTTTTTCGTTCATGCTGCGGGCGCGGTCTCCCCGGACAAAGGGTTCGAACATCGTCCGTTTGCTTGGATCTGGAATTCCCGGGCCGTCGTCCTCGATCGCGACAGTTACCGTGGATGGATCGAGGCTCACGCGTATATCGGTCTTGCCGCCATGCCGAATGGCGTTGTCGATCAGGTTCGTGATCGCGCGGTGCAACTCTTCAGCGTTGGCGCGTATCACGACATGATCCGGGCCATCGTAGCTGACGTCATGGCCGACATCGGCAAATTGGTCGCAGATGGCCTGCAGGCTGGTCGCAAGATCGAGCATGATGGCTGTCTTGCGCGTCTGGCCGTCACGCAGATAGTGCAAAACGCTCTCGACCATCGAATTCATGTGGTCGAGCTCATCCAGCATCTTGGTCCGAGCGGCTTGATCCTTGATGAACTCGCAACGCAGGCGCAACCGCGTGATCGGCGTTCGCAGATCATGGCTCACCGCGGCCAGCATGCGCGTGCGATCGTCGATCAGACTCTTGATTCGTTCGCGCATTTGGTTGAGAGCCCGGGCGGCGGCGCGAATTTCATACGGCCCGCGTTCCGGGAGCAGCGCGATCTCGCCGTTCGGGCTGAAATTCTCCGCCGCCCAGGCGAAATGGCGTAGCGGCCTCGTCAGCCCGCGCGCGGCCCAAAGTCCAAGCAGCGTGATGCTGACGGCGGTGGCAAGCAAAGTAGTCGTGAACGGACCGAACGGCGGCCGCGGCATGGAAATGAATCGCGCGGTAACGAATTGGCCATCGCGCAGTCGAACGGCAACGAGATGTCCGGCGGAATCAGCCGGCCCTTCCGCTCCGAGGTCGGTGACGTGAAAGTCAGGGCCAAGGTGATGAGCAAGCTCGCCTATTCGCGGCTCATCGACGGAGTGATCGGCGATACCCGCCGCCTTGTCGGTCAACGCCAAATCAAAACGGGGAAAAGCGTTGGCCATCTCGGTCACGAGACGCGCGCGGGCTTCGGTCGGGCTCGCATCGATCAACGCGATGAGCGTCTGCAACTGATCCGGTGGTCCCTCCGTCGAACGGTCGGGACGGGAGAGAAAGAAAGCGATGCTCAGCACGACATGGATCACGACCACCGATGCCACAATAAGGAGAACAATCTGACCGCTGATGCGCTGCGGCATGACAGACCGAATATCCCATCTCATGATGCGTCAACCGATGCCGCGAACAGGTAGCCGCTGGAACGGACCGTCTTAATGATCGCCGGATCGTGCGGATCACGCTCGATCTTGCGGCGCAATCGACTGATCAGCACATCGATGCTGCGCTCGAACGAACCGGCCGATCGTCCTTGGGTCAGATCAAGCAGTTGATCGCGGGAGAGCACCCGCCCTGGCCGCTCGCATAATACCTGAAGCAGACAGAACTCGGCGCTCGTCAGCACGATCCGGGTTCCGTCCGGGTCCTTTAGCTCGCGCAAGGCGCAATCGATATGCCAGCCCAAGAATGCAAGCATATGGCCGCGGCGGCCGACCAACGGGGCGGCGGCATTTGCGCGGCGCAAGATGGCCCGGATGCGCGCCAACAGCTCGCGCGGGTTGAACGGCTTCGACAAGTAATCGTCGGCGCCCATTTCGAGGCCAATTATGCGGTCTAGCTCTTCGCTCTTGGCCGTTAACATGATGACTGGCACGACGGAGTGGGTCCGCAACCGGCGGCAGAGACTGAGCCCGTCTTCGCCCGGCAACATCAAATCCAGAACAACGAGATCGACGCGGCTGTCTTCGAGCAGCCGATCCATGTTCCGCCCATCCTGGGCGATCGAGACGCGGAAGTCATTGGTGCGAAGATATCGACTGACGAGGCGACTTATTTCGGCGTCATCTTCTACAACCAGAATATGCGGCGACGCATTCATGGGGCCTGCGATGGGCAGCCAACAGACGAACGGCGGTAGAGATTTGTTTCTGAATATTTCTAGAGTCGATTCGGCAATATAGGGAAACAGGTTTGCTCCTTGGAAGCAAGTTTCCGTTAATCGCCACCGTGTTTCTTAAGGAACGATCTTAGCTCATCAGGAGCGTTCCATGACTTCGATTTCATCGGTCAGCTACCAACCCCAATCCCCTCTGGACCGGCTTCAGAACGAGCTGACGTCGGAAGTCTCGGACGGCACCGTCAGTTCATCCGACGAGAGCGCGCTGAGCACGGCGATGACGAGCATCAGCAGCGCGCTGCAGAGCGATGCCTCTACGTCCTCTTCGTCATCGCCGCCGTCGCCGTCGGATATGAAGTCGAAGATCGACAGCTTGATCTCTTCGGAGCTGCAAAATGGTGCGCTGACGAGCAATCAGGCTACCGAGCTGCAGAACCTTTTTGCCAATGCGTTCTCAAGCGGTGCCTCTGGAGGGCCGGGTGGTCCGGGCGGCGGTCCTCCCCCGGGCGGTGGCCCCGGTGGCTCTGGCGGGTCGAACACTTCCGGCAGCTCCGGCACCTCCAGCGGCAACACCATTGCCGAGCTCTTGCTGTCCGACACCAGCAACGGTGACAGCACCAGCAGCAGCGACAGCACGAGCAGCAGCGATAGTTCATCCAGCAGCTCGTCGACGAGCAATCTGCTCGACGCGTTCCTGCAGTTGATCCAGCAGTCGACCGGCACGACGACGAGCTATGCTGCCAATGGAGAAACCTCCAGCACGACCGCGGCATTAGTGGTCAACTACCAGAGCTGAGAGCGGTTGATTGTTGCGACGTTTTAGAGCGGGTTCAAACAGCTCCGCACCCCCCTCCCTGGTGAACGCGCTCTGAACGAGGATGCCATGGTCGCTGCAGCGGCCGTGGCATCCGCATTTTCGTTGGCGCCCCGCGAGCAAGCCTGTCCGCGGCGACGACACCTACTCCGCCGCCACCCGCTGCATGCGCCATTGCGAGATCAGCGCCCGCAGCGACGCCGGCTTGAGCGGCTTGTTGAGGAGGTGCGCGGCTTCGCTGCGGGCTTCCTCGCGAACGCGCAGCGAGCGGTCGGCGGTGATCAGGATCGCGGGTAAAGGCTGGCCGTTTTGGCGCCCCAGCCGTCGGCGCAGCTCGGCAATAACGGCGATGCCGTTACCGCCATCGAGGTGATAGTCGACCAGCAAGCCGTCGGGTTCGAGACCGCTCGCATCGATCGCCGCCAGCGCCTGCGGCAGATCTGCGGCCTTGAGCGTGCGGCAACCCCAACCGCCCAACAGCTTCTCCATGCCGTCGAGGATCGCCCGCTCGTTGTCGATGCAAACTACGACGGTGCCGTCGAGCCGTCCGACCTCGAGCCGCGGCGGGATGCGCGGTTTCGCCACGCCGGAGCCCCCCTTGGCGCGCGGCACTTCGATGGAAAAACGCGAGCCGCGGCCGACCGTCGACTTCAGCGCTACCTCGCAGTCGAGCACGCGCGCGATGCGTTCGACGATGGAGAGACCGAGGCCTAAGCCGCGCGCCACGCGTGCGCCCTGGTCGAGCCGGTGAAATTCCTTGAACACCGCGCGGCGCTTGCTTGCTGGAATGCCGATGCCGGTATCGCAGACTTCGATGCGCAGCTGCGCGCCGTGACGCCGGCAACCGACCAGAACGCGTCCTGCCGGCGTATATTTGATGGCGTTGGAGATGAGATTTTGCAAAAGCCGCCGCAGCAGCCGGCGGTCCGACCGCACCTGGAGCGAACACGGCATGACGACGAGATCGAGGCCCTTCTCGCGCGCCAGCGGCGCGAATTCAACCTCAAGGCGGGGCAGCAATTCGTCGATGCGGAAATCGCTGATTTCCGGCTTCATCGCGCCGGTATCGAGCCGGGAGATGTCAAGGAGCGCCGTGAATATCTCTTCGACCGCCTCGAGCGAGGCGTCGATATTCCGAACCAGATCGGCGTCCTCGCCATCGCGCTCGCTTTGACGCTGGCGCTCGCTCAGGCTCGTCACATAAAGCCGCGCGGCGTTGAGCGGCTGTAAAATGTCGTGGCTCGCGGCGGCGACGAAGCGCGTCTTGGAAACATTGGCGTCGTCGGCTTCGGCCTTGGCGCGTTCCAATTCGGCGTTGAGCCGCGTCAATTCGCCGGTACGTTCGCGCACCCGGCGCTCCAGCGTCGCATTGGAGCGCTCCAGGGCTTCGGCCGCCTTTACGCTCGGAGTGATGTCGGTAAAGGTCGTGACCAGGCCGCCGTCCGGCATCCGGTTCGATCGCACTTCGATCACGAGCCCGCGCTCGGCGAAGCGCTCGAGGAGCGGCGCGTCGGCTGAGGTGTATTGCGCGATGCGCGCGGCGACGAAGCCTGCGACATCCTCTTTGCCTTCGCCGTGCCGGGCGATGTGGCGCAGGATATCGTCGAGCGCGACGCCGAAGCGCGTCAGCTCATGCGGCAGATCGAAGATGTCTCCGAACTGACGGTTCCAACAGACCAGAGCCAGCTCCTTGTCGAACACGGCAATGCCCTGGCCGACGTGATCGAGCGCGGTCTGCAGGATCTCGCGATTGTAATGGATCGCGGCATTGGCGTCGTCGAGGAGTTTCAGCGCCGCTTCGGTCGAGACCATGCGCTTGCGCAACAACAGCGACAGCACGAGCCGAGACGACGCCGCCCCGATCGCCGAGGCCAACAGATATTCGGCGTATTGCAGCAGTTGGAAATCGGCTTCGGCCGCGGGCTCCAGGCTGATGCGGCGGGTGGCCGCGAAGCTCGCGAAAGCTTCGCGGGTGCGCTCCTCGCCGAGATAGCGGGCGACGGTCGAAATCAGCTCCTCGACGGCGACCGAGGCGCGGCGCAGCCGGAAGCTCGGCGATGCGCGAACAATAAGGTTGGGCGTTAGCGTCGTCGGCACGAACAGGTCCGCCTGCACGCGTTCGATCGCGGTCGGGCGGCTCGTCAACGAGCCGCCGATATAGCAGGCGATATTGGCCGCCAGACTCAAAAGCACACCATGCACGAGCGGCGGGAGCTCGATGCCAAACAGCGCCTGCGGCCTCAAATATTCGAGACCCCAGGGCCCGTCGGTGAGGATGTGGGCGCTGACGATGCCGGCGTCGGAGATGCTCGGCAGCAACAGCGTGTAGCCCCAAACCACAATGCCGGCGCTCATGCCGGCGATCGCGCCTGGCGCCGTGCCGCGCCGCCAGACCAGGCCGCCTAGAAATGCCGGCGCGAACTGCACCACCGCCGCGAACGACAAAAGCCCGATCGCGGCCAGCTGCGCCTCGCCGGCCGAGCGGTAATAAATATAAGCCAGCAGCAAGATGGCGAAGATGGCGATGCGGCGCGTGGTCAGAAGCTTCGCGCCGGCGTCGCTCGGCTCGCCGGCAAGCGTCGAGCGACGCTTGAGCACCAAAGGCATGACGATGTCGTTCGACACCATAATGGCGAGCGCGACCGTCTCCATGATCACCATGGCGGTCGCCGCCGACAGGCCGCCGACGAAGGCTATGAGCGTGACCAGTTCGGAATGTGCGGCCAGCGGCAGCGCCACCACGAACATGTCGCTGTCGAGGTGGTCGGCCGGAAACGTCAACAGCCCGGCCATCGCGATCGGCAGCACGAACAGATTGATCAGCACCAGATAGAGCGGAAACAGCCAGGCGGCGCGGCGGATCTCGGCCTCGCTGCGGTTTTCGACCACCGAGACGTGGAATTGCCGCGGCAACAGCACGATAGCGAACAGCGACAGCGCGGTCATGGCGCAGAACGAGGCGAACTGCGGCGCGCGCGTCAGCACCGCGGCGGTGCGGGGTTCGCTGAGAGCCTGGGAGAACAGCGCGAGCGGCCCGTGGAACATGACGAAGGTCACGAAAACACCGACGGCAAGGAATGCCATCAGCTTGACGATCGACTCGGCTGCGATCGCCAGCATCAAACCGTCTTGATGCTCGGTGGCGTCAATCTGGCGGGTGCCGAACAGCACCGCGAAGGTCGCCATCGCCAGCGCGACAAATAGCGCGACGTCGCCGAGGAGCGGCTGCGCCCCCGGAGAAGCTTGCGCCAATATGGTCGAGACCGAGGATGCGACAGCTTTAAGCTGCAGCGCGATATAGGGGATCATGCCGACAATGGCGATCAGAGCCACCGTCGCCGCCACCGCCTGGCTTTTGCCGTAGCGCGCCGCGATGAAGTCCGCGATCGAGGTGATGTTTTGGCTCTTGGCGAGCCGCACAACGCGGATGAGAAATGGATACGCCAGCCCGACCACCAGCATCGGGCCGATGTAGATCGTGAGGAAATCGAAGCCGGCGCGCGAGGCAAGCCCGACCGAGCCGAAGAAGGTCCACGACGTACAATAGATGGCGAGCGACAGCGGATAGATGAGGAGACGCGACCACGCGCCGCGCGCCAGCCGCATGCGGTCGCCATAGCTCGCGACCAGGAACAACAGGCCGATATAGGCAAGCGCAATGGCGACGACGACCCACCCTTGCAACATGACCCAATCCCTGCGGCGCCGGCGTTTGGCGCTCGTAACCGTTGATTTTGGCCAAGGTCACCACGTTTACGCCGAACTGTCCATGCGGCGCCGCGCCGTTATTTGACGGGGCTGCCCGCAGCGGGCATTCATGCCGGATCTATGCTGCCCGCCCTTCCTCCGCCGCGCACGCTCACCGAAACGGCCGAGACGCTCGCCATCGCGCTCGCCGGCGGCGTTGCCTTTACATTTCTCGATCTTCCCGCTGGTCTCGTCTCCGGCTCGGTGCTTGCCGTGGCGGCGGCGGCCTTGTTGGGCCGGCCGGTGCGGCTGCCGCTTGGGCTGGCGCGCGTCTGCTATGTCGTTGTCGGCGTGCTGCTTGGCGGGGTGGTTACGCCGGAGACGTTGCGTGGCGTGGCCGCCTGGCCGGCCAGTATCGCGCTTTTGATGCTGGCATCGCTTGGCATGATTGTCGCTACTACCGTCTATCTGCGGGTCGTGCACCGCTGGGACATGTTTTCGGCGCTGCTGGGTGCGAGCCCGGGCGCGATGGGGCAGGTGATCGCGCTGTCGACCGAGCTTGGCGGCAACCTGCGCGCCATCGCCATCGTGCAGACCGTGCGCGTTCTTCTCCTCGTCGTCGGCCTGCCGAACGGGCTCGCTTTGTTCGGGCTGGTTGCGCCGGCAGTGCCGCTGCCGCGGGGGCCGGCGGATTTTGCCGTGCTCGGCGAAATGATTGTCTTGTTGGCGGTCGCGACCGTTTGCGCCGCGGCCTTCCAGCGCTTCCGCTTTCCCGGCGGGCTTTTGTTCGGCGCCATGGCCGGGTCCGGCATCCTGCACGGCACCGGTCTGGTTCACGCAGGGTTGCCGTGGTGGCTCGGCGGTTCGTCGGTGATCACGCTCGGCGCGCTGGTGGGTTCGCGCTTTGCCAATACCACGCCGCGGATGCTGGTGCGCGATCTCGGCGCGGCGCTTGGCTCATTCGCCGTATCGATGGCGGTCGCCACGATCTTCATTCTGATCGTGGCGCATTTGTTTGCGTTTCCGATCGCCAATATCGTGATCGCGTTTTCGCCGGGCGCGCAGGACACCATGATGGTGCTCGCGCTCGCTCTGCATCTCGACCCGGTCTATGTCGGGGCGCATCATCTGGCGCGTTTTCTGTTCGTGACGATCGCGGTCGCAATTGCGGCGCGCCGCATGGCGCGGCGAAAGTCCGCGCCGTACGATGCGGAGCGGCGAGATGGGGTCGACGAATAATCGGGCGTCTGCAAAATATTAAGCAGCCGACTCGTCGTCCTTGTGTTTGTGCAGAAACCTGGCGATCTGGCCTCTCAATTCGGCCGTGTCCAACAATTCACCCATCGATCCCGCGGCGTCGAAAAGCTCGCGTTGGAGTTTCGCCGGAACGGTGTTCCACTGCATGATGAGGGCGGCGCCGAGGCAGCGAAGTATGCGCTCCTCTTCGGCGGCGAGGGCGGCGCGGCTGGGTTGCGGTTGATCTGAGACTTCGGGTTGCTGTTCGTCCGAGACTTGGACCATCTTCTCGAGATTGTTCGCCAGCCACGCTTCGTTGTCGGCAAGCGAGCCGAAGCTGTCTTTCGAATCCTGATACTGGCGAATTTTCCCTGGATCAGTAGCCGCCTTGATGAGTTCGGCGTATTCGCTCGATTTGGCGCGAAATTTCTCGGTGGGGGACATGTGAAGCTCCGTTCCGCGGCGGCAGGACGACTCAAGCGATATGAAGAATGACGATGACCGTAGCTGTCGTAAAAGATTGCGGCGCCCCGACCGCGCGGTCAGGAAGGTAATCGACTTAAAACTGGGTGCGAGTGATCAACATAATCGCAAGTACAATCGCTGCTTCGGCAATGTAGAGCCACAAGGCTCTTTGGGCGAATTTGACAATGACAGTCGCTTTTGTCATGACGCCCTCCTTTTTAGTCCAATCGAAATATCAAATTTATTATCTGATATGTGATCTGAGACTTGATATTTCAATGGGCAAGCTCACAGATTCTCGGTTTGCAAGCAAAGACGACCAGATGGCTCTGACCGATGTGCCGCTGGTCATCCGGGCGATTGACGGTGAAGCCGCCGCGGCAGGGCGGCTATAACGTCAAATCCGCCCGAGTAGCATGAGAATAACCACGATGATCAGCACGGTGCCGATGATGCCGATACCGCCGTGTCCATAACCGTAGCCGTAGCCGCCGAAGCGACCGCTGAACCCGCCAAACAGGAAAATGACGAGGACGACAATGAGGATGAGTCCCAGCATGTTGTTATCTCCATTTGCTTTTGCCGCGCGTGCTTCGCGGCTATTCGGATAGGTGGACGATCGATACCGTCATGCCCGGCGACCGGTTGGTGATCTCGACGCTGGCATTGAGCTGCTGCGCCAGGGCGTCGACGATGCTGGTGCCCAAGCCAGTGCGGCCGCGGCGGCCGCCGTCTTGCTGCAAGCCGACGCCGCTGTCGGACACCGATAAAGTCCAGTTGGCCTCGTCGACCGCGTATTTGACCAAGATTTCGCCGCCGCCGCCGTCTGGAAAACCGTGCTTCAGCGCGTTGATCACGAGTTCCGTGGTAATCAGCCCGAAGCTCAGCACTTCGGCGGATACGGCCGTTCCGGCGTCGGCCTCCACTCTCAGAACAATCGGCCGGCTGTCGCCGATCATGGAGCCCGCCAGGGTGTCGCACAGCCGGGACAGATACGGGCCGAGCTCGATCGGCTCGCCGTGTCCCGAAGCTTGGAGTTGCTGCTGGACGGTCGCAACCGACATGACCCGTTGATGGGCGTCCCGCAAATGCAGCCGCGTCTCCTCCGAATGCACTGTCTGCGCCTTGAGCAGAAGGATGCTCGCGATAATTTGCAGGCTATTTGCAATCCGATGCTGCATCTCCTGCAGCAGCGTCTCTTTCTGTTGCAGCAGCTCCGCCATCGCCTGTTCGGCGGCGCACCGATCGGTGATGTCTTCGATCGCCACGAGTATGAGCCGGCGCGAATTTCTTTGATTGAAGACCTCGCGCGCGTTCAAGAGCATGGTACGTCGGCCGATAATGGGAAAGTCTTGCTCGACTTCGTAGGCTTCCATCACGGCGTGCCGTGTCCCGACCGCTTCGAGCAGGAGCCGAAGCTCGGGGATGTCCCACTGCTCATCGCCCAAACCGTAAACCGGACGGCCGCGAATATCCTGGTTCAACCTGAACGTCTGATAGAAAGCGCGGCTTGCGGTGACGACGCACAGGTTTTGATCAAGAACCAGCAGTGGATCGCGTACCGTATCCACGATCGCCTCGGCGAGTGCGCTCGCCTCGTCGAGATCTATGTTCGGCTCGCCGTCAGGTAATGTCGGCGCACCTGCCGGTGGGGCGCTCTCACGATAGTTTGACGGTTCCATACTGGCCCTCCGAGAATCGCTCTCAAAAAAGCGCCCCACGAGTGCGTCCTTTCCGGCTTCGGCTAATCACGCGCTCCCCCGAATTTCCTTCGCGACTTAAATCCAGCAGACAGGAGGGAGACGGCTTTCTTCCGTCAGTAAGCTTATCCTCGCGCCGCGATGCGGGCTGAGCAATATTGCTCACCTCGCGGAGCGCGCGATCGTATTCGTACGCCCTTATTTGCAGGCAAATACCGCGGCTATGCCCTGCCGCTTGGCGATCCCCTTGGCGGTGTGGACCGCCGTCAAGAAGGACAGCTCGCTCACGGTCTTGGACGTTTGGCGGGCAACCGTAATGGTAAGGCCAAACGGATGTTTCGTTTGCCCGTATTCCTCGCCAAACTTGACGAGAACGTAGCGATCGCCCGCAGGAATCTCGTCAGTCGAGGCGATGTATTTCACTTTCGACATGGGTAAGTCTTTCGATGGGTTTCGTTGTGGCCAAAAGGCGGTTCATCCCCGGCGACGACAAAGGCCGTCCGGCGACACGATCTGTTGTCGACAACGCTCAAACTGGTACGTGAGTGCAGTCGCAGAAAAACAAACTAACCATGAGCGAAGGTCGGGTCGCCGGCTGTATCATATCGCTCACTGAAAACGATTATCGCAGCGATGCGCATTGCGAACACACGCGAACGTGTTGACAACTCTTGCAACGTTCGCAGCAGCGCGGCGTTGGTCATGTCCTCACAACACATTCTTGTTGGAGTCATATCAGGAGGCTCGCGTGCTTCATAAGACACTTATCGCTTGCTCTTTCGCTGCCGCCTTCGCCGTTGGTTGCCTGCCAACGTATGCATTGGCTGCCCCCCACGGTCACGCCGGACATGCGGCGGCTGCCCATGCGGGCGGCGGCGGTCATGTCGCTCGATCCGGCGGTGGTCATGGTGGCCGCTACGGTGGCGGTTATGGCGGCGGCTACGGCGGCGGCTACGGCGGCGGTTATGGCGGTGGACCGGTCTACGACAGCTGCGCCGGCTACGGCCCGGGCTACGGTTATGGTTACGGCTACAATGGATGCCCCGGTTATGGTGGCATTCCCGGTGCTGTGATCAATGGCGTCTTGGGCGGTTACGTTCCCTACTGAAAGCGCCCGGCATAGCGAAACCACGGCGGCCGCATTCCTGCTTGGGAGCGCGACCGCTCGCCGGCCGCGCGCTGTTACCCCAGCAAACCGGCTTTCGCTTCGGCGGTCGTGGATTCCCGGCCGAAAGGGTCCGCGCCATCGAGCTCGAGCAATTCGGCGAGCCGCTTGCGTGCGCGATTGACACGACTCTTGATCGTCCCCACCGCCGTCTCACAGATCGCGGCTGCGTCATCGTAAGAGAAGCCCGACGCGCCGACGAGAAGCAGAGCTTCGCGCTGTTCGAGCGGCAGCTTTGCCAGCGCCTTGAAGAGTTCCTTGAATTCCAACCGGCTCTGCTGCTCGGGGGAGGATTTCAGGCTATCGCAGTAGCCTCCGTCCGCGTCCTCGACTTCGCGGCGTCGCTTGCGAAATTCCGAGCGAAAAAGATTGTGGAGGATTGTGAAGAGCCACGCGGACATGTTGGTCCCCGGCTTGAACGAATGAATATTGGCCACGGCGCGCAGCAACGTTCCCTGCACGAGGTCATCCGCACGATCGAATTTACCGCTGAGTGACATCGCAAAAGCCCGCAGGCTCGGCACCGCAGCGAGCATGACATCCTGCACCGAGGGCTCAAGCGCCGGCTGCTCGATTTGCGAGCGAGCCACATCGGTCGCCTTCTGAGCACTGCCGTCGCGTCCGAAGGCACATATTTTGTCCTTTGTCCGGGGTGCTGTCGGTATTCGCATTGGCTTGGAGTTCTTTGGGTAGAATTTGGAGTTCTCTGGGCAGAATAATGTCCGAGGCTCGATGTGGATCGCTTGGTCCGGCAAACGGTGCTGCAAAGACATGAATTCCTTCTTCGGTCGGAGATATCGACGCCCATCATGAAGTTTAAGGACGATCGGCGATTGGTGTCTGTATAAGAATGCTCACTTCCAGGCTTTCGCGAAGCGTCCAAGCCTGATGTTTCCGGCCTAGTGGGCGCGAGCAACGCGTCGCAGACGGGATCCGAAAATTCAATTCTTGATCTGCGGCTGATCGTGCAGAACGACATTCAATAACGAACTGTGGACTTCGATGCCGCCGTCAATCCCGCCGTTGTAGCCGATAAAGCCGAGTTTCCTGAATTTGTTCATGAAAAAGCTTACGCGCGACCGTGTCGTTCCGATCATCTCGGCAAGGGTTTCCTGGCTGATCTTGGCGATAATCGCCTCCGGTCGGCTTTCCTTGCCGAAATTCGCCAACAGCAGGAGCATCCGGGCGAGACGCTTTTCGCTCGAATTGAACAGTTGATCGACGAGGTCTGCTTCGACCCGGATGGTTCGGCCCAAAAGATGGGCGATGAACATCTCGGAGAATGCCGGTTCCTCGTGGATAACCCGGATAATGGCCGTTTTCTCCAATCGCACGATGACGGCGTCCGTCATGACCGTGGCCGTCGATATCCGCTGCGGCTGCCCGGCAAGACATCCCTCGCCGAAGAATTCGTCCGCACCGAGAATTGCGACGACGGCTTCCTTGCCTTGCTCGGAAACGACGGTGATCTTCAGCTTGCCTTTTTGGACGTAGAACACCGCATCGCCGGCATCCCCTTGTGCATAGACGACCTGGCCTCTGCGGTACTTGCCGATGCTGCGGCCGTCGCCGACACGCGCGAGAAACGATTTCGGATCGAATGGTTCTCGGTGTTTAGCTGCCGTCGAAGTGGCCTTGCGTACCATAACGTTCCCTATGCCTCATTGCGGAATAAAGCCGGCCCGCCAGACGTGAATGGCCAAGTCCCATTCCTCCTGCAGGCTGGACGCCCCCATGATCATCCGGATCATCCGGCGAGACCCGCGTTGGAAATACCGGCAGCACAAGAGATCGAATGCTAGGACTTGCGCCGAATCTTATTCGTCAGAGGAGCGCTCGTGAGATAGACGTTCCACTCGTCCGGGTCGTTGCCGGCATCCAGGTCGATTTCCCCGTCCCTGATTGCCTGATCGCGAGATTGCTCCCATTCCTTCTGTTGGGCCGCCGTCGCCTCGCGTGCTTCGATCGCGGATTTTCCGTCCCAGAGCGGCGTTCCGTTCGCACCGACGAGCACCTTCAGATCGGACCGCATGCTGCCGTCATCGTCATCGACGATTGCGCGCGCCTGATCGTCATCCTCGGCCCGAAATGCCAATGCCGCTTTTCCGCCAATACTGGCGACGTATGTTTTCATCAAAAACTCCGGCGCGGCAGCGATTTGAGACCAATCAGGCGAACAGCACCGTAAATCGCGGGCCTTGGCTGCTATCGCCTCGACCGATCCGCAATTCGCCGCCGATTCGTGCGACAAGAGATCGGACGATGTTCATTCCAAGGCCCTTGCTTGTCGCGGGGTCAAATCCTTCCGGCAAAGCGGGGCCATCGTTGGCGACCGTGAGAGCGTAGCCTTGTGCCGGATCGTTATCCAACGTGACCGTGATCCGGCCCTGGCCGTATTTGGCTGCGTTCGTGATCAGCTCATTGGCGATAAAGCCGAGCGGAATGGCGGTGGCTGCCGGCAGCGTAATTTCAATCCCCTCGACCGCGATGACGCGCTCAGGGCGCTCCGCGGCCAGCATCATGGAGAAATCGTGACAAAGATCCTCAAGGTACTGCTTGAGCGTAAAGGTTTGTACGCCGTCCAACGAGTGGAGACGCCGGTGGATGCGCCCGATGGTCGCAACGCGATCGGACGCGGCGGCCAATTGCGCAGCAACCTCGGGATTGGTCGCCGCCCGGCTTTGTAGCGAAAGCAGGCTCACGATCATTTGCAGGTCGTTCAACAGCCTATGATCGGATTCCTTGCTCAAAATCTCCTGAAGTTCGATCGCTTCGTTCTTTTGACGAACCAAAGCGTCCTCTCGGGATAGGGCCGCTCGCAGCTCGGCCTCCGTGTGCCTCCGTCTTATCAGCTCGCGTTCATAGCTCGCGATGGTCCGGCCTTCGCCACTTTCGAAAATAATAGTCGAAGGCGAATCCGCGCTATGCGGCGATTGTTCGATGGCCATTTTGACGGCTTTCCCTGTATTCCGAACTCAATGTCTGAGCGCCCGTAATCAACGGAGCTTGCGACGGAATCGGCCAATTCACATTGGGACCAAGTCCGCCGTTGCCCGTAGAGTCATTATCGATTCGCTCCGGCCATTTCTCGGAGCGAAGGCAACGCACACCTGTACCGGGCTGAGACGGCAAACCGAAGACGCAGCCCCGGACGCGTGCTCTACCGCAGCATCCTCTATCGCAGCCCTCTTATTGTTAACCTGCTCTTCTTATGGAGCGGAGTCGAGTAAAATGTCCGCTACCGGACATTGAGCTTGCCGAAGTCGTTAAAAGGCGCTCAACATGGCAATCGTGGCTCGACCAAAGCCCGACGAAGAGGATCAGCAACGTGGCGGCTAGCCGCAAGAGGTCGGAGCCGTGTGCCAACCGATTGCTCGGTTTGCTGCCGCCGCGGGATTATGCGCGGCTTCTGCCGCATCTTCACCGGATTCCGCTGGAATACAGGCAGTCTCTCTACCCGGCTAACAAGCCCATCGGATTTGTCTATTTCATCGAGACTGGCGTCGGCTCGCTGGTCAACACCATGGCGAACGGCCAGGCCGCCGAGGTCGGAACGATCGGCAACGAGGGGTTGGTAGGTCTGCCCATCCTATTCGGCGACGACAGGGCGCCGACCAGCGTTTACGTGCAGGTCCCCGGTGCCGGTCTGAAAATGAAGGCCACGCTGTTCAAGAAGGAAATGGCGCGAAGCGCCTCGATGCGAAGTGTGATGCTTCGCTACGCTCACGCTTTCTTCAACCAGGTCGCGCAGTCCGCCGCGTGCAATCACTTTCATTCCATCGATCAGCGCTGCAGCCGCTGGCTGCTGATGACGCACGACCGCATGCAGTCGGATGAGTTTCTGCTGACCCAGGAGTTCCTGGCGATGATGCTCGGCGTGCAACGCACCGGCGTTACGGTCGCGGCGAGCGCGCTGCAACGGGCGGGCCTCATCCGCCACAGCCGCGGCAACGTCACGATCCTCGACCGCCCCGGCCTGCTACGCCGCTCTTGCGAGTGCTACGGCACATCCAAGAAGGAGTTCGATCGGCTGCTGGGCGATCGAGCGATCCGCTAGGTCTTAAGCCGGCAACTCAAAGCCTGCCGAGCAAGACCAAGACCAGCACGATGATGAGAATGAGGCCGAGCCCGCCGCCACCGTAGTAGCCGGTGCCGTAGAATGGGCCGCCGCCGAATCCGCTAAAGCCGCCGAGCAATATGATCACCAAAATGACGAGCAAGATGGTTCCGATCGACATGGCATTATCTCCGTAGTCGGATGTGGAAATCGCCTAGGCGAAGACAAGTGCTCCGATTGCACCGTCTGCGCCTTCGCGAGGCAGACCACGACTGTGCTCATCCGGCACAGTCGTGGGCATCGATTTATCGCCCGCGGGGCGATGCCCGCTTGAGGCGGATGACAGATTAACGCTTGCCGCCGTGGCCACCACCACCGCCGTGTCCGCCGCCACCGGCATGACTACCACCGCCGCCGGGATGACCACCGCCGCCGCCGTGACTGACTGCCGCGCGTGCCGGAGCGCCATGACTGACCGCTGTGTGCGCGTGGCTGACATGACTGACTGTTGCATGCGTATGACTGACATGACTGACTGTTGCACGCGTATGACTGACATGACTGACTGCTGCATGCGTATGACTGACATGACCGACTGCCGCGTGCGCATGACCGCCGTGAGCGCCGCCAGCATGCCCGCCGCGCCAATGATGCCAGCCATAGCCGCCGCCCCAGCCGATGCCGGAGGTGAGATATTGGCCGCACCAGTACCAGCCTGGGCCGTTCCAACCGTCGTCGTACCAGCAATAATCGTGACCGAGCCAAACGAACTGCGCGCGCTCGACGACATTCAGACTGTCGGCCGCACCGCGAATCGCTGCGGGTGCGACCATCGGCACCGCGCCGGCGCCCAGGATCGATGCGCCAGCAACAAAGACCGTTGCAGCCGCAACAGTAACAGCAAATCGACGCATGGTGATCTCCAAGGGTTGAACCAAATTTTACAATATGAGGGAATTGCCGAACGGCATTGATGCATATCAAGCAATGTCCGACACCGGACATTGACATATAGCCGTCGCAATCACACCAGTCGAGGGCCAGAGTAGGGCTTTATAAAATGCAACTGCCTGTTCGCGTGCCAATGATCGCAATAATTTCTACGCGCTAATTCGCGAACAATGCACTGTCCCACCGCGCCCGAATCGAAGCCAGGAAATTTCGCGCATCCTGAGACAACAGAATCTGAAAAGCGGCCGCTCGATCTCCCTGGGCTAGCGGCACCAAATAGGGCCGCAGCGGCGCCAGTCCGCGATCGGTCAACGTTCCGCCATTATATGCAATCTGCACACGCTCGATCCAGGCGCATAGTTCTTGCCTTCCGGCCGAACTGATCAGGGCGGGGAAATGCTCTTCTTTGACCCCCGAATATGAAAGCGGAGCGTCCGGCAATATTTGATTTCTGATAATCCAGACCTTGCGCCCCTGGATGAAGCCGTAGCTCGGATCTGACGGAGGATTCCATTGGGCTTCGTCCAGAATGGCCCTGATCTCCACGGGCATAAGCCAAAGACCGGAGCCCGTTTGCGTTTCCGGAAGGCCAGGGTTGTCCGATAATCTTGCAGTCTGGCTGCCCTCACCCTGAAGCAGCCAGCCCTCCTGCAAGGAAACGATGGCCACCACTTCCGAAAGCAATTCCCGTGCGGTACTTGCCTGAAATGCCCTGGTGCCAGTGTAAAGGAACACGGCCGCCGTGATGACGCTGCCGGCGATCGCACCAACCAGGGCGGTGAGGATGATCCTCCAACCCGTCATTTGAACCTACTGTGCGCGCCGAAACGAATTCCTCTTGACGCTCAATAACATCAACGAAAGCTTCGCACAACGGAACGGCCATTGCCAAAGGCGGTGTAGGCAAATCGAGTGTGAGCGATGTCCAGGCCGCCTGTTGGACGGCGCCGTTGCTAAAGCCTCCGCGCCGGCTAGCTGCGGAGCGCCGAACGGCAGCGCACGACCGCCGGATCCCGGCTGATCATGACGCTGAGATATGCGATGGCGCGGGTGGCTTCGGCATGGGTTAGGGTCAGCGGAAGTCCGGCCCGGTCGGCCAGTTCTCTGCAACCGTCGGGGATGCGCACCCGTTGCTCCTCGGCGTGCGCGGGGTGAGCGAGCAATAGCAAAGTTATCAGTGCGAGTACGGCCGGCATCCCGCGGTATTTACCCGATATTCCCCGATAGCTTATTCGCCCCGATAGCTTATTCGCCCCGATGGCTTATTCGCCCCGATGGCCTATTTACCGAATTGCAGGTTGCTCCCTTACGGCTGTGCCGGCAAGGCAGATCGGCTGCTCTTGTCGCGATCAGAACGATTCTATTTTCGTCGACATCTCGCTCATCGGGCGTGACATTTTAATTGGTCCACGCCGATTTGTTGGGGCGGTGCGTGAGCAATATTGCTCAGACATGCTCGGTATTAGAGATCATTATTCCTAGCCATTCGGCGCTATGAACCAGCAGCGAACCGTCACGCAATTGTAATTTCAACTTCACGCCGTCGCTTGCTTCGCCCCAAGTGTAGCGAACTCACGCAATGGCACTTCGTCGGGCGATTGTTAGATTCGGGAAGTGCTACGAATGGCTTTTTTGCGTGGGTCTTTCGCAACAAAAGGTAATGTCCGGTATCGTACATAATTGATCTACCTCAATGCAATTTTGTTTGATCCGGCATAGTCTAAAATAACAGGGTATTCAGGTAACAAAGAAAAAACGGGAGCGGGTCATGTCCAGATTTAAAATCGGATTTTTTGTTATTGTTCTTGCTACTGCGCTGTCGACCTCCGCTTATGCGGCTAAAGGCGGTGGCGGGCATCCCGGCGGCGGTGGCGGCGGGCATGCTGCAGGCGGCGGCGGACATGCTGGCGGCGGTGGGCATGCCGGTGGCGGCGGTGCGCATTTCGGTGGTGGTGGCGCGAGTCACGTCAGTGCCAGGCCGGCAATATCCCGTGCATCTGCACCCCGCGCATCCGCACCTCGCGCATCTGTATCTCGTTCGTCGGTCTCCCGATCCCGCACCTCTGCAACCCGTTCATCTGCAACCCGTTCATCTGCGTCGACGAGCTCGCGCACCAACCGCTCTTCGGCCGTGCGCAACACTACGAACGATGCCGTCGGCCAAAGGACGCTGCTTAATTCGACCGGGAACGCAACGCGCAGCGCGAACCCGAATGTCAAAAGTAGCGCCGTGCGCAGCACGTTGAATTCCCGCTCGGTCGCCGGCGCCTTGCACAATACCAGCGCATTACGCAATGCGAGCAACCGGTCCCACATCACCGCGACTGCGGCGACGGCGGGATGGCATGGTGGACGCGACGGCGGCAATGGCTGGTGGCGCCACAATAACGGCGGCTATGGCTGGGTCGGCCCGCTCTACTGGCCGTTCGCCTATTACGACATGTACGACTACGCGCTGTGGGGCGACAGCTATGACGACTCGTTCTGGGGCTACGGCTATGGCGACATTTATGCCGGCATATTCGCGCCCTACGGCTACGACGACCTCACCGGCTACCTGCCGCAATACGCCAACAACAATCCGGCCGATAGCGGCCAAACGGCACCCGCAACCGCCGCGCCGGCAGCAGCAGCCTCCGATCAGCTGACGCAAATGTGCGGCGCCGACAGCCGCGACATCGCCGGGCTGCCGATCGATCAGTTCCAGCAAGCGATCCAGCCGACCGCCGAACAAAGCGCAGCGCTTGACGATCTTGCCAACGCCTCGCTCAAAGCGGCACAGGACCTTAAGGCCGCATGCCCGACCGACATCGCGCTCACCGCGCCGAGCCGGCTCGCGGCCATGCAACACCGCATCGAGGCGATGCTCGCCGCGGTACAGACGGTGCAGCCGCCGCTGGAAAGATTCTATGGTCTTCTGAACGACGAGCAGAAGGCGCGGCTGACCGCGCTCGGCAACGATCAGCGGCAGAACAAGACCCCCGACACCACTGGCTCGCTCGCCCAGAGCTGCGGTGCCGCACAACCCGGCGTGATGGAATGGCCGACCGCACAGATCGACCAGACGGTACGCCCGACCGATGCGCAACGCGCGAGCCTTACCGCGCTGCAGAATGCCACCGCCCAGGCTGCGGATTTGCTGAAATCCTCGTGCCTGAGCAGCGATCCGCTCACGCCGCCGGCGCGGCTCGCCGCCGTCGGCAAGCGACTCGACACCATGCTGCAAGCGGCCAAGCTGGTGAGCGCGGCGCTCAACGACTTCTACGCAACGCTGTCCGACGAGCAGAAGGCGAGGTTCGAAGCCATCGGTCCGCAGCGCACGGCCCAGGCCGAATCCCTGGAAGTTGCGCCCACAGAGACCCACCGTTACCGGCGCGGCCTTCCTAGCCCCGAGCAGATCATTCGACGGCTGCTAGGACCACTGTGAGGCATTCACCGCCTCGAAAATTCGGCGCACCTCAATGCAGGTGCGCCGGCGAGAGCAATATTGCTCAGATGCGAACCGAACCAAACGTCACCATATGCGGTCGAGGGGCGCCCGATGGATAGGGAGCCAAGACAATGAATCCCATTACAGTGTTTCTAACCGCGGTGTGCGTCGCGATCGGCGTCGGATTGGCTGCAATCGGGTATCTTTACGCGGGTGTCGCCGCGGTGATCGTCGCGATCGTCCTCGCCGCCGCGCTGAAGATGGCCAATACCTGGGAAAAATTCGTCATTCTTCGCGCCGGTAAATTGCGTGGCGTCAAGGGACCGGGACTGTTTCTCATCGTGCCGGTGATCGACAATATCGTCGCCATCATCGACGAGCGCATCCAGACCACGGCATTCAGCGCCGAGGCGGCGCTGACCAAAGATACCGTCCCGGTCAATGTCGACGCGATCATCTTCTGGTTCGTTCATGACGCGCAAAAGGCGGCCTTGAACATCACCAATTACCGTGAGGCGATCGATCGCGTTTCCCAAACGTCGCTTCGTGAAATGATCGGATCGTCGATGCTCTCTGCGCTGCTATCTGAACGCACCGCCGCCGACGACCTGTTGCGCGGCGAAATCGGCCGCAAAACGGCTGACTGGGGTATTTCGGTAAAATCCGTCGAGATCCGCGACGTGGCGATTCCGGTTGCTTTGCAGGACGCGATGTCCCGGCAAGCCCAGGCGGAACGGGAAAAGCAGGCGCGCGTTATTCTCGGGTCGGCCGAGGCGGCGATCGCCGGCAAATTCGTCGAGGCGGCCATGATCTATGCCGATCATCCGACGGCGCTGCAGCTTCGCGCGATGAACATCATCTATGAGACGACCAAGGAGCGCGGCGCCACTATCCTGATGCCGACGTCGATGGTCGACAGCATGAATCCGGCCGTGGCGCTTGCCTTGGCCGGGCACGACACCGGCCCGCAAAAATCGAGTGGACCGCCCGTGCCAAGCAACAGTCCCGATGACGGGGCTCCCTCGTCCGCAATCCGGTGATCGAGATGACCAATTCGACTTCAATTTCTGGCCTGGGATCTGAGTTCGACGCCTTTCTATTCTCGCCGATCGGTGCGGATAGAAACGACACGCCGCTCAGCGTTCTTTCGGTGCTGGCGCGATTGGATATCGATCCTTGGCAAGAGGCTGGCGAACTGGCTCGGTTGCCGCGAGACGCTGCAACGCAGCGGCTCGCCTCGTCGATCGCGGCCCTACCCGACGGGCCGTCGGCGCCGCACGAACATGGAATCATCGCAGTGCGCTTGATTGCGCTTTTGCCACGTCAATCCAATTCGAAAACTCCGTCGCTCGAGAGTTTGCCGAACGTGGATGACGTGGCCAAATTCCGCACCGGCGTGTATATGTACGTGGTCTTGATTGTCGTCATGCTGGCCGCCCAATGGATCGTAACGGGGGGTCAAATGCGGGGTCCGATCGATCGCGCTGATGCATCCGCCTCAAGCGCCGTCGTCCCGCAGACGCCAGCCCCGAACTCTGACCCGTGACGATCCTGGCAAGCGATATTGGGCTGCCGCGTCCATTGCGTCGGGATTGAGCATGCCGGAAGAATCATCGGTTACGTCCGTAATTCCATCGCTGCTCAGCGTTCCGGCCTTCTGGCCGATGGCGATCGCGACGGCAATGCTCGAGCAGGGTACCGAGCTTTACGCCAAGAACCTCAAATTCGTCGACGAAGAGACTAAAATTCATGCCGAGCTGAGACCCGTGCTTGCCACGCCGAACCAAATCCGGCTGGACTTGCGTACCATGGTGCTGCGCGACTACGGCAAGGCCGGCGGCATCCCGACGCTCATCGATGCGCCTCATGCCGGTCATACCGCCATGATCGCCGACTATCGCAAAGGCCAGAGCCTGGTCGAGGTTCTGTTGGCCAGCGGCATTGGTCACGTCGCACTGACCGATTGGAAATCGGCGACCGCCGATATGAAGGATTTGGAGATCGACAACTACCTCGCCGAGATGGTCATCGCGATCGACGATCTCGGCGGCCGTGTGAATCTCGTCGGGCTTTGTCAGGGCGGCTGGGTCTCGGCGATGATCGCGGCGCGCTTTCCCGACAAGGTGAACGCCCTGGTGCTCGCGGGCGCGCCCATCGATACCGACGCCGGCAACGGGCCGATCAAGCGCATGGCGCACAAATATCCGCTCTCGTTCTATCAGGAGCTGATCGAACTAGGCGGCGGCTTGATGCGGGGCAAATATATGCTGGCCGGCTGGAAGAACATGCACCCCGAGCAGCACTACATCCAGGACTACATCGATCTGTACGAGCACATCGACGATCCCGCCTACCTTGCCAAGGAAGAGACGTTCAATAGTTGGTATGAAAACCCGATCGATCTGCCGGGGCGCTGGTATCTTCAGGTGATCAGCCAATTGTTCAAGGAGAACCGGCTCGCCAAGGGCGAGTTCGTCGGTCTCGGCCGCAAGCTCAACCTGCGTAACATTACTTGCCCGGCCTACCTGCTGGCCGGTGCCGCCGACGATATCACGACGTCCGAACAGGTGCTCGACGCCGCAAAATATCTCGGCACGCCGAAGGACCGCATCGTTTCGGAAACCGTACCCGGCGGCCATATCGGGCTGTTCATGGGAGCGCGCACGCTTAAGGAGCATTGGCCGCGGATCGCGCGCTGGATTGCCGCCCAGTAAACGCTGGGTGGCGCGGCGAGCGGACGCCGCGTTGCGCGCCGCATTTATTGGACAAAGTCGACGCCATGCAGACTATCGTGAACAAGACGTTCGAAGAGATCGCCGTCGGCGACGCCGCGTCGGTCGAGCGCACGTTGCAGCCCGGCGACGTACGGGCTTGGGCCGCGGCCTTCGGCGAATGGGACATGCTCACCGGTCCCGGCGCGAGCCAAGGAGCTGCCGGCATCGTCACGGCCATCCTGACCGCGCTCATCGGTTCGGCCTTGCCGGGCCCCGGGGCCTCGATCCGTTCCACATCATTGCAAATCAAGGGCACGCTGCCGATCGGCGCGGCGATGACGGCGCGACTGGTCGTGCGGGAGAAGCGTTCGGATCGGGGGATCGTCGTGCTGGACGGACTATGCAGCGACCACACGGGTCAGGTTTTCGCCACCGCGATCCTGGAAGTTCTGGCACCGACGACGCGGCAGCAATATCAGCCGGCAGAACACCGACTCGAAGGGCTTGTCGAACGCTGCCGAGGTATTAAGCCAGTGCTGACGGGCGTAGTGCACCCCTGCAGCGCCGACGCTTTGGCCGGCGCGGTGGAAGCCGCCGAAGCCGGCCTGATCCTGCCCGTGCTGTTCGCCCCCGAGGTTGAAATCCGAAAGATCGCGGATCATGCGCGTCTCGACATCGCTAGGTTTCGGATCGTCGCCACCGACAGCGCCGAGGACTCGGCGCTGAAGGCCGCTACTGCCGCCGGCAACGGTGAGGTCGCGGCGCTGATGAAGGGCAGTCTGCACACCGACGTGCTCTTGCACGCGGTCATGCAGAAGGAAGCGAAATTGCGCACCGCTCGATTGATCAGTCATTGCGCGATGGTATCGGTTCCGACCTATGCGCGCCGCTTCATCATCAGCGACGTCGCCCTGAATATCGCGCCCGACACTGATCAGAAACGCGACATTTGCCAGAACGCGATCGGTTTTGCGCGGGCACTCGGTATCGAACTGCCGAAAGTCGCCGTGCTGGCCGCGGTCGAGCTGGTGCAGACTAGAATGCCTGCCACGCTCGACGGCGCGATTCTGGCCAAGATGGCCGATCGCGGACAGATTGTCGGCGGCATCGTTGACGGGCCGCTCGATCTCGATGCCGCGGTGGACGCCGAAGCCGCGCGGATCAAGCATATTGTCTCGCCGATCGGCGGCCTTGCCGATGTGTTGATCGTGCCGAACATCGAAGCCGGCAACATGGTCTACAAGAATCTCGCGTTCATGGCTGATGCGCAGATCGCGGGCCTCGTCGTCGGTGCGCGAGTGCCGGTGATCCTGACCAGCCGTGCCGATACCGCCGCGGCGCGTCGCTTCTCGGCCGCCGCCGCCGTGCTGTACGCCGATGCGCTCACGCGCGATCCCGCCATCCTGTTGCCTGAAACCGCGGAGTGATCGGCCATGAGCGAGGCCATCGTCGTGGTCAATGCGGGCTCCACCAGCCTGAAGTTCGCCGCTTATGCGGTGGCCGCGTCCTGGTCGCTGCCGTTGCTCTGCCGCGGCGAGATAGAAAGCATGGAAAGTGATCCGCATTTTGTCGTCATGGATGCGGCCGGCAAGCAATTGGGCGCGCATGAATGGGGCAAAGACCGCGCGATCGACCACAAGACAGCGCTGCACTTCGCTATCACCTGGCTGGAAGCCAATCTGAGTGACAAGAAGGTGGTGGCCGCCGGACATCGTATTGTGCTCGGCGGGCCCCGCTTCGAGGCGCCCGTGCGGGTCGACAGCGACGTGCTGGACTATCTCGACTCGCTCGTGATCATGGAGCCGTCGCACCAGCCCTACAACGTGCTAGGAGCCCGCGCGCTGGCCGAGGCGTTTCCCGGCCTGCCGCAGGTAGCCTGTTTCGACAGCTCGTTCCATCGAACGATGCCGGAACTGGCGCAGAGCTATGCGCTGCCGCCGGACGTGGGCGATGCCGGCGTGCGTCACTGGGGCTACCATGGCATCTCCTACGAATACATCAGCGGGCAGCTGCCGAAGTTCGCACCGCAGGCGCGGCGCGTCATCGCAGCCCATCTCGGCGGCGGCGCGAGCATGTGCGCCATGCTGGACGGCCGCAGTGTCGAGACCACAATGGGCTTCGGCGCCGTGTCGGGACTGCCGATGGCGACGCGTTCAGGCGACGTGCCGCCGGACGTGCTGTTTTATCTGCTCCGCCTCAAGCTGTTCGACGATGCGTCGCTGGAGAAAATGCTGTACGAGCGCTCTGGCCTGCTCGGCCTGTCGGGCATCAGCGACGACATGCGGACATTGCAGGCGAGCACGAATCCGCGCGCGGTCGCGGCGGTGGAATATTTCGTATACGCGATGACCAAATATGCCGGCGCTTACGCGGCCGTGCTCGGCGGATTGGATGCTTTCGTGTTCACCGCCGGCATCGGCGAGCACTCCGCGCCGGTCCGCGCGGCGCTCTGCAACAAGCTTTCGTGGCTCGGCGTGAAGCTGGACGAGCGGGCGAATGACGCCAACGGGCCTTGTATCTCCACGACGGACAGTCAAATCTCGGTGTGGGTCATTCCGACAGACGAGGAATTGATGATCGCGCAGCACACGCTGGCGCTCATCCGCCCATCGCGGAGTTGATCGAAGGAATGGTCGCAATGAAACTCAATGCTACCCAGGCTAAGGCCGCCGAGCCGATATCGAGTTCGAAGCGCCACGCGACGGACGATCTGAAGTCGCTGCCGCTGGCTGAGGTGGAGAGAAAATTGGTCTCTTCGCCCGACGGTCTCACGCAAGCCGAAGCGCAAAAGCGGCTGACCCAATATGGGCCCAACGAGATTGAGGAAAAGAAAACCAATGAGCTCCTGAAATTCCTTCGCTACTTTTGGGGTCCAATCCCCTGGATGATCGAAGCCGCGGTCATTCTGTCGGCGGTGGCACGGCATTGGCCTGACTTCGGCATCATCCTAATTCTCCTTCTCGCCAACGCCGTGGTCGGATTCTGGGAAGAACACCAGGCGGGCAACGCAATCGCCGCTTTGAAGGCCACGCTGGCGATCAAGGCCAGGGTGAAACGTGATGGCAAGTGGGTCACCCCGGCAGCGCGCGACTTGGTGCCCGGTGACGTCATCCGCGTCCGTATGGGCGACATTGTGCCGGCGGACGCGCGATTGCTGGAAGGCGACCCGCTCGAAGTCGATCAGTCGGCGCTGACGGGCGAATCGCTGCCTGTCACGCGCAAATCCGGCGAGGCGGTGTTTTCCGGCTCGATCGTCCGTCAGGGCGAAATCGGCGCGCTGGTCTATGCCACGGGCGCGAACACCTACTTCGGCAAGACGGCGGAACTGGTGCAGAGCGCGCAATCTATCAGTCACTTTCAGCGCGCTGTGCTCAAGATAGGTAATTACCTGATCATTCTCGCGGTGGTTTTGGTGGCGACGATTATCGGCTTCGCGATCTTCCGCGGCGACCCGATCCTCACCACGTTACAGTTCGCCTTGGTTCTGACAGTAGCCGCTATTCCCGTGGCAATGCCCACGGTGCTGTCGGTGACGATGGCGGTCGGCGCGCGCCTGCTCGCCAAGAAAATGGCGATTGTGACCCGGTTGGTGGCTATCGAGGAATTGGCGGGCGTGGACGTGCTGTGCGCCGATAAGACCGGCACCTTGACCCAGAACAAACTGACGCTCGGCGATCCGTTCAGCGTGAACAATATCCCAGCCGAGCAAGTGATCCTAAATGCTGCGCTGGCGTCCCGCGCGGATAACAACGACACCATCGATTTGGCTGTTCTCGGCGGCCTGAAGAACGATCAGGCTTTGAAAAGCTATAAAGTTACTCATTTCCAACCGTTCGACCCTGTGCACAAACGCACCGAGGCTGCCGTCACCGACGCGGATGGAAAGACATTCAAGGTGACGAAGGGCGCGCCACAGGTGGTCTTGGCGTTATCGGTGGATGCCGCGAACGTGAAGTCCGCCGTCGACAAGGCGGTCAGCGAATTCGCGGCACGTGGCTTTCGCTCTTTGGGCGTGGCGCGGGCCGATGGCGACGATAAATGGAAGTTTCTTGGTGTGCTGCCCTTGTTCGATCCGCCACGGGAGGATGCCAAGGCAACCATCGCGACCGCGCGACAGATGGGCGTGAAGGTCAAAATGGTGACCGGCGACGCACTGGCCATCGCCCAGGAAACCGCCAAGAAACTGGGGATGGGCGCCAACATCCTCGACGCCAGCGGGTTCGGCGATCCCAAGCATCAAGAGACGGCGCAGTTGGCCGATTCCATCGAGAGCGCCGATGGTTTCGCCCAGGTATTCCCCGAACATAAATTCCGCATCGTGGATGTGCTGCAAAAGCGCGGCCACATCGTCGGCATGACCGGCGACGGCGTGAATGACGCCCCCGCATTAAAGAAGGCGGACTGCGGCATCGCCGTTTCGAGCGCGACTGACGCGGCACGCGCGGCGGCGGCCATCGTTCTGATGACGCCCGGCCTGTCCGTGATCATCGACGGGATCAAGGAAAGCCGCCGCATCTTCCAGCGGATGAACAGCTACGCGATCTACCGCATCGCCGAGACGCTGCGCGTGTTGTTGTTCATGACACTGGCGATCCTGGTCTTTAACTTCTATCCGTTGACGGCGGTGATGATTGTGATGCTGGCGTTGCTCAACGACGGTGCCATCTTGTCCATTGCCTATGACAACGTTCACTACAAAAATCAGCCCGAGGCCTGGAACATGCCAGTCGTGCTCGGGATCGCTACGGTGCTGGGTGTCATCGGCGTCGTCTCTGTGTTCGGCCTGTTTTATCTTGGCGAGCGCGTATTTCACCTCGACCGCGCGCACATCCAGACGCTGATGTATCTAAAGCTTTCCGTCGCCGGACATCTGACGATTTTTCTGACGCGCACGCGCGGCCCATTTTGGTCCATACGTCCGGCGCGGATTTTATGGATAGCGGTGCTTGGCACCCAAACGCTGGCGACCCTTATTGCGGTGTATGGTGTGTTCATGACTCCGCTGGGCTGGAGCTGGGCGTTGTTCGTGTGGGCTTATGCTCTGGCTTGGTTCCTGGTGAATGACCGCGTAAAATTGTTGGCCTATCGTATTTTTGATCCTGCCAAAGCCGAGACACCGTCCGATTCGGCGCCGGCGGCGCTTCGTCTGCCGGCAGCGACATAAATGGCTGAAGCTGCGAGATAAGATGTCGAATGTGCCCAACGCGGGGAAAATAGGAACAACGGCGTCCGCTTCGCCCTCCGAAAACACGTCATCTGCGAACTCGGCAATCTCCGGAGGTTGGCTTTCGTATCCTTGCCACGCGCACTCAAAGCGATTTTTATCGCTATCCCTTCGAGGCTGCGAGCTGCGCGGCACGCACGTCTTCACTCTGTGAGCCCAATTTTTTTCCGGGATCGTTCGCCCCGATACCGTTCCCGACTTTTTTGAGCGGCTCGATCCACATTTCCCATAGGGCGATAAGAATTTGGCCGGCAAGCGCCAACCCCATACAGGCGCCGCCGGCGATCACGACATAGGCGAATAAACCCGGATCGATATATTTGGTGAACCACCAGGAGCCGATATCCATCACGATCGACAGATAGGGAATGACGACGAGGCATACGCGAAACCAGACCGGAGTCTCGCTTAAAGCGAAAATCGCGCCCGTCAGCAGGAATATGATGCTCACGCCGAACAGGTGGATGTGAGAAACTTTGGCCAAATCAGAGAGGCTTGTGCCGGTGTCCGCGCCGGTGACGTTCTGCAAGGCCGTAAAACTGGTGAGCGGCGGGATCGACTTGGAGTTGGCCATATGACAGCTGGTACAGTCCTTAACGAAGATCGGTTCGACCTGCGCATAGTCCGCAGCGTTCGCGCCATTATGGATCCACTGCAGGACATTGGTGCGGTCGGGAACCGATATCTTGTCGGCCATCGGTCCCAGCAGTGCCGCTTCAAGCAAGGTCTGTCCGTTCGGCATCCCGTGATATTCATCGCTGATGCCCGCGACCACGCCCAGCCCCATTTGTTGATGAGGCTCGATCACCACCACATACATGTACGTCAGAGCCATTAAATATCCGACGCCGATGAGCATAAGGAAGCTGCTGAACAGGGCGCGGTAAGTGATCGGCAGGTGGCGCAACGAGATCATGGAATGCCTCCATCGACCAAGCGTCGACTCCGGGGCACCTCGCTGGTTTCGCAAGCAAGAGTCTGAGCAATTTTGACCACTCGCGAGCGGCGCAAGTTAAATTGCAAACTAAAATGGATGTGTCTGAATAAGCCCGAGTCGATGACTCGGTATCGATCGAACCGAAGTCCTTAAATCACTCCGCGGCGAGCGCGCGGTCGGCGAGCGGCAGGTTGAGCCGCTGCCAGACGTCGACCAGGGCTTCGGCCAGCGTGTCGATCAGCCCATCGTCGTGATAGGGGCTCGGCGTGATGCGTA
>Ga0182013_10000424_pt1 | contig 58667 bp, 44 predicted proteins | sample 612S2MmetaG_FD_120487 | JGI IMG/M metagenome (GOLD analysis project Ga0182013, IMG submission 120487) | Permafrost microbial communities from Stordalen Mire, Sweden - 612S2M metaG | ecosystem: Environmental > Terrestrial > Soil > Wetlands > Permafrost | place: Sweden: Stordalen | collected...
ATTGCCTGCCTTGGCCGTCCCGCCCCGATCCGGGCTCCAGAACCTACCGAAATTGCTAGTGTAGTAGCGTTGATCCGCGTAATCCTGCCCGTACCCATCCCGGAAATACGTGCCGAATTTGTCCGTGCCGTTCGCGGTGCTTGTGCGCTCTTCGCCGTGACAAAGAAAAACCGGTGACAGGCTACCTGTTTCCCTATTTCTGTCGCATGGAAATTCGCACACTACCGCGAGAATCCGGCTCCGTCCCCTTTTGCATCTTCGCTGAACTCCCTCGCCGGTCGGTCTGCTGGCGCCCTTCGGCCGCACGGCACCTCCATTTCACCCGCCTACTCATCTCAACACAGATTGAACTGCCGCGTTACTGGCCGCAGCCGCTAATAGCCGCGTACGGGCTGCCTCCGGCGCGCACTTGCTGGAAGCCCAATCCGGCAAAGGAGTTCGCGGGTATAGGCTGCCTGAACCTTTTTGGCCGGCATCTTGGAATATTGTGCCAGTCCGCTCTGCCCCTTTTTCGATGAGCCGAAAGGTATCAGTTCAGGCTGATCCGTTTCGTTGACCCGTTTCGTTCGTTTCGGTCCACAAGTTCTGAAACACGGCTTACCCCAATTTCGACAACATCGAGAATTCGAAGGCTATACCCGAGCTTCCGCGCCCCGTGGCATCGGGCGGCGGAAACGGCCAACTTCCTCTTGCGCCTCCTCGGCGCGAAACGCCCGGTCTAGGGTCCGTCCGAACCACCACAACGACCCCGCCCACGCGGCGATACAAGGCGCCAGAAACAGCGGGCTGACGAAGTAAACCGAGGCGGCAGCCATAATCATGACGCCCGCCTGTGCGAGTCCTCCCATGGCATCCTCCAGGTTCCCAGCTCCCGTCGAAAATCGCCAGCGCACTTGTTCCCGCGGCAGGTTCACCGCCCGGTTTCTGCTGGCCGCCAGCGCCACAAGGGCCGCGCTCAACCCGGCCAGGGGCGCCAGCGGCAGAGTCAGCGGAACCACGATCGCAAGAAAGGCAGCGTCCTTGGCCGCCAGCAACTGCCAGCCCGGCACCGGCAGCAGGCGATACCGCGAGCGGCCACCGGCCCCATCCAGGCCGAACAGCGCCCCGGCATAAGACGACAGGGCCAGCACCACCAGCACGGTCAGAATCAAAATCGCGTCGGGCGGCAAAGCCGGCATGGTCAAACGAAATGCGGCGGCGGCGGCCGCGAGCAGCACCGCGCAGCACAGATCCAGGGTGGAAAGCATTTGGCGCAGGTTCTTGCGCACCAGTTGATTGAGCCGGCCGGGAAAGCCGGGCACGTGCCGCCACAGCCCGTAGCCGGGAGCGACGCCGAACGCGGAAAGCGCCAGCGCGGCCGCCACCATTCCCGCCGCCAGGCCCCACAATCCCGCCGTCACCTTGCCGCGCGCCGCCCAGATCCCCAGCGCCGCAATCGCCCACGTCACCGGGTTCACCCAGGGACTGGCCGCGCGCAAAATCCAAAGCTCGCGCCCGGTCAGCGGCAGAAGCTTCAACCGCGGCGCTGGAATTTTGAGCAGCGGATCGGCGCTCAGCGGGAACAGAATCACCACCCCGATCAGCAGGTAGATGAATACTCCGGCATCCTGCATCACCACCGCCGAAACCAGGAAAAAGTTATTGCCCGCCACCGACCAGACGCTCTTCTGCCCCCTGCGCAGCGCCCGGCCGACCGCCGTTAAGACCGCGGCGACCGGAGCCACTCGATCTCCTCCACCACGGGCGCTTCCACCAGGTCGAAATAATGCTGCTCCAGCGGCACCGGCACTTCCGCCGCCGGCGTATCCCACACAATCCGCCCTTTGCGGATCATGATGAGTTGCGTCGCGATCTGTTCCACGGTGGAAAGCACGTGCGAGGTGAAGAACACGGTGATGCCGCGCGCGGCCACCGATTGCAGCAGGTCGCGCATGATCTTCGAGGTCACCGGGTCGATGGCTTCAAAGGGTTCGTCCAGGAACAGCACCTCCGGGTTCGGCAGCAGCGCCATGGCAAAAGACGTTTTCTTGCGCATGCCGTGGGAGCAGGCTGCGGCGAAGGTGTGGCGGCCGTGCTCGAGTCCCAGGGCGCGCAGCAGTTGACTGGCGCGGTCGCGGCTCACCCGCCTGCTCAGGCCGTACACGTCGCCAATCAGCGACAGGTGTTCTTCCACCGTCAGGTCGTCGAACAGGCCGAGATCCTCCGGCAGGACTCCGATGCGGAGCTTCAATTCGATGGAGCGCGAGCGCACGTCCAGGCCGCAAACCTCGACTTCGCCGCTCGATGGCGGCTCGATGCCGCTGAGCATCTTGAGCGTGGTCGACTTGCCGGCGCCGTTGGGACCGAGGAAGGCGCAAATCGAGCCGGCCTCCACCTGGAACGTCACCCCGTCCACGGCGAGGAAGTCCCCAAAGCGGCGCGTCAGTTGGCGGCAAGAGATGGTCGTCAATTAGGGCCGCCGGTTCATGGTTTCATAGAAGGCGTGGACCAGCGCCAGGGCCTGCGCCTGGGTGAACCCGCCATCCAGGTACAGCATGCGCGAGCCGGCGGCAATCGTGGGTGTGGCAAGCACCCGCCCGTTCAGAACGATGGCGATCCGGTTGCCGACGTTCTTCAGGGTGACTTGCAACTCCCGCACGGCGGCGTTCTGGCGGAAGGTGAGAAAGACGACTGGCGGCCCGCTGGAGCTCTTGCGCGTTTCCGCCGATTCCACGTCTTTCTCGGTGAGAAACGGCTGCCCGGCGAGACACAACGGCTGGCTGCTGCCTTTGATGGGGATGGGCTGTCCGGAATGCGGCCCGGAGCAGGGCACCATCAGATCCACCGCCAGCGTCACCGCAGTCCGCGGTACACTCTGGCCGAAGCCGCCGGAGCAAGCGCCGGCCAGCAGGAGAAATACCCGAGCCCTCATGAGTTCCAGCATAGTGCAGAAATGGGAGGGTCCGTGGCGCAGGGTCCGGGCCCAATAAGCGCCGCTCGCGGCCCGGACATTGTATCTTTAATACCAGATCGGACAATTCATCGAATGAAGATCGCCTACACGCTTGCCCTGCCTCTCTGCCTTGGTCTTTGGCTGGCCGCCCAGCAGGACACCGCCGAGACGCAAAAGAATCCCTTCGCCGGAGACCGCGGTTCGGTCGCGGCCGGGCACAAGCTTTACGATCAGGCGTGCCAGGCCTGCCACGGCCAGGCGGGGCGTGGCGACCGCGGCCCGGCGCTTGCCACGGGGACCTTCCGTCACGGCGGCGCCGATGGGCAGCTCTTCACCAGCATTCGCGGCGGCATTCGCGGCACCCAGATGCCGGCCTTCGCGCAGTTCAGCTCCGAACAAATCTGGCAGCTCGTCTCCTACATCCGCAGCCTGGCCGGCCCCGACGCCGTGCATGAAACCGTCGCCGGCGACGCGGCCGCCGGAGAAAAGATTTTCGCCGGCGCCGGCCAGTGCCTCGCCTGCCATACCGTGTACGGGCGGGGCGTGCCGGTGGGCCCGGATCTGACGTCCACCGGGCAGATGTCCGCCGCATCCCTCGAGACCCACATCGTCAATCCCAATGCCCCGCCTTCGGGACGCGGCGGCTGGTTCCGCCGGCCGCCGGTCACCGTGGCCGCCACCGCCGCCGATGGCCGCGAATATCGCGGCGTGCGCAAGAACGAAGACAGCTTCTCGCTGCAGATGGTGGATACCACCGGCCAGATCCGGCTGTTCGACAAGTCGAAACTCACTGCCCTGCGCGTGGAGGCCCGGTCGTTGATGCCGGCCGATTATTCGAGCCGCCTTTCCTCCGTCCAAATCCGCGACCTAGTGGCCTACCTCAAAACCCTCAACGGTCCGGATCCCGCCAAAATCCTCACGAGTCCCGAATCCGGCGGCATCGCTTACGAGCGCATCCGCGACGCCCGTTCCGAGCCGCAAAACTGGCTGACCTACTGGGGCGATTACGGCGGGCAGTTCTTCTCGCCGCTGGCCCAGATCGCGGCCGGCAACGTGCGCCAGCTTCAAGCCCGCTGGGCCGTGCAGCTTCCCGGAGACGCCATCGTGGAATCGATCCCGCTGGTGGCCGACGGCATCATGTATACCACCGGAATGCCCGGCCAGGTATTGGCGCTCGACGCGCGCACCGGCCGCGAAATCTGGAGGTACGAGCGCAAACAAAAGGTAGTCAACCCCTACGAGATCAACCGCGTCAACCGCGGCGTCGCCATCCTCGGGAACCGTTTGTTCTTCGGTACTCTCGATGCCGCGCTGGTGGCCCTCGACCGCCGCAGCGGCGCGCTCCTCTGGGAAGTCCAGGTAGCCGACACCATGCTGGGCTACAGCATCACCTCGCCTCCGCTGGCGCTCAAGGACAAGATCGTCACCGGCATTTCCGGCGGCGAATTCGGCATCCGCGGCTTCATCGACGCCTACGATCCCGCCACCGGCAAGCGGCTCTGGCGCTTCCATACCATCCCCGGCCCCGGCGAGTTCGGCCACGACACCTGGGAGGGCGATAGCTGGCAACACGGCAGCGGCCCCACCTGGCTCACCGGCAGCTACGACGCGGAGTTGAACACGATCTACTGGACGGTGGGCAACCCCGGCCCGGACGAAAACGGCGACGTGCGCAAGGGCGACAACCTGTTCACTTGCGCCGTGGTGGCGCTCGACCCCGAAACCGGAAAACGCAAGTGGCACTACCAGTTCACCCCCAACGACACCCACGACTGGGACGCCACCGAGGACGTGGTGTTGGTGGACCGCGTCTACAAAGGCCAAATGCGCAAACTGCTGCTGCAGGCCGATCGCAACGGCGCCTTCTACGTTCTCGACCGGACCAACGGCCAGTTTCTCTCGGCCGCGCCCTACGTCCGGGCAAGCTGGGTCAAAGGTTGGGACGGCCACGGCCGCCCCATCACCACTCCGGGCTGGCAGTCCACTCCGGAAGGTGCCCAGGTCTACCCGTCGCTGGGAGGCGGCAGCAATTTCCAGGCGCCCTCCTACAGCCCGCTCACCGGCTGGCTGTACGCGGCCTATTACGATGGCTCCAGTAATTACGCCTCCGGTCCGGCGCCCTATGAGGCGGGACGGCAGTTCTTCGGGGCGGGCATGGGGCGCGGCGGCAGGGGTCGCCCCAGGGACGATACACAGGGCGTCATGGCCATCGATCCGGAGACCGGCAAGGTCCAGTGGAAGTTCGAGCTTACGCAGATCTCGCTGCAGGCCGGAGTGCTGGCCACGGCCGGCGGGGTGGTTTTCGCCGCGTCGGCGGAAGGCAACCTGATCGCGCTCGAGGCGAAGACCGGCAAGCCGCTGTGGTCTTTCCAGGCGGGCTCCAATATTACCTCGTCGCCGATGAGCTACGCGGTGGATGGCAAGCAGTTCGTGGCCATCTCGGCCTCCAATGTGCTGTATAGTTTCGCCCTGCCGGAGGGAGCGGAGCGCTAATTTCACGCCATGCCGCCATCCGCTCCGAATCTCGCTGACTCAAACCCGGCCAACCGTCCGCGCCGCCAGGAATTCCTGCGCCTGGCCTATCGGTGGATACCGCCGGTCTTCTGTCTCATCCTATACTTTTACGGGCTGCGCGCCTGGTACCAGCAGGACGATTTTGCCTGGCTGGGACAGCGCTATCAAGTCGCCGACATCCACGGCTTTCTCGTGGCCGTCTTCCGGCCGTCGCGCCACGGCACCTTTCGCCCCCTAAGCGAGCGCCTGTTTCTGCTGATCTGCGGCCGCGCCTTTGGTATGGACGCCTTCCCGGCGCACCTGTGCGTGTTTCTGACCCAGCTTGGCAGCCTGGCGCTGGTTTCGTCCATCGCGCGGCGTCTGTCGGGTTCGCGCGTGGCCGGGTTTCTGGCGCCGATCCTGTGGACCGCCAACGGAGCCTTGGCCTTTCCCATGGCCTGGACCTCGGCCTACATGCAGGTTCTCTGCGGCTTCGCCATCCTGCTGGCGTTCCACTTCTTCCTGCGCTATATCGAAACCGGTAAGCGCTCCTGGTACTGGCTGCAGTGGCTGGTGTTTCTGCTCGGCTTCGGGGTGATGGAGAGCATGATTGTCTATCCCGCCATCGTCGGCCTCTACGCCCTGCTGGAAGCGCGGAAATACTGGCGAGCAACCTTGCCCTTGTTCGGTGCCTCCCTTCTGTTTTTGGCGCTTCACCTGGCGCTCGTTCCCAAACAGGTTGCCGGCGCTTATTCCGTGCATATCGACTCCGTCATGGCCGTTACGCTGGGAACCTACTGGAAATGGGTGCTGGTGCCCTGGGACTGGGTGAATTTTCATCCTTCGGCGGCCTGGCTGGCGCGCTCGCTCCGCATCTTTTTCACGGCGGCGATGTTTGCCTACGCCGGCTGTTCCGCCTGGCGGAAGCGGCTGCTCCCGCTGTTCGGCCTGGCCTGGTTCGGCATTCTGCTGTGCCCGGTGCTTCCGCTGAGGGGCCATATTTCTTACTACTATCTGACCCTGCCGGCCATCGGGATCGGGCTGACCGGCGCTTTCGCCGCCGCTTCCGCCGCGCGCCACGGCTGGGCCGGCAGAACCATCGCAGCCGCCATCCTGCTTTTATTCCTGATCGTGCAGGCGCCCTATGCGGCGGCGAGTTGCGAGTGGTTTTACCACCGCAGTCAACGGTTCAAAGACGTGGTCGCGACAGTGGCCGCGGTGCGGCAGCTTTTTCCCGCTAAAATCATTGTCCTGACCGGCGTCGACAACGACCTGTTTTACAGCGCCCTCTGGGACCAGCCTTTCCGCGCGTTTGGCATTGGCGGCGTGTATCTCGACCCGGCGGAACAGGGCGGGATGGCGGCGCTCGCACGATCCGTGGACCCCGCGTCTGCGGACTTCTCTCCGTTCTTCATCGACGCTTCGGTGTTACAGCAGCTCCTGATTGCCGGCCAGGCCGAGGTGCTGTCGGTAGCCGCCCCGGTGGCGATCGACGTCACCCCCCGATTCGAGGCCGCGGCCAAATCGTCGCCACAGTCGCTGCCGCGGCGGCTCAACCCGGGAAGCGGCCTCTCGCTGCCTTTCCTCCGCGGCACGTGGTACGACCTGGAGGGCGACCACCGTTGGATGGGAAAGAGCGCGGGCGCTGTCCTGGCCGGCCCGGCGTCTTCCGGGCAGCAGCTCCATATCGGCGGCTATTGCCCCCAGGCACAAGTATCGGCGGGGAAGCTGACCGGTAAAGTTACCGTGGACGGGCGGGAAATCGGAGAACTGTCTCTATCCAAAGGCGACGCCCCTTTCGAAGCCGCCTTTCCCCTCCCACCGGAAACGGTGGGCAAGCCCAAGATCGAAGCCGGAATTCAACTCGACCGCACCATTCGCGCCCCCGGCGATATTCGCGACCTGGGCCTGGTGGTCACTTCCTTCGAGATTCGCTAAGTGTTGAGTCTCAAGAGCAGTCGGTTCGGATGAACGGACCGTAATAAGAACTAATCCTGGTGCCGTGGTAATCGTGGCTACCAGAACATTGGGATTCGTGGAAGCCGCCTACTTGTCGAGTTCCTTTTCCAGGTGGGTCAGCCGCGCATCAAGGACCTGCTCTACACGGTGCAACTCCGCCAACCACAAGCCCCGCATGTCGTCAAAGCGCTGATTCACGGCGTCGAACCGGCGGTCCATGTACATCAGAAGCATCCCGATCAGTACACTATTGAATACCAGCGGAACGCCGATCGACAGGTAGAGCTGAACGTTCGTCATTCCCTTCTCTCCTTCTCTTTATAACATAACCACTTTCAACGTGCTTCCGCCCGCCATCGACACGCCGTGCAGCAGATCGCCCCGATCAATTACCCAGCCGCCCCTGCCTGCTAGCATAATGTTTTCGAAAGGAGCGCCATCCCATGCGCCTGAATCATACCCGCCAGAAGTTAGCCCAGGGCGGCACGGTTTTCGGAAGCGGTTTACAGGTCTACCGCTCGCCAGAGATCGCCCGCACATTCGCCGCCGCCGGCTTCGACTACGTCTTTATCGACATGGAGCACGGGGCCTTCGATCTGGAAACCGTGGCCGACATGATCGCGGCCTCCCACGCCTCCGCTATCACCCCCATCGTGCGCGTGGGCGAATTGCTCTATTCGCTGGTCGCGCGCCTGCTCGACGCCGGTGCCGACGGCATCATTCTCCCGCGCGTGGAGGACCCGCGCGTGCTGGAAGAAGCCCTGCGCTGGATGCGTTTTCCGCCGCTCGGCAAGCGCGGTTTCGGCGTCAATGCCACCATGGTCGATTACGTCCCGGCCTCCATGTCCGAAATCATCGAACACGCCAATCGCAGCGTGCTCGCCGTGGTGCAGTTTGAAACCGCCACCGCCCTCGAACGCGCCGACGAGCTTCTGAGCGTTCCCGGCCTCGACATCGTCATGGTCGGACCAGCCGACCTGTCCGTCTCGCTCGGCGTCCCCGGCGAATTCGACAATCCCAAACTGGTCGCCGCCGTGGACCGCCTCATCGACCAATGCCGCCGCCATAACGTCGTCCCCGGCATCCAGACCCGCAGCGTCGCCATGGCCGCCTTCTGGGCCGAACGCGGTATGCGTTTCGTCGGCGCCGCCGCCGAACACGCCTTCCTCCTGGAGAAATCCCGCGAGGCCGTGAAACAACTCCACGCCGCCATCACTCCTCCGATCCCGCGGATGCTTTAGCGCGAAGCCAAGTGGGACAGACCATCGCCTTTCGTGGTCTGTCATCGCCGCGTCTCTTGTGTAAGTAGCATACGGAGCGCGGTGACATTTCTTTTCGCGCCAGGTGTAGTTTTTCCTCCTCCTCGCGGGTCTTAGGATTGTGCGGACCTCCATCCCGCTGTGCGTGTTCCTTTTGGTTGGACTGGCCTGTTCCGCCGCCAACCGAAGCGCTGCGGCCGAGGCCGTCACCATTGCCTCGTTTGCCGGCTCGGGCACGGATTCCATTCAGGCCATGGCCACCGATTCCGCGGGGAACCTCTATGTGGCCGGCACCACCTCCTCTCTCGATTTCCCGGTAAAAGCCGCCTGGCAGCCGCACATGGGCGATTCGCGCGTCATGCGCTCGCTCGATAGCGGCGCCACCTGGCAGGCGCCTCCGTTTGGCAGCGTAACGGATGTGGCTACCGGACCCGCCTGCGCCATCTACGCCTCCCGGAAGATCACCTCCGACGCCTTCGTTGCCAAGTTGGGCCCGGATGGAAACCAGGTGCTTTGGGCGACCTTCCTGGGCGGCCGGGACCAGGACGCCGCAAAGGCGCTGGCGCTCAATGCCAATGGGAACGTTTGGATTGCGGGCAGCACCCGGTCGCTCGATTTTCCGGTGACCCAGCCGCGCATTGGCGTGTCCGGAATTCAAAACGCGTTTGTGGCGGAGTTCAGCCCGGATGGCGCTCTGCTATCGAGCGTGGTTTTCGGCGGTGAGGAGGAAGATACACCCGTCGCCCTTGCCGTGGACGGGGCGGGCGCCGCATACGTCGTGGGCTTCACCGATTCGGCGCAGTTCCCGGTAACGCCCGGCGCGCTCGTGACCCAGTTAAATAACAACGAGGCCGATGGCTTCCTGGTGGAGCTCGGACCGGACGGGCAGCTCGCCTACGGCTCGTACCTTGGCGGCTCCAGCAATACGGCTTGGCCGGCGGCTATCGCCGTGGGCGCCGATGGGCAGCCGTTCATCGGCGGCAGTGGAATCGTTGCCGGCCAGGTGGCCCCGGCCAATGAGATTTCCACCGGCTTTCTGGCGCGCATCGATACGGCCAGCTCGCAGGTGACTTATTTTGCCCGCATGGGCGGGACTCTGCCTGAGCCGAATGCCGGTGGGCCCGGCGCGACGGGAAACATTCAGGTGGATAGCCAAGGCCAGGTAGCGTTTTCGCTGGCAGCCGGCGCCGGGTTTCCGCGGCGCGATGCCGCACCGGAGACACCCGGCCTCGATTGCCTGATTCCGCAATGGGGAGGCGTCGCGAAACTGAGCGCGGATGGATCGTCTCTGCTGTTTTCAACCTACCTGGATATGTGCGGCGCCCCCGCGCTGGCCGTTTCACCTGGCGGCAGCTTGTTCGCGGGTGTCGGCGCCAACGCGGATGTAGTCGAAATCGAGCCGCGCCCGGATACGGCGCGGGCCGTCCCACATCCCGCCAACGAAGGCATCGTCAAGCAATAACCGTGCCAACCCCGGAGGCCTGGTCGCGATCCGAATCCGCAAACGGCGCGAATGGAACCGCCTGGAAGATATGGAACGCGAACTCCTTGGCGAAAATCGATGGTTGAGTGCAGGAATACCTGCGCATTCGCTCCGCGTGCTAGCATCAACCCTGAATGGCCCTGGTCGATATCACCAAACAAATAGCCCAGGAAATGATCCTGTCGGCGACCAAGGAACCGGAGCCTCCGCCTCGCCCGGCCGCCGCGCCGGATGCCGCGGGCCCCGTTGTGGTGGGCCAGATTCAGGCCATGCAGAAGGCCCTCAAGGACGACGAAGAACTGATGGTCTGGTGCCACGCCGGTGGAGACAAGATCCGCGTGATGGAGATTTTCTTGCCCTCGCCACAGGTGGTGGTATTGACGGGAGTGGACGCCGGCCGCGCCATGACCAGGGTGGTTTCCGGCGCCGCGGCCTTGCAGTTGGTCACCAAGACCGCCAAGGTGCCGGCGGGCTCGAAACCGGTCCGCGTGGCCCTGGTCGTTCCCAAGTCGAAGGATTGAGGTTTACACATGAAACGCCTGATTAGCGCCGCCGCCGTGCTCCTGCCGGCTTTGTTTTGTCAGCAGAGTCATCCCGTGGGCAAGACGCCCGGCTACCTTGATACGCCCATGCTTCCAGGCCAGCCCTGGCACGTACACGATTCCGGCCGGCCGCATCCGCGCCTGGTGACTCCGGGTGCGACCCCCGGCGCGCCCCCTTCCGATGCCATCGTGCTGTTCGATGGCCGCGACCTTTCCCAATGGGCGCAGCAGGGACGCGGCGCCGATAAAGGCAAGCTGGTGGCGCCCAAATGGGTGCTGCGCGACGGCACTTTCGAAGTGGCGCCGCATAGCGGCGATATGTTCACCCGCCAATCCTTCGGCGACAGCCAGATTCACGTGGAGTGGTCCGAGCCGAGCGACGTCACCGGCTCCGACCAGAGCCGCGGCAACAGCGGCGTCTACCTGATGAGCCGCTACGAAGTGCAGGTGCTCGATTCGTTCGGCAACGTGACTTATGCCGATGGCCAGGCGGGCGCGCTCTACGGCCAGTGGCCGCCCTTGGTGAACCCGATTCGCCGGCCCGGTGAGTGGAACACCTACGATATCGTGGTGGAAGCACCCAGGTTCGACGGCGACAAGCTGGTTAAACCCATCTATGTCACTCTGTTTTTCAACGGTGTCCTGGCACACATTCATCGCGACCTGATGGGCAACACCGAGCATCGCGCCCTGGGCAAATATACGCCCCACGGCGACATGCCGCTGCTGTTGCAGGATCACGACATGAAAGTCCGCTATCGCAACATCTGGATCCGCAAGCTGGCCGGCTACGACCAGCCCGAGCGCTAGCGATATCCAAGCCGTCACACTTCAGCTCGCCGCCGTGAATTGTGCGAACGGGCACAAAACCCAGGATGTTTCCTAACCAATTACTGGCTGATATTCCGCCCGAAAAAACTTTTCAGTTGAAACCCCGGTGGAACATTTATATACTCGCCTCCTAGGGGAGTCAGGTTATGTCTCTTGGCCGTGTAGCCGTTTGCCTTCTTTTTGTCTCCATAGCCGCGTTTGCACAGTCCGAACGCGGAACCATCACTGGTGTCGTTCGCGATAGTTCCGGAGCCGTTGTTCCGGAAGCGAAAGTCACCGTCACCAATCAAGCCACACGAGTGAGCGTCTCGTTAACCAGCAACGGATCGGGGGAATACACCGCGCCCGAGCTGGCGGTGGGTCTCTACACCGTGCGCGTGGACAAGGCGGGGTTCAGCTCGTTCGCGGTGAGCAGTGTGGTGCTCAACGCGGCGCAGACGGTGCGGGCCGATTCCACGCTGCAGGTCGGGCTGGCTTCCCAAACCGTCGAAGTAACGGCTTCGTCGATCCAGGTGCAGAGCGAAGATGCCAAACTCAGCACCACGGTTCAGAACGCGCTGGTGAACGACCTGCCGCTGGTGGTGAACGGGACCGTGCGCACGCCGTTCGATCTGGCCTCGCTGACTCCGGACGCCAAGAACCTGGGCGGCGATTACGGATTCAGTCTTGGCGGCGGGCAAGCCGGGGCGTATGGCTCGTCGCTCGACGGCGTCTCGACCGATACCAGCCGGGCCCTGCAAAAGAGCTGGGTGCAGTCCAATTCGCCTTCTGTCGAAGCCATCGAGCAGTTTTCAGTCGACACGAACGGGTATAAGGCCGAATTCGGGCATGCCGGCGGCGGCAACCTGACTTACGTGTCGAAATCCGGCACTAACAATTATCACGGTTCGGCATACGAGTTTGTCCGCAACAACGACTTCGACGCCAATAACTTCTTCAGTAACGAGGCGGGTATCGCCAACTCGATTTACAAGCAGAACGATTTCGGGGCGACCGTGGGCGGACCGGTGTGGATTCCGAAGGTCTATCACGGCAAGAACAGGACGTTCTTCTTCTTCTCCTACGAGGGATTCCGCAACCGGACCGGCGCCAATGGAACCGTGTTTACCATACCGACGCCGGAGATGTACAACGGCGATTTCAGCAAATGGGTTACTTCGAACGGAACGCTGATCCCGATCTACAATCCGCTGACCCAGGTGCAGAACGCGGACGGAAGCTACACGCGCACGCCTTTTCCGGGCAACCAGATTCCATCGAGCCTGTTCAGCCCGGCGGCGGTGAAGGCCATCGGCGTTTTTCAGGGCAGCGGGAAGCTGACGCCCAACACCGGCGCCACGCCCGGGACCGCCGCGTATGTGAACAATAACTATCTGGAGAGCGGCGGCACGCAGGTTTACCCGGTCAATAAGGAAAGCATCAAAATCGATCATATCTTCACCGATAAGCACCGGATTTCGGGCTATTTCGGCGATGACCACGAGCACCAGACTTACGGCCCCGACGGGCCGCCCACGCTTCCCGGGCTCTACAGCAACTACAACGACCTGTTGCAGGTGAGCTACGTGATCCGCTTCAGTTGGGACTGGACGCTGGCGCCCAACAAGCTGAACCATTTCTACGCCGGCGGCAACGACTGGCACCAGGATCACAAACCGCCGCAGGAATATCTCGGCAGTTGGCAGAGCAAGTTCTGCCTGACGAACGTGCCCAACTGCAACGAGAACCTGGTGCAGTTGTTCGATGGCGGCACGGGCGATACCTACAGCGCGTGGGGCGGCCAGGCCGACAATGGCAGCGAGAACACGGTCTACGCCTACAACGACGACTTCACCTGGATCAAGGGCAACCATACTTTGAAGTTCGGTGGCATGTTCCAGATCAACCATTACAACGGTTTCGGCCGGCAGTGCGAAGCCGGGTGCATTGGCTTCAGCTACCAGGAAACCGGCGCGCCGGGAGGGTCCAATCCAAACGCGGGCGGCAATCCGTTCGCCTCGGCGCTGTTGGGATTGGCGGACAGCGGGCAGATCGACACGGTGCGGTTTATCGGGCAGCAGTTCTATTACGTCGGCGGATTTGCGCAGGACGACTGGCGGGTTTCCTCGAAGCTGGTGTTGAACCTTGGACTTCGATATGACGTGAACCTGCCTCCCACCGGTCTCAACAACCGCTGGAGCAATTTTTCGCCGACTACGCCCAATCCGGCGGCGGGCAACATTCCGGGTGCGGTGATCTTCGCGGGCGACTGCACGGGTTGCGTGGGGACCAGGACGCTGACCAGCATGTGGTCGAAGGGCTTCGGCCCGCACGTGGGGTTTGCGTATTCGAAAGATGCAAAGACGGTGATCCGCGGATCGTACGCCCGCCTGTACGGCGCGCTTTTTGCCGAAAGCGGATCGACCCATAACATGGGATTTACCCTCACCCAGACGTTCAGTAACAGCTCGAACGGCATCAATCCGACCTATACGCTGGACCAGGGCATGCCGGCCTGGACGGCGCCGCCCTTCATCAACCCGTCGGTTTCGAACGGCACCAGCGTAGCCTGGTTCCAGGGGCAGGAAGCCACCAGGTTGCCGGCGTTTGACAACATCCATTTCAGCATCCAGCGCCAGGTGGGGAATGCGACCGTGCTGCATGCCGGCTATAGCGGAGTACTGGGCGATCACCTGCAAGCCCAGTTGCTTCAGTACAACCAGCTCAACCCATCGTATCTGACGGCGTTCGGCTCGGTGGCGCAGAGCATCACGGTGCTGAACAGCCTGGTGGGATCGGCGACAGCCAATCAGTGGGGAATTACGGCGCCGTTCCCGGGCTTCAGCGCGCTGTGGGGATCGCGAGCCACGGTGGCGCAGGCGTTGCGGCCTTATCCGCAGTACAGCTACATCGACACCTACGCCGGAGAGGGCGATCACAGCGGTCACTCGACGTATCATGCCTTGATCACACAGGTGCAGAGACGGCTGTCTGCCGGCCTGACCGTGCAGGCGTCGTATGTTCTTTCGAAACTGCTCACCGATTCCGACGCCGCCGGCGGGAGCCTGTCGCTTTCCGGCGTGAGCTATGCCGCCGATCTCTACAACCGCGGACTGGAAAAGTCGATCGGGGCGTTCGACGTCACCAACGATTTCAAGTTTGCCGGTGAATACGCACTGCCATTCGGCCGGGGACAGCGGTTCCTGTCGACGGGGAAGGCCGCCTGGCTGTTGGGGAATTGGCGGATCGCCAGCATCAACGTGTACGACAGCGGCGTGCCGGTGGCCATATCCACCTCCATGACGCTGCCGATCTATGCCAACAGCGCGGCCGGCCGCGTGCCGCCGTACATCACCTCCTATACCGGTTGGCAGCCGAACTGGAGCGGCGGCTTCGATCCCAGCAAAGACACCTTCTTTGTGCCGTATGGCACCGGTCCGTTCCCGATTCAGGGTACGGGGACGTCGCTCAACAGCATTGGCAACGATACCCGCTATAATCCGAAGGTGCGGCTGTTCGCGAACCTGAATGAGAACATGTCGCTGACCAAGGAGTTCCGGTTTAAGGAAAACATGCGGTTCGAATTCCGCGCGGAAGCGTTCAACGTCTTCAACCGGGTGCGGTTCGGGGACGGCGCGAGTTGTACCGGAGGATTGTGCGCGCCGGCTCAATTGCAGAGTTCAACCTTCGGCGTGCTGGCCGGTGCGGGCAGCCAGCTCAATACGCCGCGGCAATTGCAGCTTGCGCTAAAGCTGTACTTCTAAGCGAGGCATCACATGCGACGTCGCGACTTCTTGAAGACCGCGGCCGGAGTTACCGCGGGCTGTCTGTTTCCCGCTCCCTACCAGCGGCTGGCGGCCGCGCTCAAGAACAAAGTCAAAATTACCGGCGTCAAGTGCATGATCGTGCGCGGCACCTGGGACTGGAACCTGATCAAGATCGAAACCGATTCCGGTCTCTACGGCATCGGCGAAGCGTACTGGGGGTGGGGCGTCAAGGATCTGGTCGTCAACAAGATGCAGGGCATCGTCGTGGGCGAAGATCCCCTCAACGTCGACAAGCTCTATACCAAGATGCTGATGCAGAGCGCCGGCGCCGGCGCCATCGCGGGCGTGACGGTTTCGGCCGCCAGCGGCATCGAGATCGCCCTCTGGGACCTGTGCGGCCGCATTCTGGAAACGCCCGTCTGCAACCTGCTGGGCGGCCGCTTCCGCGACCGCGTCCGTTTCTATCGCACCCTGCAGGTTCCCCGCGGCAACGTCGAGGATACGGCTCCGTGGCGCGACCAGGTCCAGGCGGCCCGCGCCGAAAAATGGGGCTGGACCGCCTTCAAATTCCAGGGCGACGGGATCCCGCCCCGGGCCGATCCACAACGCCTCGAGCCCGGGCACGACCCCTACGCCCGCAACCTTACCCACAAAGACTACGCCCGCATCGTCAAGTCCATGGAGACGGTGCGCGAAACCCTGGGACCCGATGCCGATTTCGCCATCGAATGCCACTGGCATTACGACACCGAAGACGTCATCCGCCTGGGACGCGAGCTGGAGCCGGTCAGGCCCATGTGGCTCGAGGACCCGGTACCGCCCGACAACATCGAAGCCATGGCGCGCGTCACCCACGCCATCAACGTTCCCGTCTGCACGGGTGAGAACCTCTACGGGCGCCAGGGCTTCCGCCGGCTGATCGAATTGCAGGCGACCTCCGGAGTCCATATCGATATTCCGAAGTCCGGCGGGTTGTCCGAATCGAAGAAGATCTCCGACCTTGCCGATCTCTATTACATCTGGACCGCGTGCCACAACCCGGCCAGTCCGGTCGGAACCACCGCTTCCGCGCACGCCGCTTCCGCCATGCGCGAATTCCGCATTCACGAACTGGCCAACTGGGTAGACTGGTGGCCGGACCTGGTGGTGCGCGAGGGGCCGTTCTGGAAGGACGGCTATTTCACCATTCAGGACAAACCCGGCTACGGAATCGAGCTGAACCCCGACGTAGCCAAGGCACACCTGGCCCCCGGCGAAACCTGGTGGGGCTAAGTACTCCCACTCGGGATTACCGTGACGTATTAAGCGACCGCTCCCTGGTTGGCGGTCGCGGCTCGGTAAGCGGCTGCAAACGCGCGGTGTCCGTAACCGAGCCGCGACCGTCAGGGAGCGGTTGCCGGGAAACTTGTTGCACAATCGAAAGCAACGCTATTTCATCTTGGAAGGCAGCTTCATTGTCCGGCCGGCAACCATGAAGTTACCCTTGCCGAGATGATGAATTGTCCGGGGGTGTTTCACCGAGGGGTCGATCCAGGCTTTGATTACTTCCAGGACAAAGAAGCAGTACTTGGCGGCCATCCTCGTATCGACGACCTTGCATTCGAGATTCGCGTAGCACTCGTCGATCAGCGGCGCCTTGACTAACTTGGCGGCCACCGCTGAAAGACCAAAAGTCGCGAACTTATCGGTCACCTCGCCGGAGGTGTTCCCGCAGCCCACCACTTTGGCCGCCAACTCCACCGTCGGAATGTTGATGACGCATTCTTTGGTTGCCTTCAGGACGCTAGACGTATAGTTCCGGTCGCTGATCACGCAACCCACCAGCGGCGGCTCGAACTCCATCATGGTGTGCCACGACATGGTCATGATGTTGGGCCGCCCCTTGCGGGCAGTCGTCACCATCACCACCGGCCCCGGCTCCAGCAAGCCGTAGACCTTCGACAGGGGAAAAGATTTCTTCACTGTCCCGGCCCCTCGCTCACCCCTTTGCCGGATACCCGACCGTCTGCCCGTAGAGCACCTTCTGTCCAGGCCGCAAGTTTAGCAGCCGGGTCACCGCCGCCCCATCCACAAACGCGCGGAACCAGCTCGCCAGCCCTTCCGACGCCGCGAACAGGTATACGTTCTGCCCGATAAACCCCGCGTGCGCGTTCGACCACGCCGTCTTCGATTCCGCCGCCAGTCCGTCCCTGTACTTATCCAGGTCCGCGACGCAGATCAGGTTCACCGGAGCCGTAGCCACCCCGCTTTGCGTCCCGGCCTTGTCGCGATGGTCTCCCGCCAACACCGGCTTCAGGCTGTGCGCCTTTTCGTCGAACAGGTACACGGCCTGTTCCAAAACCACGTAAAGGCTGATCTCCTGGGTATTCATGGCCGAAGGAGCCGTCCGCCCGTTGTTGGCCGCGCGGTTCACGCCCCAAGCCGCCCATAGCAGATTGGAGAGCGTCTGCGGCGGCAGTTTCTCGCTACTGATATTGCGGATGGTCTTCCGATCGTTCAGCGCCTGCATCAGCGGCCGCCCGCCCTGGATCTGCGGTCTGGGCAACGCCATGCCCGCCAGTTCCGCTTCCTGGGCCGCCCCGCCAGCGCCGCCAACACCGGGACCGCCGTAGCCGCCCCGCTCAAGAAACGCCTACGATGCATAACCGAGTCATCCTCTCGGAATTAGGATAACGCAGTCCTATTTTGAAACCCAACGCCTCTGTTTGGGTTCGGTTGGGATTTCACGGCTGCCGACAGGGACGAAGTATTGGAAACCGGAGCCTTTCTGCACAGCCGTGGATACTGGGTAGGCGGTACACACGACTGGAGTTTCTTGCGGCCCGATCCTGCCCGGCAGGCAACGGCCAGGCAAATGCCGGCCGGTCTAGCGAGGAGTACCCTGCTATCCTGGCTGGCGAACGCCGCTGGTCACTCGACGGTGCCGGGATGTTCGTCGGTGGCTTCCACCAGGTCGCCGGCTTCGCCTTCCCGTGGCTCGCCGTCGAGACCGTCGCCATCGTCGGGAAGCGGGATTCCGGACTCGCGCTGGAGCTTGCGCTGCAGCCGCTTGGCCGCTTTATCGCGCTGCTTCTCCATGCGGGCCAATTCTTTTTGTCGTTTTTGGGACGACGTACGTGATCGAGTAGGGATGGTTTTCCGCCTCCTCAAACGGAAGCCGGCCGGTTAGAGCCGGCCCAAATCGCCAGTAATAGTCTAGCAGGCGCCCGGGTTACCAGCGCGGTTCGCGACGCTGGCGATAACCGCCGCCGCCGCTGCCGCTGCCGCCGCCGCTATGGCGCTGCCCGCCGCCGCCGCGGAACGGCCGTGCGCCGCCCTCGGCCTTCGGCCTGGCTTCGTTCACGTTCAAAGCGCGCCCGTTCACGTCCGCGCCGTTCAGCGCGGTGATGGCGCGGTCCGCCTCGCCTGCGTCCGCCATCTCGACAAATGCAAAGCCGCGCGAACGGCCCGTGTCGCGGTCCGTAATCAGGTTGACTCGCTCCACGCTACCGTAGGGCTCGAACAGCTCACGGATGGATCCTTCGGTGGCGGCAAAATCCAAATTGCCTACGAAAATATTCTTCACGTTTACCTTCTCCGAATTTGACAGTTCAGGCGCGAGACGAGGCGAATTGGATTTCGACCAGGCTATTGCGGGACGATCAAAAACACTTTCAGGATAGCACGACCCCGCCTGCCGTTGCCTGAGCGCCTCGGGCTTGACTTCTTGACCGAGGAAACCCGTTCCTGTCGACCGCTCCTTGGGGACCGTGAAAAATCAAATTCAAGCCGCCGATGAAGACCGATGAGCGCAACTAAGTCCTTTAGTTTCTGTGGAGAGACGTGGACCGGGTTAGCCGGCAATTCAGGGAACTCGGACCCATCTTCGGCAAATTGAGTTGCTTGATCCGGATCACGCCCTCCGAATACCGCCAGATTGCCGCGGCGGTTACCGAAGACGGCCTGTCCTACGGCGGCGAAGTGATCGCCTGGAGCCGGAAAACGAACCGAAACTGCGTAAGCGAAGCGGGGCGCTTGGTGGGGCGGGCTCGGACCAAGGCGGCTCGACGTTTAGGGGGAGGACGTGAGGCCGCAGACCTCGATTGCTACAAGGGATTAGCCGGAGTGCCGATATGCTAAGGGTGCTGGGGCTTCCGACACTTTTCAACGTGGAGTCACGCTATGATGAGGGAACTCAGGCGGCATTCGACCTGGAGCCCTCTATGCCGGATAAAGACTTAGCCCCCGCACCTTCCGGGCTGGAAAAGAAGACGGGCCACGTCGATGACTACATCAGCGGCGCCCAGGTTAGGGCGACGCCGGAAGAGAAGGAGGCTGTCCAGGTCTTCGCCAGGCGCCTTGTGGAGGACTACGGGTACGAGAGGTCTCAGATTCAAACCCACCCCCAGTTCAGGGTGAGGAAGCGCCCTTCCGACGAGGAGAGGGCGTACCCGGTGGACATTGCGGTTTTCAGGAGCGCTGGAAAGCTCGAAGAGGATTTGTTTATCGTCGTCGAGTGCAAGAAAAAGACCCGCAAGGACGGCGTGGCCCAGTTGAAATTGTACTTGGATATGAGCCCTGCCGAAGTTGGCGTTTGGTTCAATGGCGAGGAACATGTCTATCTTCGAAAGATCCACCATAGGGACGGCAGCCGCACGTATGACGACCTGCCAAACATCCCGCGACGCGGACAGCGGATAGAGGACATCGGCCTCTTTCGGAGGCGCGACCTGAAGCGTCCATCGAACCTCAGGGCGGTCTTCCGCGACATCCGCAACCACCTTGCTGGCAACGTCACGGGCATCACGCGGGATGAGGCGCTCGCCCAAGAGATTATTAACGTCCTTTTCTGCAAGATCTACGACGAGACCAACACTGGCCAGGACGAGATGGTCACTTTCCGGAGCGGCCTGAATGAATCGCCGAAGGATGTCAAGAAGCGGATTGTCGACCTCTTTGAAAAGAAGGTCCGCGCAGAGTACGCCGACGTTTTCGACGCGAAGGACACCATCTCGCTGGACGCAGCCAGCTTGGCATACGTAGTCGGGGAACTACAGAATTACTGCATTGTCGAAGCGGACCGGGACGCCGTAGGCGAAGCATTTGAGGTGTTCATCGGCCCCGCGCTCCGGGGCGGCGAAGGTCAATTCTTCACGCCGCGGAACGTTGTGAAGATGGTGGTTGAGATCCTCGATCCCGAGCCGGGCGAGTTGATCCTCGACCCAGCCTGCGGATCCGGCGGATTCCTCATCATTGCGCTCGAGCACGTCTGGAAGAAACTCGAGGACCTCGCCAGCCGGAAGGGGTGGAGCGACGTTCAGTTGGACCGGAAGAAGCGCGAGGTCGCCTCAAAGTGCTTCCGCGGGATCGACAAGGACTCATTCCTGGCAAAAGTCACGAAGGCGTACATGGCCATAATCGGCGACGGGCGCGGCGGTGTGTTCTGCGACCACAGCTTGCTCCCGCCCTCCGAGTGGAAGGTGCAGACCTCAAGCTCCATTACGTTGAACTCGCTCGACGTTGTCCTGACGAATCCGCCTTTCGGCACGCAGATCAAGATCAACGGGCAGGCACTGCTCTCGCAGTATGACCTTGGACACAAGTGGATCAGAAACCGGGCTACGGGACGATCGGAGAAGACCACCGCGCTTTACGAGCATCAGCCGCCTCAGCTCTTGTTTCTGGAGCGTTGTCTGCAGCTCTTGCGGCCGGGCGGGCGGCTCGGCATCGTCCTGCCCGAAAGCATCTTGGGCAATCCATCCTACGAGTACGTTGTCACGTTTCTACTGAAGAGCGCCAAGGTGCTCGGCGTGGTCACCCTTCCCGAGGCCCTGTTCAAGACAAGCGGGAAGGGCGGTACCCACACCAAGACCTGCGTCTTATTTCTTGAAAAGCGGACTGAAGCAGAGCCTTACGACATCATCATGGCCGATGTAAAGTGGTGCGGCCACGACTCGCGCGGCAACCCAACCATCCGAAAGAACAAGGCGGGAGAGTACGTTCTCCTTGACGAGGTGCCGCAAGTCGCTCCACGTTGGCGCGCTCTCAAGAACGGGAAAAGAATTGATCGCGACCACATTGGTTTTCCCCTCGGGTCCGACACCATTCAAAAGCAGATTCTTGTCCCGAAATACTACAGCCCGGAGATCGAATCCTATCTCAAGGCCATGGAGCCGACCCATGAGCTTGTCGCGCTTCGCGCGTTCGTCGACCAGAGTGCCGTTTCCATAAGCACCGGCGTCGAGATTGGCAAAATGGCGTACGGCACGGGGCGCATTCCGTTCATCCGTACTTCCGATTTGTCGAATTGGGAGATCAAAGCCGATTTCAAGCACGGGGTGAGCGAGGAGATTTACGAGGATATGCGGAAGGGCTGCGACGTCGGCCCAGGCGACATCCTCATGGTGCGGGATGGTACCTATCTGATCGGAACCTCCGCATTCGTGACGGAAAACGACGTGCCGATGCTATTCCAGAGTCACATCTTTCGGATTCGAGTGCTGAAACCGAAGGTCATAGATCCTTATCTGCTATTCCTTTGCCTGAACACACCAATCGTTAAATCCCAGATACGCTCGAAGCAGTTCACCCAGGACATCATAGACACCCTTGGCAGCCGAGCCCTCGAATTGGCACTCCCGATTCCGCGCGACCGGAGAGTGCGGGAGAGCTTGGCGGGCGCCGCCAAGGAAATCATTGTGCGGCGAGCAAAGTACCGGGAGGAAGCCAGGCTCCTGCCGCTGACGCTTCAGGGAAAAATCCCGGCGGAAATCGCGGAGGGCGCCGAAGAGCTGGCGGCGGGGGAACCGCCGGCTTAACCCCTGGTGCGGCTATGCCGCCGGTGTTCACTGAACCGTGAAGCGCCCCTTGCACTTGACATCCAAGTGAAGCCTCCGTATCCTGAAACCAGGAGTCTACTTGAATGCCAAGTGAAGGCGCGGACCGGATCGCTGTCCTGCAGGGTACGCTCGACCTGATTGTTTTGCGGACGCTCGAAACCATGGGCCCGCAGCACGCTTATGCCATCGCGACCCGCCTGCAGCAGATTTCCGAAGACCTGCTGCATCTGAACCAGGGTACGCTGTACCCGGCGCTGGTGCGGCTGGAGCAGCAGGGCAGAATCAAAGGCACCTGGGGCAAGACGGAGAGCAATCGCGAAGCCAGGTTCTACGCCATCACCAGGGCCGGCGAAAAGGCGCTGGCGGAGGAGACGCTGCGCTGGCGGCGCATGTCCGGGCTGGTGGAGAAGCTGCTCTCCCAGGGGGCCTGAGCCATGCGCCGGTTCTTCGCCAGATTTGCCAATCTGTTCCGCCGCCGCGCCGCCGAGCGGGAGCTCGCCCGCGAGATCGCCTCCCATCTCGCCCTGATCGAAGACGACTTCGCTCGCCGCGGAATGCCGCCGGCGGAGGCGAAGCTGGCCGCGCGCCGCGCCTATGGCGGCGTGGAGCAGGCCAAGGAATTGCATCGCGACGCGCGCTCCTTCGCCTGGATCGAGCAGCGCTTCCAGGACCTCCGCTACGGCGCGCGCAATCTGCTGCGAACTCCGGGCTTTACCGCCGTAGCGGTGGTCGCGCTGGCGCTCGGCATCGGCGCCAATACGGCTATTTTCGGAGTAGTTAACGCTGTTTTGCTACGCCCGCTGGCGTATCGGGACGCGGATCGCCTGGTCACCATCCTGCACGACGGCGCCGCTCCGGTTGCAGCCGCCAACTACATCGACTGGCGCGGCCAGAACCGCTCTTTTGAAGCTGTGGCGGCGGCGGAGTATTGGAGCCCCAACCTTACCAATAGCAATCCGCCGGAACATCTGACCGGGCTCAGGCTCAGCCAGAACCTGTTTCCGATGCTCGGCGTCGAGCCCATGCTGGGCCGCTGGTTCGCCGCGGGGGAGGACCAGGTGGGCTCGGATCGTGAAGTGATCCTCGGGTACCGGCTGTGGCAGCGGCGTTTCGGCGGCGACCGCGGCGCGGTAGGGAGACCGGTCACGCTGAACGGCGAATCGTATACGGTTGTCGGCGTCATGCCGGCGGAGTTCAAGTTTGCCCCGTTCTGGGCGACCCGCGCCGAGTTGTGGGCGCCGTTGGCGTTGGGCGATCGTGTTAATCAACGCAGCGGCAGGAGCCTGCGCATCTTCGCGCGGCTGAAGCGGGGAGTTTCGGTGGCGCAGGCACAAGCGGACATGGCGGCGGTGAGCGCGCGTCTGGAGCGGCAGTACCCCGGCACCAACCGCGATGTCGTGGTCACTCCGTTGAAGGAAAATGTAGTCGGCAAGGTGAAGACGCCTTTGCTGACGCTGCTGGGCGCGGTCGGATTCGTGCTGCTGATTGCCTGCGCCAATGTGGCGCACATGCTGCTGGCGCGAACGTCGGACCGGCAAAAGGAAATCGCCTTGCGCACCGCCCTGGGAGCCAGCCGGGCACGCGTCATCTGCCAGTTCCTAACCGAAAATCTGCTGCTGGCCGCCCTCGGCGCCGCCGCCGGCCTGGTACTCGCATGGTGGGGCACGCGGGCACTGGTGGCGCTCAGCCCCGCCTACATTCCGCGCGTGGAAATGGTGGGCATCGACACTCGCGCATTACTGTTCCTGCTGGCCATTACCGTGTTCACGGCCGTGGTGTTCGGGCTGGCGCCGGCCATGCACGCATCGGTGCGTAATCTGAGCGGCGCGCTTAAGGAAGGCGGCCGAGGCGACAGCGGCGGGGCGCGCCGCAACCGGTCGCGCGGCATCCTGGTGGCGTCGGAATTCGCGCTGGCATTCGTGCTCCTGATCGGAGCGGGCCTGATGGTACGCAGCTTTTTCGCGCTCTCGGCCGTCGACCCCGGGTTCAACCCGCACAACGTGCTTTCGATGGTGGTGTCGGTCTCCGGGTCGAACGAAGCTCCCGCGCCGGCGCGCGAGATTTTCTACCGCCAACTCCTCGAGAAAGTGCGGGCGCTGCCGGGTGTAGTCGTGGCCGGCGGCATCAACCATCTGCCGCTGGCAGGCGATTTGTGGGGATGGCCATTCGTCATTGAAGGCCGCCCGAGGCCGCGTCCGGGCGAGGAGCCCGGCGCCGTCTACCGCATCGCGATGCCGGGTTATTTCGAGACCATGCGCCTGCCGCTGTTGCGCGGACGCACCATCGCTCCAAGCGACGATGCGCGCGCGCCGGGCGTGGTCGTCATCAATGAGCGGGCGGCCCACGAATACTGGCCGGGGGAAGATCCTATCGGCAAACGCATCGCCTTCCATTACGATGCCCGGACTCCACCTACTTGGTTGACGATAATTGGCGTCGCCGTGGACGCCAGGCAGTATGACTGGGCTTATAAGCCCGACCCGGAGGTTTATCTCGCCGCCCTTCAAAACCACGAGTTCCTGGAAAAAGCCGAGTACCTCACGCTGGTGGTGCGCACGGCCGGAAATCCCGGCGATATGGCGCCCGCCGTAAGGCGCACGGTTTGGTCGTTCGACCGGAATTTGCCGATCTCCGGGGTCCTCACCATGGATCGCGTGGTCGCGGACGCCACCGCGCAGCCGCGCTTTGAAACCCTGCTGTTCGGCATTTTCGCCGGGGTGGCGCTGCTGCTGGCCGCGGTGGGAATCTATGGCGTTATGAACTACTCCGTATCGCGGCGCACGCGCGAGATCGGGATTCGCATTTCGCTCGGCGCCAGCCGCGCGGAGGTGGTGCGGATGGTGGTGCGGCAAGGCATGCTGCAGGTGCTGGCGGGCATGGCCGCCGGCGTCGGGGGATCTCTGCTGTTGTCGCATTTGATGGCCGGCCTGTTGTATGGCGTTCGCCCCACCGACCCGCTCACTTTCGCCATGGTAACCGTCGTGCTGGGCCTGGCGGCGCTGGCCGCGACTTCCGTTCCGGCGCGCAAGGCCACCCGCATCGAACCTATGGTGGCGCTGCGGAGCGAGTAGTCGGTATCTCACAGCTTGGTGAACGCGCCGATATAGAAACACCGAGGCCGATGGGTCAAGGAAAGCGAGCGTTTAGGGTTTGGACCGCTGGCAGAACCTGTGAGGCAGACCGGGCAGACCGTCGTTTTTGGCGGTCTGTCACCGCTGGCCGGGCCGTAGCAGCCTGACAGACGACGAAAGACGATCGTCTGTCCCACCCTCTGGGTCGGGTCATTTTCCCTTGGCCGCCCAAAACGCCAGCGTGAAGGTTTCTGGAGAGTTCGGACCCTCGTCTCGACGCGCTTGGGTTCGATTGGGAGACCCCCTTAGGGGCCGCGATTCTGAGCTCTCAAACACACGTCGCACCAATCCGGGCGCAGGCGTCGAGAAAGTCTCGACGCGGCAACGCAAGAGGGCGTGCGCCACGTTGAGTTAGCGCGGCCTGCCCACGCGGTTTACCGCGACACTTTACCCGCCGCTCCGGCGGAGGGGCAGGGCGGATTCCTTGCCGTGACGGATCTCACTTGATTGCGGCCTTCCCGCTTGGCCTCGTACAGTCCCCGGTCCGCGGCGGCGAGCACGGTTTCGGCATCCAAGCCGTGGTCCGGGTAGGACGCCACGCCGAGCGACAGCGAGACGGAAGGCTGTGGGTCTCCGTGGCCTTCCAGGCGTAAGCGGCTTACTCCCGCGCGAATCCGCTCGGCGCGCGCCATGGTGACCTCGAGCGAGGCGTCGGGGAGAATGAGGGTGAATTCTTCACCGCCGTAGCGGCAGGCAATGTCCGAGGCCCTGACTTGACTCTGCAGGAATATCGCGAGCTCGTGAAGCAGGGTATCGCCGGCCGCGTGCCCCCACGTGTCGTTGAATCTCTTGAAATTGTCGATGTCCACCATGATGCAGCCGAGCGAGCCGCCCGTGCGTTCGGCTTTGCGGATCTCGAGGGTCAGCGACTCTTCCATGTAGCGGCGGTTGAACAGGCCCGTCAAGGGATCGCGGATCGCCTGCGCGCGCAGCGCCTCCCGAAGCCGCAGATTTGCCAGCGCTATGGCAAGCTGTTCGGCGAACGTCTCGGTCAGCAGCCGGGTGTATTGGGTCTTCGCCGTCTGGCCATCCGCGCCGCCCTCGTCCGCCATCCGGGTGGCGCTTCCGTTGACATGCAGCAGGCCGAGCGGCTGTCCGTGGGCCATGAGCGGCATGCACAGGTACCATCCGGAGAACGACTGCGCCAGGTGCGTGCAGCGCAGTCCGGTTTCGCGCGTATCGACATAATGCGGGCGGGCCCGTCGCAGCGACCAGCAACGCGCCGGAAGGAAGACTTTTTCCCACCCTTTCGTTTCTCCCCAGGAGACGGCGGTTTCCACGAACTTGCCGCCGCGGTCCAGCAGGCCGACGGAGCCGGAGTTGGCCGGAAACAGCCGTGGAGCGTACTGCGCGATCACCACATTGGCTTCTTCGGTGGTCACGCAAGCCTGGATTACATCGCTGACCTCTTTCATCAGGGCCGTGTCCCGGTTGCGTTGCTCCAGTTCGCAGACCCACTCGGCCAGCTTGCCGTTGGCGTCCTGCAGGGCCTCCTCGGTGCCGCGGCGTTCCTCGATCTGGCCCCGCAGTTCGGCGTTGAGCCTTTCGACTGTGGCTTCGGCCCGTTCCGCACGGCCCGAGAACTCCAGCACCATGGCCAATTCCGCCGCCAGCACGCGCAGCGTCTTTTCCGCGTCGGCGTCAAAAGCGGCGCCGTCCATCCGTTCCAGCAGATACACGCAACCGGACGCCACGGGATGAGCCAAGAGCGAGGCTTCGCGAACCGCCTGGAAACACTCGAATAGCGGCCGGTACCGCTCCGCCGCCTCCTCTTCGATCCCGCTCCGCCAGACGGCGCCGCCGAGGGCGATCACCGCCGCCCCAACCCCCATCCGTTCGCGCAAATGGTCGCAGCAGGCCTGCAGGTAGCCGGAGCGATCCAGCGTGCCCGCGGCGAGTTCACCGGCGGCTTTGAGCAACTCGAGATGCGCCAAGCTGCAGGCGGACCCGTCCACCATCATCATGGATATATATCGGCCGGACACGGGAGAACATTAGTATTGGCGGGGGCCGTTGGTCTCTGGCGATTGCACCGGTGCGAAGAACGGAGGAGAGCGTTGCGGATGAGGCCCAGGAGCCGGGCGGCCTGGCTTTTGTTGCCGTCGGCGCGGCGCAGGGCTCCCTTCAGAATGTCCTGTTCGTATTGGTGGTGCCGAATAGCTTGTACTGCCCGCCTGGCAGGTGTAGTCTTAGTCCCATGGCTATTTCTAAGGCACTTCAGGTATTGAAAATCGATGAAATCTTACCGCTTCTGGCAAGCAGTTATGAGGCGGGCCGATTGGTGCCATTTATCGGGGCCGGGATGAGCAGAACAAAGCTTGCCGGCTGGGAGGGCTTTGTTGCCAATCTGGAGAAGAATGCGCCTCCCGGCGAAACGTCGGGCGCCCACCTCGAAGTCAGGGCGCAACGGGCTGCCTCCACGATTAGAAATGGCCACAGCGAGGAGCAATTTTGGAGGATCATCGGCGACGCGCTGAAAGGCGAGGATTTCGACAGACCGGGCATACCTGAGCAAACGGAAGCGTTAGCCGCGATTTACTGGCCTTTGACGGTCTCGACGAATTACGACCCTCTCTTTTATCGTGCCTGCCGCAAGGTCTTCGAAGACCGGCTGCCTCCCATGGTCCTGGGCCGTTCCGCCGAAGATTGCAAACAGGTAATGTCGGCACTGGTAAGCCCGTTCGACCGCGAGGTCATTTGGCACATCCAGGGCTTTCTGGGTGAACCGTGCCAAGAGTGCCGCTCGGACCCGGTCCAAAGCGAGGCGCAGCTTCAACAATTGCGGAGCGAACTGGTAATTGGCCATTCGGAGTATCGGCGGGCCGTCAACACCGCCGTTCATTTCCGCCGGTGCTTCGGGGAAGTCTTTCGGTCGCGCTCTTTTCTCTTCCTTGGCTCCGGCCTTTCGGAAGAGTACTTCTGGAACCTCTTTGGCGAGACGCTGGAACTGTGCGGCCCCAGTCCCGTGCCGCACTTTGCTTTCCTGCCGGAAGAGGATAATATCGATGTCCGTTTCCTCGCCGAAGAGATGAACATCACTGTGTGTGAGTACAAGAGTTACAAGGATTTGGCGCCCTTGCTGCGCGCGCTGAAGTGCTTCGTCGACGAACCGCCCGCTCGCATCTCCCGCTGGCGCGTTCAACTGGATGGCGGTTCCTGCCTCGAAATCCTTCCTTACTCCCACCTGCCCATGCCCGAACCGGATTCCGATTCCGCGGTCGCCGTGGTGGTGCGGGCATGCGCGGAGGGTCACTTCGATCTCGATCGCGACTTACTCGACCACCAGCAGGAGTTTTGCTCCATTTTCAAAGACCGGGTATTTCTCGAGGGCCACCACGTGCTGTCTCCTCGGCTCGGCGTCTTTGCGGTCAGGGCGCGTACCAGGCCCGAGAGTGAGAGTGAAAGCGATTCGGTCGGCGCCGCTGTTCGAGAACTGCTTCAGGAGCTCGGCGAGCGCTGGAGCGTCCTGCATCTGCATCTGCCGTCCGCCGGCGGAACCGTCCCACCGGTCTATGGTTTCGTTGAAGCGGTCCGCGCGTTCGGGAATTGGGCGAGGCTTAGCCCAAGGCCGTTGCATCTGATCGCGCACGTCGGACCCCAGGTTCTACTGAACTTGACTTCGCGCCAGGTCGGCTTGCACGAGCTGCTCACTTCCCGGCTCATTCGCTTCTGGACAGTCGTGAATGCCGACAGTGGCAGAGAGCCGACCCGGCGGGTCCTCTACAGAACGCCCGACACGTTATTGAAAGACGTACTGCTCGACGTGCTCGGCAACGTGGACGATAAAGCGCTCAGGGAATGGTCGATATCTCTTTGTCCCAGCCCCAAGCGCGCTGTCGCGCCCCTCACCGACAACGACCTTGGTGTGACTCTTTGCGACGTTGGCATCGTTTTTGGGTCGGTGCTAACGCTCGCCCGCGCGCGCCGTCAGCCGGAGACCGAGACCTTGATTGGGCGCGCCGTGGCGGCTGGGGCATAGCCCCACCGGAGGCTCTACGCTTCCATTCCCATTTGCGTCAGCCGGTAGCGGAGAGCGTTGCGGGTGAGGCCCAGCAGGCGGGCGGCCTGGCTTTTGTTGCCGTCGGCGCGGCGCAGGGCTTCCTTCAGAATGTCCTGTTCGTACTGGTCGAGCGTCATGCCGTCCGGCAGGAAATGCGAATCGGAATTGCCGCGCGGGCGGGGGGCCGATTCCAGCCGGATGTCGGCCGCGTCCAGTGCCGTTTCCGTACACATCACCAGGCCGCGCTCGATCACGTTCTCCAGTTCCCGCACGTTTCCCGGCCAGTGGTAGGCCACCAGCTTTTCCATTCCGGCTTCGGTGATGGATTCCACCCGCGAGCCGGAATCCGGCGCCAGCTTGTGAATGAAATGGTTGGCCAGGAACGGAATGTCCTGCTTGCGCTCGCGCAGCGGCGGAATGTTGAGCGGCACCACGTTCAGGCGATAGTAAAGATCCTCGCGAAAGGCTCCCTGTTCCAGCGCCTCGCGCAGGTCGCGGTTGGTGGCGGCTACGACGCGCACGTCGATGTGGCGGGTGGTGTTGCTGCCCAGGCGCTCGAATTCGCGCTCCTGCAGGATGCGCAGCAGCTTCACCTGGATGGCGGCCGGCACGTCGCCGATTTCATCCAGAAACACGGTGCCCGTATCGGCCTGTTCGAACTTGCCGGGCTTCGAGGTATTGGCGCCGGTGAAAGCGCCTTTCTCGTAGCCGAACAGTTCGCTCTCCATCAGGTTTTCGGGGATGGCGGTGCAGTTGATCTTCACCAGCGGACGGTCGCGGCGCGGCGAGTGGAAATGGATGGCGCGCGCAATCAGGTCCTTGCCCACCCCGCTTTCGCCCGCCAGCAGAACCGTGGCGCGGGTGGGAGCCACGCGCTCGATGGTGGCGAAGATCTCCTGCATGTTGGGACTGCGGCCGATGATGTTGTCGAATTCATAGCGCCGCCCCAGCTCGGCCTTCAACTGGCGGTTTTCGTCGCGCAAGGCGCGAACTTCCAGGGCTTTCGCGACCACCTGCTGCAGATGGTCGAAGCCGAACGGCTTGAGCAGGAAATCGGTGGCCCCCGCCTTCATGGCTTCCACCGCCGTTTCCACGCTGCCGAAGGCGGTCATCATGATCACCGGCACGTGGGCGTTCTGCAGGCGGACCTTGGAAAGAAACTGGAGCCCATCCATGCGCGGCAGTTTCAGATCGGTCAGCACCAGGTCGGCCCGGTCCACGATGCGGATGCCTTCCTCGGCGGTACCGGCAAGGTCCACGTCATAACCGGCCGACGTGAGCTGCAACTGGAGGACGCGGCGGAGCTTTTCTTCGTCTTCGACAACCAGAATGCGTTTCTTCATGAGGCCGTCGTCAGTCGCTCCATCGGCAGCAGCACGTGAAATACGCTGCCTTTGCCCGGTTCGCTCTCCACGGTTATTTTACCGCCGTGTTCATCCACGATTTTCGCCACGATGGCAAGGCCCAAGCCTACTCCGCTGGGCTTGGTGGTGAAGAACGGATTGAAGATGTTGTTTCGGTTTTCGGGCCGGATTCCCGAGCCGCGGTCGATCACCGCCACTTCGGCCATCCCCCCGTCGGCGCGGGTTTTCACCGTCACCGCGCCGCCCGCCGGAGAGGCTTGCGCGGCGTTCAGCACCAGGTTGTAGAACACGCGTTCCATCAGCTCGGCGTCGAACCGAAACGCCGGCAGATCGAGCTGGTAATTGCGATAGACGGAGATTCCGGGCGCTTCGCGTTCGGCCAGGGCGATGGCGCGGTCGAGCGTTTGCGCCAGATCGGCGGTTTCCAGGCGCAGTTCGATGGGCCGGGCGAACTGCAGAAAGCGCGTGATCAGCGAATTGGCGCGCTCCACTTCGGCCACGATGAAACCGGCCATTTCGTGCGCCACTTCGTTTTCCGCGGCCACCGCTTGCGCCAGCATCTCGGCCGAGCCGCGGATGGTCCCCATCGGATTGCGCAGCTCGTGGGCCAGCCCGGCCGAAAGTTGCCCCAGGGCAGCCAGGCGGTCGGAGCGGCGTATGGCGTCTTCGGCGGCGTGAAGCTGGCGATTGGCTTGGGCCAGTTGCTCGGCCGTGCGCCGGTAGTTCTCTTTTTGCGCCCGCAGGTCTTCGGCCAGGGCGTTGGTCAGAACGCCCACCACGATCAGGAATACCACGCTCCCGATCAGCGCGTTCACGTCGTCCTGATCCAGATAGTATTCGTGCAGGTACAAAAACGACAGCCACCCCCCGGAAGCCGCCACCGCTACCGCCAGGGTCGCTCCCAGTCCCAGCGCGGTAGCCGCCGCAATCACCGGCAGCGCCATCACGATCCAATAATGGCTGGTCAAGCTGCCGGTCGTGCCGATCAACAGGTAGGCGAGGGCGATCTTCACCAGCAGCGCGGCGGTATGGCCGCGGCCCGAGTTCAAAACCGGAATGCGGGGCTCGGCCACCTGTACCGCCGCCAACGCCAGAAACGCCGCCAGCGGCTGGATCCCCGGGTCGCGGGTAGCGCTAAATATGAGCGTGGCGGCCAGCAGTGCCCATACCACCATGTCGTGCGGCCGGATCCACCGGCCCGTCGCGGGCGCGTCCACGCGTTTCATCACAGTCGGGATTATGCCACAATAGTCTCGTAAGTCTCATGCCTAACACCAGTATTGTGGTCCGGGAGCCGTTAGCCGACCCGGAAGTTCCCACGACGCCCACACCAGGCGAATCTTTCGCCGATATTCTGAACCAGTACGAGCACGCGCATTCCCATAAGGCCGAGTCGGGCGGTAGTGGGTTGGAAGGCACGGTGGTGACCGTGACGGATACCTCGGTGCTGGTGGATATCGGCCTCAAAATCGAAGGCATCATTCCGCTCGAGGAATTTACCAAGGCCGGTGAAACCGTCCAGCGCGGCGACAAGGTTGCCGTTTCCAATAAAGGCCGCGGCCCCGAAGGCTACTACGAGCTCACCAAGCTCCGGGTGGAGCGGCCCAAGGATTGGTCGTCGCTCGAAAAGGCGTTCGCCGATAAAATTCCCATCGCGGGCGTGGTCTCGGCCGTGGTAAAAGGCGGCTTGAGCGTGGACGTGGGCGTGCGCGCCTTTCTGCCCGCATCGCGCAGCGGGGCGCGGGACGCGGCCGAAATGGAAAAGCTGGTCGGCCAGGAAATCCGCTGCCGCGTGATCAAGCTGGAAGTGGCCGAGGAAGACGTGGTGGTGGACCGCCGGGCGGTGATCGAGGACGAGGAGCGCGCCGTCAAGGAGCGCCGCTATACCGAAATCAAGGAAGGCGAGAACGTGTCCGGCACGGTCCGCAGCCTGACCGAATACGGCGCGTTCGTCGATATCGGCGGCATCGACGCCCTGCTGCACGTGGCCGATATTTCCTGGGCGCGCATCGCCAAGCCCGCCGACGTGCTTTCGTTGGGGCAGGTGGTGGAAGCGCGCGTGCTGAAAGTCGACCTGGCCCGCAAACGCGTCTCCATCGGAATGAAGCAGCTCCAGCCCCACCCCTGGGAGATGGTGGGCGAAAAATACAAAACCGGCGACCGGGTAAAGGGTTCGGTCACCCGCGTGGCCGATTTTGGAGCCTTCGTCGAAATCGAAAAGGGTGTCGAGGGTCTGATTCACCTTTCCGAAATGTCGTGGTCGAAGAAGGTGCGCAAGCCGGCCGACGTGGTCAAGCCCGGCGACCAGGTGGAAGTGGTGGTGCTCGGCGTGAACCAGGCCGAACGGCGCATTTCCCTCGGTCTGAAACAGGCCCTGGGCGACCCCTGGGCCGAAGCGCAGCAGAAGTACCCGGTGGGCGCGGTGGTGGAAGGCCCGATTACGAGCCTTCAGAAGTTCGGCGCCTTCGTGCAGTTGGCCGAGGGCGTGGAAGGCATGATCCACATCGGCGACATCAGCGCCGCCAAGCGCATCAACCATCCCCAGGAAGAGCTCAAAATGGGTCAGGTGGTGAAGGCCCAGGTGCTCGAACTGGACGTGGCCAAGCGCCGCCTGCGCCTGGGCATGAAGCAGCTCGTGCCCACCAGCCTGGACGAATACATCGCCGAGCACAAAGTGGGCGACACCGTGACCGGCCGCGTCCTGGACGCCTCCGCCAGCCGCGCCAAGGTCGAGCTGGGTGAAGGCGTAATGGCCATCTGCCGCCTCAAGAGCGAGGCCGGCAATGCCGGCGGCAAGCGCGCCGAAAGTAAAGCCGACCTGTCGTCGCTAAGCGAAATGCTGGCCGCCAAATGGAAGAGCGGCGGCGCCTCCGGCGCTGCAGACGACCAATCGCTGCGATCCGGCCAGTTGCGCAGCTTCAAGATCGTTGCCCTGGACCCGGCGGGAAAAAAGATCGAAGTGGAACCGGCGTAGGGGAGAAGCTCAGAGCTCAGACGCGGCGACAAGGATTGTGCGCAAGCAGCTTCTGCTCAAGGTTCTTAGCGGTAACGCGGATGCCAACATCCATTTCGATGACCTTCGATCGCTGCTCAAGGCCCTCGGATTTGCCGAACGTGTGAATGGCAGCCATCACATTTTCACCAAGCCGGATGTTGCGGAGATTCTCAATCTGCAACCGCGCGGAGCGTGGGCAAAGCCGTACCAGGTCAAGCAAGTTCGGGCCGCGATCGTTCGGTATAGACTGGCGGAGGGGGTCGAATGACAAAATACGAGATCATCCTGTACTGGAGCGACGAGGACGAGGCGTTCATAGCGGAAGTGCCGGAGTTGCCGGGTTGCGTCGCGGATGGTCCCACAAGGCAGGAAGCACTCGCAAATGCAGAGGTCGTCATCTCAGAGTGGCTGGACACGGCTCGGGATCTAGGCCGCCCGGTGCCGGAACCCAAGGGCCGCCTCCTTTTCGCTTGACGCCGGAGGCGGTCGAAGGAACACTTCTCAGCAACGGGCGTTTACGGCCAAGTGGCTTCATGAACCGGTGCGGAGCGGTCCTTTCGTCAATTTTCAGACGGCCTTTCCGCGCGATCGATGACGATGGTATCGAACGGAGCCCAACCCGGTTCCAGCTTCAGACCGAGCTGTTCCTTGACCGCTGTAGTCAAACCCGGAGCGTGATCGGCTTCTTGACCGGGAGGTACGTTTTCGACGGTGAACTCCAGAGCGAAATCGTAGGGAGCGGCGAGGCCAGTTTTATCGAAGATTGGTCGGTCGGTGTAGACGCAGCAGGGTCGCAGCTTGGATCGGAACTGCTGAATCAATGAGTTGCCCCGCGTCTTCGACGGAGCGGTTGCTCGGCATTGAACTTGGCAGCTTAAGTTCTCCCGGTTTGTGGCCGATATGTGAACCGAGGGGCAGGTCCGGTCTGATCGCTCGATGACGGCGGCCTCTGCCGCAACCCTCCGACAGTAAGGAAAGTATGAAACGAGTCGGGTTCATTGGACGGATGCTATTGGCCCTGGGCGCACTCGTGGCGATTGGCGGACTGCACTCTCTGGGGGGGATCTGGGAGCTGAGAATGGTCAGTGCGGAGCTGACGCGTGCCATCCGCTATCATTCGCCCCGAATCGACTATTCCCAGGGCCTTCGCGCCAGGTCTTGGGAGATGATTGCCCGCCAACAGCAGAGCGCGCTCCATGCCGCGCAACACAATCAGGCCGCGATGGAACGGGACATCAAGGCATGGCACACCGCCGACAAGCGCGCACACGAAATGGCCGATACGGTGATGCCATTGCTGAAGGAAGACCCCGACGGCGTGCGGCAGTTGAACCGGGTCGAAGCCGCTTGGGCAGCGTACGAACCGCGGGCGGCTGCCTTCATGGATCTGGTGCGGAGCGGCAAACTGGACGAGCTGGGGCCTCTGTTGGACAAGATAGATCCCTGCATCAAAGAGATGGACGAGGCCGAAGCGGCGTTGCGGGATACCGGGCGCGAGAAGCTCAAACAGGCGGGTGAGCGGTCCGGCCTGATCAACATGGCCGGCTTGTGGGTTGCTTCCTTTGCGGCATTGCTGTTCCTGACGGTGATTGGTGTAGCGATCCGATTGACGCGCCGAGCGGGTGAGCTGCTGAAAAGCGGTATCCTGGGCGTTTACAAAGGAGCGAACCAGGTCGCCTCGGCGGCTGCCTCAGTTTCCGAGACCAGCCAAGCCCTGGCTCTGGGCGCCAATTCCAGGGGCACCGTCCTGGCCGGTAGCGACACAATCGCCGCGAGCGAGAAGGTGAACGAAAGCGCGAAGCTCAACCAGGCCAACGCCCAGACCGCGGTCGAACTCGTTACCCAGACGCAGTGCACGATCGGCGAGACGGGCCAGGCGCTCGATCAGACCGTCGCGGCGATGAAGGAGCAGATCGTTTCCAGCGCCAAGATCTCCCACATTATCAAGGTAATCAACGAGATCGCGTTTCAAACCAATTTGCTTGCCCTGAATGCGTCGGTGGAAGCCGCTCGCGCGGGTCGGGCCGGACTGGGCTTCGCCGTGGTGGCCGACGAAGTGCGCCGCCTTGCCCGCCGTTCAGCGGAGGCTGCGGAGGATACCGCGGCCCTCATCGAGGAGTCGATCGCCAAGTCCAATCAAAGCGGGGCGAAGGTCGACCGGACTGCGCGGTCTTTCCAAACCATCGCGCAGCAGTCGAACCGGGTGAAGGACTTGGTGAACGAGATGTGCACCGCGAGCCAGGAACAAACGCAATATGTGTTCCAATTCTCGGAAGCGATTCGATCCTCCGAGCAAATGCTGAGCGAAGGTAGCCAGAGGAACGCCAACGCCTCCGCCGCGCTGATTTCCGAGTCCGAGGTTTTGAAGGATCTGGTGGAGCATCTGATCGTGTTTGTGCAGGGCGAACGCCGGGGAAAGAACGGACGCAAACGGCCCGGCGCTGCCAACTACGGACGGCGGCGCACCGACACGCCGCGAGCGGCAGCCTCGCCAGCACCACCGGGTCATAACAGGACGGCCTGAACCGTCGAGTATGGTCCTCGCAGACTCGCGGAAATCAATTTACGCTCCAGATGCCGGTGACCCTCGCGGCCTTACAGCTTGCCCTGTAGTCACAACGCGACTACCCGCAAAGCGATTGCCCAGCTTGAGGCGGGGAAAGGAAAGCGCTTCGCCAGCACGGCTGCCCTGATGGCCGACCTGAATGCGGACGATTGAACGGTCGTCGGCGTTCAAGCGTGACTACAACCGCGCCATTCACCGCGGATTGGTTTTTCTCCGCCGAGCGAAAGCGGCCGCAATCAATCCGGCGCCGGCGAGCAGATCGGTCGCCGGCTCGGGCGTCGGAGCGAGTTCCACGTACTCGCCGGGGCCGCCGTTGTATGAGGCATAGGCCAGGATCAAACCGTTATTGCTGATGCTGTTGGCGCCTTCAATATCCCAACCCGCGGGCACCAGGGTGCTGAGAAGCACGGTTCCATCGAGGGAACTCCAGATCCAGCCGCCCGCACTGCTCCCGCCCACCAGCACGCCTGAATCGTTGAGCGACTGCCCGGATATGAATGCCGAGGTTGCACCCGCTGGAAGCGGGATGGCCGTGCTGCCGGACGCTGTGCCGATGAAGGCTTCGTCGATGGTGCCGTTGTAGGTGTAGCCTGCCACTTCGCCCGAAGCGTTGATCGCCTCGGCAAACGATGAGGTAAACAAAGGGAGCAAGGGGATGGCGGAACTGGTGGAGCCGTTGTAGATGAACGCCTGAGCATTGCCGAGGGTGTTGAGACCCTGCCCCGCCACTTCGCCGGAAGCGTTGATCCCGTAGCCGCCCATACTCGTCCAGCCGGCGATCACGGGGATTGCCGTAGCGCTCGACGTCGTGCCGACGAATCCCGAGTAGGCGCTTCCGACCTGGCGGGTCCCCGTCACCTCGCCTGAAGCGTTGATCCCGTTGCCGGTGGTGGAAGCCCAGCCGGCGGTCATGAAGATCGCCGTGCTGCTCGAAGTTGTGCCGATGAACGCAAAATCATTGGTTCCGTTGTAGCCGTAGCCCACTACCTGGCCCGAAGCGTTGATCCCGAATTCCACCGCATTGGTCCAGCCGGGGATCAATGGGACTGCCGCGCTTCCCGACGTAGTGGAGACGAAGGCCTGTTCCGTGGTTCCGTTGTAGCCGTAGCCGCCTACCTGGCCGGCGTTGTTGATGCCGGTCATATCATAAACAACGCTGAATCCGGCGGGGGCGGAGAGGACGCCGACACTATAAGACGTGGAGGCGAACGCCGTGGTCGCGGTGGAAAGCAGCACAAGCAAAACGCACCTGGGCAGCGCACGTCGATTCACCATGAAGTCCGTTCCCTCCTTTACAAGACGCTTGGACAATCTGGCTCTCGGCTCATGCACTAACTCCGGCCGGGATTTCCATTTCGGACTAAAGCCATCCACGAAGTATACCTTTTTGGAGGCTCGTTAAGGGCACGTTTCTTCTCGCACTTGGAAAGACAGTACTACTGTCTCGCCTTCCACGTCTTCGGCCAACTGCCGAAGCCTCAACCGAGGATGCCGCGTGCGTTTTCGAAGACGGCCAGCAGCATGGCTTCCGTCAGTCTGCCGGTGGAAGTGTTCTGCTGGCTGGGGTGATAGGAGCTAATGAGCGCGGGCTGTCCCTGGCCGATCGAAAACTGCCGGTTGTGGCCAAACGCAAACGGCGTCCGGCTGGCAATGAACCTGCGCGATTTCAATAGGTCCAGGTACTGGTCGAAGGCGATTTTACCCAGCGCAACCACCACTTTCAGGTCGGGCAACAGCTCGAGCTCGCGCTCCAGGTACGGGCGGCAATTGGCCAGCTCCTGGCGGGCCGGCCGATTGTCGGGCGGGGCGCAGCGCGCCGCTGCGGTAATGTAGGCGCCGCGGAGCCGCAGGCCGTCTTCGCGAGACACGCTTTCGGGCCGCGACGCAAATCCGGTGGCATGGAGCGCGCGGTAGAGCCAGTCGCCGGAGCGGTCGCCGGTAAACATCCGGCCGGTGCGATTGGCCCCGTGCGCGGCTGGAGCCAGCCCCAGAATGAGCAGCCGCGCCCGCGGATCGCCGAACGAGGGCACCGGCTTACCCCAGTATTCCCAATCGCGGTAGGCTCTTCGCCGCACCCGCGCCACTTCCGCGCAGTACTCCCGCAGCCGTGGACAGCGCTGGCAGCGGACGATTTCGTCTCTTAACAATTCCAACTGCGTTGTAGAGTTTATCGGCATGGTAAGCTAAGGGAGAATCGTCTTGACAAGATGATGCGGAATCCGTCGAACCGTTCGGTTGCTCCGGCCGGACCTTCGGCTCCGACTCTGGCCGAAAACCCTACGGTCCGATTGCGCGCGGGGTTCCTTCGCTTTTTATGAACCGGTTTCACTGCTGTGCCCTGCTGATTTCGTTCCCTTGTGCGTCGGTTTTTTGCCTGGCGCTGGCGGGAACACCGACCACCCGAACTTACACCAACACTCGGGCTGCCGGCAAGACCCGGCGGGTGAGGCGCCCCACGGCCGCCGCCCACTTGGCCTTGGCTCAAGTTTCTCACAAGGCTGCCCCGGCCCCCGCTCCGCCAGTGGCCGCACCGGTGATCCGCGGCGGCCCCTGGACCAGCCCCACGTTCGCCGATTCCACCGATGGCGACAACGTCGACGGAGAAGACCTGGTGGTGCGCCGCGCCGCCGCCGACGCCCTCGGTACTTATAACGGCTCGGTGGTAGTCGTCGACCCCTTCAGCGGGCGCATTCTGAGCATGGTGAACCAGCGGGTGGCGCTCGGCTCCGGATTCCAGCCCTGCTCCACGGTTAAGGTTTCGGTGGCGCTGGCGGGCCTCAGCGAAAAGGTGATTCAGCCGGCGTCCAAGTACCGCATCAGCGGGGTCGGCCGCATGAACCTCACCTACGCCCTGGCCAACTCCATCAACTACTATTTCGCCACCCTGGGCGAAAGAATGGGCTTCGAGAAATTCAGCTACTACGCTCACCTGTTCGGCTATGGGGAAAAGGCCGGGCTGAATATCGCCGGCGAACAGCCCGGAAGTTTCCCGGAGGCGCCTCCCAGAAATGGCGGCGTGGGCATGCTCACCAGCTTCGGCGAAGAAATCGAGCAGACGCCGCTCGAACTGGCTGCGCTGATGGGCGCCATCGCCAATGGTGGCACGCTCTACTACCTGCAATACCCGCGTACGGTGGCCGAAGCGAGCCATTTCGTTCCGGAGATCAAGCGGCGCCTCGAAATCGGCAAGTGGATCTCCGCCATCCTGCCGGGAATGCGCGGAGCGGTGGAGTTCGGCACGGCGCACCGCGCTCGCGAGGATGGTCCCATCGCCGGCAAAACCGGCACCTGCACCAGCGAGAACCACGTTCACCTCGGCTGGTTCGGCTCCTTCAACGATTCCTCGGGGCGCAAGCTGGTGGTGGTGGTGCTGTTGACCGGCGGCAAGCCCGCCAGCGGCCCGCTGGCCGCCGGAATCGCCGGTGAAGTCTACCGCCGCTTGAATGAAGCCCGGTACCTCGGCGCGACCGGTCCTCTCACTCCGGGTTCGCTGATCGCCAGCCAGATCTGCTGCGGACGCTGAAGGACCCCGGCGCTACCGGTTATTCCAGGCACTCGAAGACTTCGCGATAGAACTCGGCGTGGGACCGCCAGGTTTGCGCGGTAACCAGGCTGCCGTCGCGAACCACCGGTTTGTGCAGATAGGTTCCTCCGCCCCGCTCCACTTCCACCCGCACATGCGGATGAGCGGTCAGCGACCGGCCTTTCAGAAGGCCGGCGGCGGCCAGAATCTGCACCCCGTGCCCGATAGCGAAAACGCTCTTGTTCTGGGCCGTGAATTCGTGCACCAGTGAAATCAGGCTGGCATCGTTGCGCAGGTACTCGGGAGCCCGTCCGCCTAGCAGAAGGACAGCGGCAAACTCGCGGGCGGATACCGCCGTAATCACCAGGTCGGCGTCGATGGACGGGCCAGGCCGCTCCGTGTAGGTTTCCCAACCCGCCTCCTCATCGTGAAATACCATGTGCAGCCGGCGCCGCACGGGCGCCGCCACCACCGGAACCCATCGCGCCTCTTCAAAACGCTGGAGGGCATACAGGGCTTCGTAGCCGTCGCCGCCGTCGCCCGTAACAATTAGGATTTTGCGGCTCATCTGGGCAACATGATCGCACAATTTGCCATTCGGCCCAATTCTCCCGCGGCACAATTCATGTTAAGAAGTCCCGCCGGGACGCCCCCCGTACCATTTTTCAAAATTCGCTATGCCCTGCCAGGCCCCCCATATGATACATTCGATGGATGCTCTCGGTTGCCTAGGGGCTTCATCCCATGTTGGAAGCGTGCGCCTTATCGGATAAGGGCTGTGTCCGGTCCAATAACGAAGACTATTGTTTGATTGAGCCGGCTTTGGGCCTTTTCGCTCTCGCCGACGGAATGGGCGGCGCCAGGGCCGGGGAGTGCGCCTCGCGGCTGGCCGTCGAAACGGTCGCCGAAACCGTCTTCCTTGCCCAGCGGCGCGATTCGCAGGTTTTGTTGTCGGCTGTGGAAGCCGCCAACCAGAAAGTTCTTGCTGCCGCGCAGGGCGACGAAAGCCTGGAAGGGATGGGCACCACTCTGGTGGCGGCTCTCGAAAACGGCGACAGCCTGGCCATTGCCAGCGTCGGAGACAGCCGGGCTTACCTTTTCGACCACAACGGTTTCCGCGCCATTACCGACGATCAAACCTGGATCAACGAGGTCGGCCGGCCGCTTGGGCTGGACGAGGAGAGCCTCCGCCATCATCCCATGCGCCACGTCCTGACCATGGCCATCGGAGCCAGTTCGCCACTCACCGTCAATTGTTATTCGGTGCCGCTCGAACCCCGCGCCATTGTGCTGATCTGCAGCGACGGCCTCCATGGAGTGGTGGAAGCGCCCGAGATCGAGCGGATTCTGCGAACGGCCGGTCATGGCGGCGCACTGGAGGACGGCTGTCGGGACCTGATCGAAGCGGCCAAGAAAGCCGGTGGCCCGGACAACGTCACCGCCGTCCTGGTGCGCAAGCTCGCCTAGCCGTTCAGGCCGCCGTGGCCGCGACCAAAAGCGCCGGCGCTACGCGGCCTGGGCCAGCCAGTCCTGCATGGCGTCGCGATACAACACGATACCCTTTCGGGAATAGCGCAGATATCCCTGCTTGCGGAACTGGTTCATATAGTGGGTCACGATTTCGCGCGAGGTGCCGACGTATTGCGACAGCAACTCGTGGGTGAGCGGCGCCATGTGCATCGCGCCCTCCGCATCGCGGTTGCTCTGGCGATCGGCGAAACGGATCAGCGAACGCGCCAGGCGCCGGGCGATGTTGTCGCACGAAAAACTTTCGATCCGTTGCGTAAAATCGACCGTGCGCTGCACCAGCACCTGCAAAAGCGCTACCGCCAGCTTGGGACGCCGGAGCACGATATCCTCGATCTCGGCGGTAGTCCACATCATGAGCTTCGCGTCCGCCATGGCGCTGGCTTGCTCGGCCCGCCGCGGCAGGCTCAGCAGCGCCGATTCGCCGAAAAACTCGTTGGGTTGGTAAATGTCCACGACAACCTGGTGGCCATCGTCCGCTACCCGGGATACCTTTACCGATCCCTCCATCACGAGATACAAATTACGCGACGGCTGGTCGTGGTTGTAGATGATTTGTCCTTTGCGGAATTCCAACAGTGTGGAACACGGCAGATGAGCGAGGGGGTCTTCCAGCGCCCTGGCGGGCGCAGCAACTGCAAAAGTGGATGCCATTCGTTCAACTCCTATCGAAAATTGCGTTTCTCTCAACTGAAAGCGTGAGAACTGTTTTCCCGGAGGAACGCTCCGAAGTGCCAGCAATTCCCAGTCCGAAACCTCACAGTGCGCCAGGCCAACTCAGCTTCCCGGCAGGGCTGGCGAGTCGATGCCATTGAATCCATACTACTCTGCCCTCAATTCTACGCGTAGCACTTAGAGTACCCTATAGCCCTTTCTGGCCGAATTCCAGGCAAAACTATCGGCCGATCTATACCACCCACTACCCCATCGTGCCAGAGCATCGTATAGAATATACCCAACCCCGCAATAAGATCCTAGATGCGCGCGAATGCGCAAATTACTCTCACTATTCGCCGACCCGGTATCAAAACGCACAAACCGTGGCCGCTTGGAACGGCGTCACCGGGTATTTCACCGATCCCGGCGGGTGGCGCGGGCGGGTCTGGTCGCCTATCTCCTGGTTGCGGCCTGGCGCGGCCTGGTGTCGGCCTCAGCGCAAATTTTGCCGCCAATGCAGATTCTGCACCAGGAGGTCTATTCCGCCCCCGCCGGACTTCGACCGGCAACCCGGCGCGCCGGTGCGTCGATTCTCCCCGGCGGGCGGGTGGTTGCGCCATACGGAGACGAATATCCGATCGGCCCGGGTGCCTTCGGCCTGGCCATAAGCCCCTCGGGAAGAACCGTCGTTACCGCCAATTCCGGGCCGGCCCGCTACTCCCTGACGATCCTCGAGCGAGCCGCCGGCAAAAGCTGGCAGGCTCGCCAGTTGGTGGCCAACCCGCCCGACAGCATGGAACCGCGGGGCACCGGCTGGAGGGGCGTATTCATGGGCCTGGCCTTTACCTCCGACCGTGGCTTGTTCGCCTCGGAAGGCAACTCCGGCCGCGTCGCCTGGTTCGACGCCGCCGAAGAGCGCCGCCGCGGGGTCGATCTCAACCGCCAGGGTTATCAGGATAGCTACGCGGGCGATCTTGCCATCGACTCGCGCCGGGGCATTCTCTACGCCGCCGACCAGGCCAATTTTCGCGTGGCCGTGGCCGATATTCGCAGCCACCAGGTGATTGCGTCGGTGAAGGTGGGCCGCCTTCCCTTTGCGTTGGCGCTGTCTCCGGATTGCCGCCGGCTATTCGTCACCAATCTCGGCAGCTTCGAGTACCACCCGCTGCCGGGCGGTCCGGTGCCGTTCCCGCCCTTCGGTTTTCCGTCTTCCCAAGCTCTTGCCGCGCTGGGCGATCCCAATGCGGAGGCGTCCCAAACGCTCGCGATCGTCGATGTCGCCCATCCGGCGGAAGCCAAGGTCGAGGCGTTCGTCCACACCGGCGCTCCCGTGGGTGGCGATTTCGTGGGCGGCAGCAGTCCGTCCGGCATTGCCGTGGGCAGCGATCGGGTATTCGTTGCCAATGCCGCCAACGACTCTGTTTCCGTGGTCGATCCGCACAGCCACCAGGTAGAGGTTGAAATCCCCATTCGCATCCCCGGCCTGGAAGCGTGGCGCGGAGTTTTGCCCATCGGTATGGCGTACCACGAGCGCTCCGGCTGGCTGCTGGTGGCCGAGGCGGGCATCGACGCCGTGGCCGTGATCGACGTCCGCCAGCGCCGCGTTCTGGGCCATATTCCGGCGGCCTGGTTCCCCACCCGCGTGGCGGTCCTGGGCGACACCGTATTTGTCGCCAACGCCCGCGGGCATGGGGTGGGCCCGAACGCACCGGACTGGGACCCGGAGTCGCTTCGCCCGAGCTTGGCGGGCCGCTTCGTCCTGCCCGGCTACCTTTATCAGGGCACGCTCTCCGTGTTCCAGCTTCCCACTGCGGAAGAGCTGCCCGCGCTTACCCGGCTCGCTCTCGAAGCCGCCAGCCTCCTGCCTCGGCCGGCCCCGCTTCCGAGCCTGCCCCAGGCGGGCCATGTAGTGCTGATCGTAAAAGAGAGCCGCGCCTACGACGAAATTCTGGGGGATATCCCTGCCGCCGGCAACGGACCTGCCATGGGCGACGCCGAACTGGCCATCTATGGAGAACAGGGCATGGCCGACGGGCACCGCCAGCGCCTCAGCATCAAGCAGGCCAATCTCTCGCCCAACCACCATGCGATCGCCCGCCAGTGGGCCTTCAGCGACAACTTCTATGCCGACGCCGAGAGCAGCGTGGACGGCCACCACTGGATAGTGGGGGCTTATCCGAACGCTTGGGTGGAAAGCTCCGCCCGCGCCGCCGATGGCGGCCAGAAGGATTTTCGTCTCTCGCCCGCCGCCGGGCGCCTTTCCTTCGCCGGTATGGCCGCCTCGGTTCAACCCGAGGACGAGCCCGAGGCCGGCACGATCTGGGACCACCTGGCGCGCCACAGCGTCAGCTTCTTGAATTTCGGCGAAGGGTACGAGCTGGCCGGCATCCGCGAAGGGCCGGACATGGAGCCCACCGGCGCCCGCTTCTACACCGACATGCCCATGCCGGAGCCCCTGTATCGCAGCACCTCCCGCGAATATCCCGGATTCAATCCCGAAATCTCCGATCAGTACCGGGCCAGCCAGTTCATCGGCGAAATCGAGCGCCGCTACCTGCGGCCGAAAGCCGAGTTGCCGCGCTTTCTGTACATCCAGCTTCCCGGCGATTTCACCCCGCACCCGCACCCTTCCGCCGCCTATCCCTACACCGCTTCCTACATCGCCGACAACGACTACGCGCTGGGCCGCATTCTCGAGTTCCTATCGCACACGCCCTGGTGGCGCGATATGGTAGTGTTCGTCACCGAGGCCGACGCCCAGAACGGCATCGACCACATCGACGCCCACCGCACCGTTCTGCTCGTAGCCGGTCCGGCTGTCAAACGCAACTACGTGTCGCATACCAATTCCAGCTTCCCTGGCTTGCTGAAAACCATCTTCGAGCTGCTGCGCCTGCCGCCGCTCAACCTGTTCGATGCCGTGGCGTCGGATCTGCGCGACTGCTTCACGGAAAAGGCCGACCCGGCGGTGTACCAGGCCCGGCCACCGGACCGCAGAGTGTTCGCGCCGTGAGCGTCTCCCGTCCACCGGGATCGGATCGACGGCTCGACGCGTTCTTTGACGGTTGGCGGGTGCAGTCGGCATTTCCCGCGGTCGCGAGCCACCGGTGGGACAGACCATCGTTTCCTGTGGTCTGTCGGGCCCTCTCCAGGCCCTAACAGCCTGACAGACGACAAAAAACGATCATCTGTCCCACCCTCGGCCGCTCGATGAGTGCCGTCTGTTTTCAGTCGCTTACCGAGCCGCGACCGCCAGGGAGCGGTTTCCCCAACGGATTTCCCCAAGATCGGTTAAGTTAACCACCGCGGCCCCTGCTACGCCTTGACGGAGAAGAATCCGCTCACGTTCTCCCACAGTAGTTGAGGAAAGCTCTTGTCCAGGTAGGAGCGGATCGAGACGTAGCATTCGTCGCAGGCGTTGGTGCGGGTGAACTCGCCGATCATCCGTTCGCGGTCTTCGAGCGGATACCGGTGGAACTGCATGGAGCAGGGCTGCAGGGCGCCATCGCAGGTGACCACCAGGAAGCGATGGCCCGCTTTACAACCGGGCATCCCCGAGTTTTCGAAGTAGCGCCGCGTGGCATCGAGCGTGCTTCGGCTGTTGACGATCCAGTTGGTTTTGTCGCGGCGCTGCTCCACCCGGTCCAGGTGGCTGGCCAGGGAGGAAAGCTGCTCGGGCGATACCGGCAGCAGATCGCGGCACCCGGTGCGGCGCGCCGAGTAGGCGCTGTAACAGAGGTTGACGCCCCACTCGCGAGCCTTGTCGGCGATGGCGTTGATCTCCTCCAGGTTTTCGCTGGTGATGCACGAGTTGAGTACGATATCGTCGTGCCCAAGGCGCGCCATCCGCGGGATCAGGTCTTCCAGATGGCGGTAGAGTCCGGGATAGCAGCGGAAGTCGTCGTGCCGTTCGTCGGGGAAGTCCAGGCTGACGGAGAACTGGTCCACTCCGGCGTCGCGCAACTGGAGGTACAGCTCGGCGGTCATCAGCGACCAGCTCGAGACCAGAATCGTGTAAGGCAGACCGGAGCCTTCCTTAATGTTCCGGACGATCTCGACCAGGTCGGGACGCAGCAGCGGTTCTCCGCCGGAGACCTGGACCACGCAGGGACGGAGCGCCTGCATGTAGCGCCGGTACTCGCTGGGGCGAAGATTGCGCGAGTCGTCGCGCGGGCCGCCATGGTCGCAGTGCCGGCAGTTGCAGGTGCAGGAGTCGGTTACTTCGAACGACACCACGATGGGCCGGTCGGCCATCCAGTTGAGCGACCCGCGCCCGATGATCTTCAGGGACTCTTGAAACGGGACCTTGCGCATGGGATTCAGGCCACCTCGCAGCGGGAGGGATCGCAACCCGGCTGTGTGCAGGGGCCGAGTGCCGGGGTTTCGGGAGAAACCGAAGCGAGGATACGGCCGCTGTCGCCGCTTTCGCCACCGTTGATACGCCGTTCCAGTTGTTCGAGCGCGGGACGGAGCCACTGGTGGCCCAGTCCCACGGCGGATTGAATCCAGGTGTAAGCCTCCAGATCGTCGGGAGGAGCCCCCTGGCCCAGCAGGCTCATCACACCCAGGTTGGCGATGGCGTGGCTGTCGCCGCCGCCGGCGGCCTTCCGGTACCAGGCGGCGGCGCGTTCGCAATCGGGGGCGACTCCGCGGCCCGTGTGGTAGGCCAGGCCGACCAGGAACTGGGCGCGCAGGCAGCCGGCTTCGGCCGCGCGCAGGAGGCTGGCGAAGGCATCGGCGTCGTTCGAGCAAACGAGGCCGCGGTTGAAATCGGCCGCGGGATGTCGGGCGCGCGAAGGCGTCTGGTCCACGTCACACCTTTCGGGAGCGGTCAAACGGATTAAAAACTATTCTATACCGATTCGCCGCCGCCGGCCCGGACTGTGGAGCGGACCCTCGGTCCTCCACGCCGGGACTCACCCCGGCGCTCTTCGTTGCCGCTGCGCTGCTCTGTGGGGCAGCCAATCAGGCGGCTCTTCCCTTCGCACAGCTGCCCACCCATTTCGTGGACACTCGTTTTCCCCCCGAATCCGCACAATCCTGCACAACCCGTACCGCCGCCCATCTTGTCGCCGCTGCCTTTCTTCCCAATCCCCAGTCACAGAGTTTTGAAAATATCTGGAACCCATTTATTTGCCAAGATTTAAATGGTCGCCGCTGCCTTTTCTCCGCCGCTTTTTCACGCTACGTCCTGCTACCTTGAAGGCGGAATGAAGAAGCCGGATATCGCCCGACGCATGGCGCGCGGGTCGGGCGAGAGCACCAGCCAGGCCGCCGACCGCCTCGACCGCCTGGTTCATGACCTGTTACAAGACCTCCGCCATGGCAAGGCAGCGCGCCTGCCGGGCCTCGGGCGCTTCCTGATCTCACCGGACGGCCGCATCGTGCTGCAGCCGGAACGGCGGCGCCGGGGCAAACCGCGTGCGTGACTCCGCCCTGTTCGCCGAATTGGCGCAAGTAGTGACCGAGGCTCTGGCCAGTGGCAAAGCCGTGGAAGTGGAAGGTTTGGGCGTGTTCTACCCCGATCCGGTTTCGGGCGTCCGTTTTGAGGATTGCCGCGGCCCCTCCGTCTTTCTCGCTTATGCCAAGGAAGACCTGGAGGTCGCCCTGCGCCTGCACGATGCCCTGCGCGAAGCCGGCTTCCGGCCGTGGATCGACGTTCGCAAACTGCTGCCCGGCCAGAACTGGCCGCGCGCCATCGAGATGGCGATTCAAAACGCCGATTTCTTCGTAGCCTGCTTTTCCCAGCGCGCCGTGGTGAAGCGCGGCGGTTTCCAGGCCGAGATCCGCTACGCCCTCGACTGCGCCCACAGCCTCCCTCTGGACGATATCTACATCGTGCCGTTGCGTCTGGACGCCTGCCACGTGCCCCGCAGCGTAGCCCGCGAATACCACTACATCGACCTGTTCCCGGACTGGCAGGCCGCCCTGCGCCGCCTCACTGGCATGATTCGCGCCGAAACCCGCCGCCGCGATGCCCGCTTCCGCCCTTCGGCCGCGTAATGAAAGCTGTCAGCGTTCAGCCGTCAGCATTCAGCCAACCCCGAAACCGCGACGAACGAAGCGCGCTCTTAGCTGATCGCTGAACGCTGAGTGCTGATCGCTCCTTTTCAACTCGTGTGATCGTGGATAATGCGCCACCCCTTGGCGCTGCGGTGCATCACCAGGGTGTAGCGCCCGGACGTATCGCCGCCGCCGGCGGCGGTTCGATGCAACTCGAACTTGCCCGTGACCAGCGCATAATCGGCGCCCAACGGCCGCACCGCGATCTCCGAAAAATGCAGCGTTCCCATGGCCTCCGGAGTTGGGTAGCTGCGCTGGTAGCGTTCCAGAATCGCCGCCACGCCGCCGTGGGTCACCTGTTTACCTACAAAAGTCGTATTGGGCGAATCCTCATAGTAGGAAGCGAAGGTTTCCAGATCGCCGTGGTTCCAGGCGGCTTCCGAATCGCTCATCACCGCCCGAATCTCGTCGTGTTGCGCCCACGCGGCCGTGACGCAAACAACCGCCAGCAATACCTTCCCATACCGCTTCACCATGGGACCGATTATAATGCCGCGTCTAGTGGCGCGGTCATCGTCGTAGCGCCGGCGATCTTGTCGCCGGTGCTTTTCGGCCACGGCCATCTTCAAGCTGGCCCCCGCGAACGAGCCCTGGCAAACCGCCCAAGCCCCGGCTCCTTATTCGCTCCGGATGGCGCTCAGCGGGTCGACGCGCACTGCCCGCAACGCCGGCAGGACGCTGCCGGCCAGCGCCATCAGCACCGCCAATGCGCTTCCCGCCAGAAAGGCGATGGGGTCGTCCGGACGCACCCCGGCCAACGCCGCCTGCATGGCCCTCCCAGCCAAATAGGATGCTGCCATTCCCACCGCTACTCCCACTCCGCACAGCACCGCGCCCTGGCGCAGCACCATGCCGAAAATGTTGGCCGGCCGCGCGCCAATGGCCAACCGCACGCCAATCTCCTGCGTCCGGCTCGAAACCGCGAACGACAGCAGGCCGTGGATCCCCACCACCGCCAGCAGAAACGCCGCCAGCGCGAAGCCGCCCAATACGCGCAGGTGTACCACTCGAGGGGCGCTGTCCAGCGCCACCACTTCGTCCAAAGTTTGTACGTCGGAAATGGGTTGCTCCGGATCGGCCGCCGCCACGATCCGCCGGATCGCCGGCAGCAGCGAAGCGGGATCGCCTTCGCCGCGGATCGCCAGGTCTTTGGGAGCGTACCAGGGGAACGCGCCGTCGCCTACCTGCCGATAGGGCAGATACACTTGCGGCTCGCTGGTTCTCTCCAGGCCGCGCGTCCGCACGTCGCCGGCCACCCCCTCCACCGTCCAATCCGTGATCTCCGTGTCCAGGATCCTCAGATGGCGGCCCAGCGCCCCCTGTCCCGGCCAGTACCGGCGCACGAAGGATTGGCTGACGATGGCTACCGCCAGCGTCGTAACCGTGTCCGATTCGACCACATCGCGGCCGGCCAGAAGCGGTATTCCCATGGCAGCAAAATAGCCCGGCGTGATGAACCGCAGGCTGGCCCGGTCGTTGGTAGTTGCCTCCACCGGAGCGCCGTCTACGCTCACCGGCCAAACGCCGCCTCCCATCACAATGGGGAGGAAGCTCGTGTAGCCGGCCGCGCGCACCCCCGGCAGCGCCCGAACGCCCGTCAGTACTTGTTCGTAAAACCGAAACCGCGGCGCGATCTTTTCGTATTTCGGCATCGGCAGCGAGGTTCTCAGCGTTAAGACCCCTTCCGCCCGAAATCCCGGGTCGGTGTTCTCGATCTGCCACAGCGCCCGCATCAGCAGGCCGCACGAAACCAGCAGCGCCACCGACGAGGTTACCTGCGCCACCACCAGCACGCCGCGCAGCCGCTCGCGCCTTCCGCCCACCCCCGACCGTGAGCCTTCGCGCAGTCCGCCCACCGCCGCGTCTGCCGTGCGCAGCGCTGGGATGGTGCCGAACCCGATCCCCGTCAGCGTGGTCAGCACCAGCGCCAGCCCGATCGCCCGGCCGTCGATCGCAAACGTTTCCGCAATCGGCAGCCCGCTTGGCACCAGCTTGGCCAGCAGCGGAGCGGCTTCCGCCGCCAGCCCGATTCCCACCGCCCCACCGGCCAACGCCAGTAGCATGCTTTCCGTCAGCAACTGCCGAACCAGCCGTTCCCGCCCCGCGCCCAGCGCCGTCCGTACCGCAACCTCCTTCCGCCGCAACAGGCCGCGCGCCAGCAGCAGGTTCGCCAGGTTGGTGCACGTCATCAGCAGCAGGCATAGCGACGCCGCAGCCAGTACGATCAGCAAAACCCGCGCGCGATCCCCCACCAGTTCCCGTATGTCGCCCACGGTAGCCGTTACCTTGCGGTTACCCTTCGGGTAGAGCCGCTCGAGTTGCGCCGATATGGCCAGCATCTGTTCCCGCGCCCGCTTCAGGGAAACGCCTGGCCGCAGTTTCGCCAGCACATTCAGGTAGTAATTGGTGCGGTACGCGAAGTCCGCCGGCGTGAAGCGCATGGCGGTCCAGAGGCGTATCTGGTTTGGAAAGCGGTTCGGCACGTAGAAGTCCGGCGGCAGTACGCCGATGACGGTGAACGGGGAGCCATCTAGCAGGATTTTTCGGTTCAGGATCCCCGGGTCGCCGCCGAACCGGTCGCGCCACAGCCCGTCGCTCAAGATCGCCGTTCCCGCCGCGCCGTCGCGGTCGTCCTCGGCGGAGAACAGCCGTCCCAGTTCCGGCCTCGCCCCGAGCAAGGGCAACAGGTCCGCCGTCACCGACGCGCCCGACAGGTTTTCGGGCTGCCCGCTGCCGCTCAAGTTCACCGAAAGCCCGCGAAACGCGCCCATGCTTTCGAACACCGAGTTCAGGTTCTTCCAGTCGCGGTAGTTGGCCGGGGAAGGCTCCATGCGCGAGTATCCGGGAATGCTCTCCCACAGCATCGTCAGCCGATCTGCGTCGGGAAACGGCAGCCGCCGGATCAGCACGTGGTCGGCGATCGAAAACGCCGCCGTGGTCGCGCCCACCCCCAGCGCCGTCACCCCGATCGCGGTCAGCGCGAATCCCTTCGACCGGGTCAGCGTGCGTGCGCTCTGGCGAACGTCCTGGCGCAGGATTTCCCAGTGCGCCGCGGCGGCGGTGACCGCCACGTCGGCGGTCATCTCCAGGTACAGCCCGATGCGGCTCCAGATACCCACCGCATCGCGCTTCCGCTGGGCGTGGATCGCGCCCATCTCGGCCGCGTATTCGTGGCGGAACGAGGCCGGCAACAGGTGAAGCAGAAGCCGCTCCAGCATCTACGCCCCCTCCGGCACGAAGCCGCTGGCCCGCGCCAGTTCCACCAGTTGCGACATGCGCCGCGCCTCCGCCCGGGCTACCTCCCGCCCGAACGGCGTGATGCGGTAATAGCGCCGCCGCTCGTCGTCCAGTTCCGGCAAGGGCCGGTCCGCCGTTTCCACGATCAACCCCTGTTCGAGCATCCGCTGGATCGAGCGGTACAGCGTTCCCGCGCTGAGCTTCAACTCGCCGCCGGTTCGCGCCGCCACGTCCTGAATAATCCCGTAGCCGTGGCGGTCGCCGTCAGCAACCGCCAGAAGGATGTGAAACGTCGCCGGCGGCAATGGCAGCAGTGGCGAGGTATCGGCAAACCCGGTTTCAATGGACATGCTTCCATTATATTCATAAAGAATATATTGTCAACGGGTATATCCACTGAGTATGTATCCACGCGTAATGGTTACCAGGCTCCTTTCAGCCTCACGGACAACTTGCCAGAACTGCACAAAGTTGCACAACGCCGCACAAGAATTCCGCCGCCGGACTGCGGCCCAGTGCACAAAAGTGCACAATTGCGAACAAACCGGGACCTTAACGCCAGCCGGGAAAGCCCCTCGCTTCTCTGGGAAAACTCGCCGCACCTGGACGCTGGTACTGGAATCCCCCTCAGCGGGCACGCCGTACTAAAGAGTGACGAACGACGAGCCGATATATCCAGCGAGACCTAATTGATGATCGGCTTTGGGAGGTTGCCGCGAAACCGACCGTTGGTGGAATCGCAGCCGGGGGGATGGGTGCCGGCGGTTGGCTTTCGAGCCTCTGCCGAACACCTGCCGGGAAATATTGGGCGCGCCCGGAAACTCGCGGCGGGTTACCGGCCATGAGAGCCATCTTTTCACGGATGCTTGGGGCGCCGCGATCCTGGCGTGGCCGGTTGGTTCTGCTGGTGGGCTTTCTGGCAGCCCTGGCTGGGCTCGGGGCCTATTGGCGAACTGAGCGGATGCCGCTCCAGCGAACCTTCAGGATTGGCTTCCAGGACAATCCGCCCTTACAGTATGCCGATGCGCAGGGCCGCCCGACCGGCGCGGTCCCGGATCTGATCGACGCCGCGGCGCGCCGCGCGGGGCTCCGTCTGGAGTGGGTGCACACGGCGGAGGGGATTGAGCGAACTCTCTCCACCAAGAGCTTCGACCTGTGGCCCGTGGCGGTGGATCTGCCGGAGCGCCGGCACCGGATCTACGTCAGTACGCCGTGGGCTAAAGTCGCCTATGCGATTGTTTCGTTGCCGTCTCTGCCCATCCGTGGTCCGCAGGATGTGGGGGGAAAAACCCTGGCCGTAACTACTCGGATCTCCGCCGATGCGAGCATGGTCGGCCGCTATTTGCCCCACGCCTCAGTCGTCCCTCAGTACGACTCGGCGGGTGTGATCGCGGCGGTCTGCAGCGGAGCCGCGGCCACCGGCCTGCTGGGGTTCAACCCCCTGCGCGGCCCGCAGCAATCCCGTTGCAATGGAACGCCTCTGCTATTGCGCCCCATCGCCGGCGCCACGTTCTGGATGGGCTTGGGAGCCTCCCAATCCAATGCCGCCGCGCAGGCGGCCGCCGAAATGCTCAGTCAGGAGCTCGGCCGAATGGCCGAGGACGGCACTGTCGCCAGCATCGACTTTCGCTGGAACACCGACATGAGCACCGAGATCGGCGCTATCTTCGCCTCTCGCAAGGCGCGGATCTACCAGACTGTGCTTCTGGGGGCGCTCGGTGTGTTCGCGATCACGCTCCTGGTCACCTTCGTGTTGGCCGGCCGCCTGGTGGTCTCGCAGCGCATCGCCAAAGCCGCCAACCAGGCCAAAAGCCAGTTCCTGGCAAATATGAGCCACGAAATGCGCACGCCTCTGAATGGGATCCTGGGGATGGCCGAACTGGTGTTCGACACCGAGTTGACCCGCGAGCAGCGGGATTGCCTCGGCGCCGTCAAGATGTCGGCGGATTCGCTGCTTTCGGTGATCGACGATATCCTCGACCTCTCCAAAATGGAGGCGGGTAGATTCGACCTCGATCCGGCCCCCTTCCAGCCCCGCGAACTGGTGGAGCAGACGGTCAAGATGCTGGCATTGCGCGCCCATGAAAAGGGCTTGGAGCTGGTGTGCGAGGTAGATGCTTTCCTGCCCGAATCGGTGGTAGCCGATGCCGGCCGCATCCGCCAGATTCTGATTAACCTGGTGGGCAATGCGGTTAAGTTTACCGAGCGCGGCGAGATCCTGGTGACGGTAACCGGCGTTCCCGTCCCGGACCCCACCGGCATCGAGCTTCGCTTCTCGGTACGCGATAGCGGGATCGGCATCCCGCCGGAGAAGCGGCAGGCGATCTTCGACGCTTTTACCCAGGCGGATTCCTCCACCACCCGCCGTTACGGTGGAACCGGCCTGGGTCTCACGATTTCGCTGCACCTGGTTCAGATGATGGGCGGCATCATCTGGGTGGAGAGCCAGCCGGGACGGGGTAGCACTTTCCATTTCACGGTCCAGGCCGGCCGAGGAGTCTCGTTCGCAGCCGGTCCATCCGACCCCCACAAACCGTTCGAAGGCGTTCCCGCGCTGATCGTCGACGACAACCAAACCAACCGGCGCATCCTGTGCGAGAACCTTTCCCGCTGGGGGATGCGGCCGGCAGAGGCGGAAAGCGGCTCAGCCGCAATTCGTTTGCTGGAAGCCGCTTCGTTCCCGCTGGTGCTGACCGACGTTCACATGCCGGAAATGGACGGTTTCCAACTGGCCGAGCGCATCAAGCGGCGGCATCGCTCGGCGCTAATCGCCATGCTGACCTCGCACACCGGTGCCGGCGATGTCGCGCGCAGCCGGGAGTTGGGAATCGATGCCTACCTCACCAAGCCTGTCGCCCAGGCGGAATTGCGGAAAGCGATCGCGGAGGTTCTCTTGCATGCGCCGCGCGCCACCCCGGCTCCGCCGCCTCCCAAGCCCGCCTCCGAGAGCCCTAAAAGCGCCGCCACGCTGCGCATTCTGTTGGCGGAAGACAACCCGGTCAACCAGAAGGTCGCGCTGCGCATGCTGGAGCAGCAGGGCCATAGCGTGGCGCTGGCGGAAGACGGGCGGGCAGCCTTGGCGGCATTCGGGCGCGGCCCCTTCGACCTGGTCCTGATGGACGTTCAGATGCCGGACATGGATGGATTTGAGGCTACCGCCGCGATTCGCAATCTGGAACGCGGCACCGGGGCACACATCGCCATCTTCGCCTTGACCGCCCACGCCATGGCGGGCGACCGGGAGCGTTGCCTGGCCGCCGGTATGGACGGCTACATTGCCAAACCGATCCGCAAGAGCGACCTGCTGGACGCCCTGGCCCGGGTACGCCCCGCCCAGGTCGATCGCTGATTACCGTGCCCGCTTCCGTTCCAGTTCGGTGAGCGCCGCCAGCACATCGGTGCTGTGATGGCGCGGGTCGGCACGCATCCAGATTTTGGCCACCCGGCCCTCCGGATCGACCAGAAACGTGGCCAGGATGGGCCGCTTCCCAATCATCGCCACCCGGTCGAGGGCGCCATAGCTTTTCGCCACTCTTCGCTTGCGGTCTGTGAGCAATTTGAACGTCAGCGCCTGTTGCGCGCCGAACGCTTTGTGCCGGGCGGGGGAATCCGGGCTCGCACCCACTACTACGGCTTGGGCCTTTTGGTATTGCGCCAGATCGCGCTGAAAGTTGTGCGCTTCGATGGTGCAGCCGGGGCTTTCGTCGTATGGATAGAAATACAGAACCAGCCATTTGCCGCGAAAATCCTTCAGGCCGGCCGTGCCGCCATCCTGGGCGGGCAGGCTGAAATCGGGGGCCGCATCGCCGGCCTGGAGCACCCGGTCGATATCCGGGTTTGGCGTGGCGGTCTTTTTGTGGAAGAACGGCATGCCGAGTGCCGTGCCCAACCCGAGCAGCGTAATGGCCGCCAGGATGCGGAGCGATCCGGCCCGAAATGAACTCAAGTCGAAACCCAACCGAGCCTTATTCAACCGGGTCTTCCCGTTCCATCCAGGAGTTCGAGCGCCGCTGTCCCGCCATGCTCCGAGTCTACAACAGCCGGCTTGTTACAATGAAGCTTCACACTCATGTTGGCAGATTCCATACGGGAGCTGGAATCCGGTTCCCTGGCGCGGATACGCGCCGCCCGCACGCTCGAAGAGCTGGAAGCGGTGCGCGTGGAGGTGCTGGGCCGCAAAGGCACGCTCACCCTGGCGCAGAAGGAAATCGGCAAGCTGGCGCCGGCCGACCGTCCCGCCTTCGGGCAGATCCTGAACGGCGCCAAGCGGGATCTGGAAGCCGAGTTCGACCGGCGCAAGAGCGAGTTCGACCAGGCCGCCACCGGCGCCCGCCTCAAGGGAGAATGGCTCGACCTGACCCTGCCCGCTCCGCCGCCGCGGCGCGGCCACCTGCACCCCATCACGCGCATCCAGCGGGAATTGGAAGAGCTGTTCCGGTCGCTCGGTTTCGCCGTGCTGGATGGGCCCGAGGTGGAAGACGAATACCACAACTTCGACGCCCTGAACATTCCCGCCGAGCATCCCGCGCGCGACATGCAGGACACGTTCTGGCTCGAAGGCGGCCATTTGCTGCGCACCCACACTTCGCCGGTGCAGGTGCGCGGCATGGAACGGCTGGGGCCGCCGCTGCGCATGATCGCGCCCGGCCGCGTGTTCCGCAACGAGAGCGTGGACGCGTCCCACGAGCACACCTTCTATCAACTCGAGGGCATGATGATCGACCGCGACGTTTCGGTCGCGCACCTGCTCTATTTCATGAAAACGCTGCTCACCGCCATTTTCCACCGGGAGGTGACGGTGCGTCTGCGGCCGGGTTATTTCCCCTTCGTCGAGCCCGGCTTCGAGCTGGATATTCAGTGCCTGATCTGCGGCGGCACCGGCTGCGCCGTCTGTAAACAGAGCGGCTGGGTGGAACTGCTGCCCTGCGGGCTGGTGAACCCCAACGTGCTGCGCATGAGCGCCATCGACCCGGAGGAATGGAACGGTTTTGCTTTCGGCCTGGGGCTGACGCGCCTGGCGATGATGCGTTACGGCATCGACGATATCCGCCATCTGCAGGGCGGCGACCTGCGATTCCTGGAACAGTTCTGAGGCTCGAGGCGCCATTTGAAATTCTCCTATAACTGGATTCGCGAGCTGGTCGAGGGCCTCGATTGCGCCCCCGCACCGCTGGAACGATTGATCACCATGAAGACCGCCGAGTGCGAGGGCATCGAGGTGGTGGGAAGCCTGCTGGCCGAAGCGCTGGTGGTCCGGGTGTTAACGGCCGAACCGATCGCCGGCACGCACCTGACCATGGCCGAAATCGACGCCGGTCCGCTTGGCCGCCGAACCGTCGTCTGCGGCGCTCCCAATTGCCGCGCCGGCATGAAGGCTGTCTGGGCGCCGATCGGCAAGAAGGTCATCCATGGCGTCGAGAGCGACGGCATGCTGGCTTCGGGCGCCGAGCTCGCGATCAACCGCGAGCAGGTGGGAATCGTGGAGCTGGAAGCTCCGGTGGGCGCTCCGATTCCGGGCTGCGCGCCGGACAGTATTATCGAAATCGACAACAAGTCGATTACGCACCGTCCGGACTTGTGGGGGCATTGGGGCATGGCGCGGGAGGTGGCGGCCATCGCCGGCGGCAAGCTGAAGGATCCGGTGCGCCTGGACGGGCTGCCTGCCGCCGCGCCCGCCATTAAGGTCGAAGTGGCCGACCCAGATCTCTGCCCGCGGTACAGCGCGCTGGTGCTCGAAAACGTCACCTGGCAGCCATCGCCGTTGTGGCTGCAATGGCGGCTATCGAGTATCGGCTTGAACCCGATTAGCAACATCGTCGATGTGACCAACTACGTGATGGCGGAATTCGCCCAGCCGATGCACGCCTTCGATGCCGACAAGCTGAAGGGCGGCACCATTTTTGTGCGGCGGGCAACGGCGGGCGAGCATTTCGCCGCGCTCAACGGCGAGGAGTACACGCTGGATGCTTCGAACCTGGTGATTGCCGACGCCGGCGGCGCGATCGCTCTGGCCGGCGTAATCGGCGGGGCGGAAAGCGCCATCAGCGACTCCACCCGCCGGGTGGTTCTCGAAAGCGCCACCTTTCAGGCGGCATCGGTGCGAAAGACTTCGTCGGCCATCAAACTGCGGACCGATGCTTCGATGCGATTCGAAAAAGCGCAGGATCCGGCCAATACGGTTCGCGGCTTGGCTCGCGCGGTCGAGCTCCTCCATGCGGTTTCGCCGGGCATCCGTATCGTGGGCGGGGTGGCCGACGCGGCGCGGCCCACCGAGCCGCCGGCGCCCATCTCGCTGCCCCTGGACTGGCTGGAACGCAAACTGGGCCGCTCCATTCCAGCCGCTGAAGTGCGCGCCATTCTGGAAAGCCTGGAATTCGGCGTGGTGGAGAACGGGCCGCGCGCCTTCTCTGTCACCGTGCCAAGCTGGCGCGCTACCAAAGACGTTTCGATCAAAGACGACCTGGTGGAAGAGGTCGGCCGCATGGTGGGCTACGACTCCATTCCGCCGCGAGCCCCGCTGGTGGCCGCCGCCGTGCCGCCCGCCAACCCCGAACGGAATTTCCAGCACGACGTCCGCGCCCTCGTCGCCGATTCGGGCTTCACCGAGGTTTACAACTACTCCTTCCTGAGCGAGGAGGCGGTGCGCAAGTTCGGGTACGAGCCGGCGAGCCACGTGCGCGTGACCAATCCCATCGCTAGCGACCAGGCTCTGTTGCGGCGCTCGCTGGTGCCGGAGTTGTGGCGCAACGTGATCGAAAACAGCAAGCACCGCGATTCGTTCCGGCTATTCGAGATCGGGCTGGAGGTCCACAAGGGCGGTGCGGGCTTGCCCGAAGAGATTCCGCACCTGGCGGCCGTCGTTTACGACCGCGCGGGCGACGGCAAGGCCGGTTTGGACGAGTTGAAGCGCGTGGCGGTCTGCCTGATGCCGGGGGCTGCTATTGAACCCTGCCCGGACCCGTCGGAGGTCGAGATTTACCAGCACCCCGCGCGCGCCGCTTGGGTGGTCTGGAAAGGCGAGCGGGTGGGGCGACTGTTCGAGATTCACCCGTCGCTGATGGAGAGCGGCCGCGCCGCGGTGCTCGATCTGGATTTGAAGCGGGTGATGCGTCTCGGCGCCGGCGAGGTGAAGTACACTCCGATCCGCCGCTATCCTTCTAGCGCGTTCGATCTTTCGGTGATTGCCGGCGAGCGCGAATACGCTTCGGCGCTGGAAGCCAGTCTGCGGCGGTTCGCCGGACCGCTGGTGGAGAGCATCGAATTCCTGCGGGTGTATTCCGGCGCGCCGCTGCCCGAGGGCTCGAAGAGCGTCTCCTACCGGCTGACGCTGGGCTCGCCGGAACGAACGCTCGAAAGCGAAGAAATCGGCGCCATTCGCGCGCGCATGATCGAAGGCATGCGCGGCCTAGGCTACGAGCTTAGGGATCGTAACGAAATAAGGTGTGCAGAACTTCAGCGCGGCCTAGGGTGTAGCGTGTAGTTCCAATCTCCGTGAAACTTGTCGCGGTGGAGATCAATCTCGGCCACTTCGCGATCCGACA